>Ga0315309_1000548_pt1 | contig 22940 bp, 22 predicted proteins | sample TDP4_MG_FD_203080 | JGI IMG/M metagenome (GOLD analysis project Ga0315309, IMG submission 203080) | Freshwater sediment microbial communities from Lake Towuti, South Sulawesi, Indonesia - TDP4 | ecosystem: Environmental > Aquatic > Freshwater > Lake > Sediment | place: Indonesia: South Sulawesi...
AAGCAGCATTGCAGCAATTCTTCTGCAGGCCAACTTGGTGGTGTCCTGAGGCATGGCTGCACGCATCTTGCGACAAACCCGACCTAAATCCTTTAAAGATCGGGGGCAGCTCGAGTTGAAAGGCGACGCAGTGTGACACCACGAATGATACCGCTCTCCGGGCCCACGATCGGTGAGGAGGAGAAGGCGAACGTGATGGAGGTGCTGGAGAGCACCATGCTAACCAACAAGGAGGGAAGAGGAAAATTCTGCAGGCTCTTCGAGGAAAGGGTTGCCAAGTTCACCGGCGCCGAGCACGTCCACGCCATGACGAGCGGAACAGCCGCCCTGCACGCGTGTCTGATGGCTCTGGGCGTTGGACCCGGAGACGAGGTGATACTTCCCAGCATGACATTCGTGGCTACGGTTGAGCCCGTTCTCCACGTAGGAGCGAAGCCCGTCTTCGCGGACATAAACCCCGAAACGTATACGATCGATCCTGAGGACGTGAAGAAGCTTTTCACAAAGAAGACCAAGGCGGTGATGCCGGTTGACCTCTACGGTCTCCCGGCCGACCTTGACAAAATAGGTGAGATTGCTCACGAGCACGGCGTTCGAGTGGTTGAGGACGCGGCGCAATCCATCGGAGCCGAGTACAAGGGGAGAAGGATAGGATGCACCTCGGACCTGGCGTGCGTCAGCCTGTACCCCTCCAAGAACATAACGACGGGTGAGGGAGGCCTCGTCTGCACTAACGACCAAGAGCTCTCGGAGAAAATCTTCAGGATAAGGAACCACGGAGAAACCCAGCCCTACTACTCCGAGATGTTGGGATACAATTTCAGGATGTCAGAGATCCACGCTGCGATCGGCGCCGCCCAGATAGACAGGGTGCGAGGCATCGTTGATGCAAGGGAGAGAAACGCCCGGCAACTCACCTCCCTAATCGGAGACACAGGCGTCGAGACACCCCAGGTGCCGCCGGACAGGAAGCACGCGTGGCACCAGTACACGGTCAGACTTCCAATCTCCATGGCCGAGAAGAGAGCCCGTTTGATGAAGAGCATGGAGGAACGGGGCGTCACCACGGGCACCATCTATAAGTACCCAATCCACCTCATGTCCTTCTACTCTAGGTACATCAATAGAAGCCTCCCTGAGACGGAGCGGGCAGTGAAACAGGTCCTTCAGCTGCCGGTGCATCAGAACCTGGCCTCCAAGGACATCGAGTTCGTAGCCGAATCGTTCAACGAGAGCCTTGGTGGCATCGGCTGATCATCTTCCGCGACTCTCCTCCGATGCATGCGTCGATCCATGGGGGACCAGATGGACGACAAGGAGACCGGGCAATCGCCTCAAGCACCTCGGTAGAGCGGGCAACATGCATCGGTCCGTTCTGAGAAACAGGGCGACACATGTGCTACCGGTCTTTGGCCCGTTGCCTGGGCTTCGGCTTGCGCTTGCGGTAGTAGGCCCAGACACCGGCACACCCCACAGCCGCGACGGCCACGACTAGCCACAGCGTAGCGGAAGAGAAGCCTTCAGGGCCTCGAGAAGTGGAGCCGGTCGACGACGTCAGGGTTGCAGCAACGGCAACGGAGCCCAGCTTGTTGCCCGTTTCCTCCACGAACCAAGCCCGTCCATCTGGTCCCACGGCGATGGATGTGGGAAAAGAGGACGGAGTCGGGACCATGAACTCGGTCAACTCGTCCCTGCCTCGGTCAAACCTGCCTATCTTGTTGGCCAAGGCCTCTGTGAACCAGACGCTGCCGTCTGGGGCGACCGCGATCCCGTACACCCCGCTCCCAGGCGTTAGAATGTTTCGCGACGTCGTCTCGCCTGTGCCGGGGTTGATCTCGAGGATCTGGTTGAGACCGAGAAGAGCGACCCAGGCGAAGCCTCTCTCATCCAGTGCAATGGCCGTTGGCTTGGATCCGGGAGACAAGGTGAAAGTCGTCAAGTTTAGGGTGTCGGGAACGAGGAAAGCCACCTTGTCATCGTCGGGGTGCGTGAACCACACCCTCTGCATGTCAACTGCGATCCGAAAGGGCTTCATGCCCTGGGCGCTGAACTCCTTGATCAAACCGGTGTTAACGTCTAGTGTGCCCACAGACATCCCAGCCCTGTTTGCCAGCCAGATGAGGCCGTTGGGAGCCACTTTGATGTCGGAGAAGCCTTCGTGAACCTGTGGGGTCCAAGACTTCAGTTCGCCCGAGGAGGAGTTTATGCGTATGACAGTGTTGGTGAGGTTTGTGACCACCCACGCCAAGCCAGCGCTGTCCGCCGAGACAGCGACAGGGTCATCTTGCAGCGAGGGAAGATTCAGCTCCTTGATGGTGCCGGAGGATACGTCGAGGGCTCCGATCTTGGCCCGCGCACTCTCGCAGAAGAAGACTGTTTGCCCTCGCCAAACAGAGACCCCGCTTGGCGAGCTGTTGGCCGTTGGGATGGAGATTTCAGAGATAGAGATCTCGCATCGAACGGAGCCGATCAGACAGAGCCACAGCAGAGAGACGGAAGCCAAGCGGAGAAAACGCGACTTCAACCCACCACCGCCTCGGGGCAGATCGGGGGACCACCTGGTCTTAAGAGTTGAGGGCTGGATCAGAAACCGGTCGATCGATCACCGGATCAATCCAGCCGCGTTCACTGTCTGCTGAGGTGTACTGCTGCGAGAAGTTGCCGATAGCTCCGTTCGTCGAAGTCTCTCTTGTAGTTCTTCATGGCCGCCAACGGCGGGGCATCGAGCATCAACATTCTCCTCACCTTGCGAGAGGGCTGTCCTCCGACGAGAAAGTAGCTGCTCACGGACGTAACGTTCGACGGCCTTCTCCCGCCGCTTGCGGTTTCGAAATCTATGATCGTAGGCCTGCCTGATGGGCTAACTATGATGTGTCTGCCCGCTCTGCTGAGCTCGCCGTGGTCGATGCCCTCTTCATCCATCCTTCTGCAGTCGCGCATGACTTGAGCCAACATTCTCCTCAGTTTCTCTGACTCCTCCTCCTCCAGGCCGGCGATCCACTCCTCGACCGGTTCTCCCCCTACACGCCCCATGGCTATTGTGAGTTGACCCTCAGCCAGAAGCCTAGGCCCGACTCCGAGCCTGTTCACCCTCTTGAGGATCTCTGCCTCGTGTTTCAGGCTGTCTCTTGAGGCGTCTGTTCTCAGGATCTTGACTGCGACCGTCTCCCCCTTGAGGCGGCCCAGCACCACTATGCCCTTATGCCCTTTCCCGAGCACGGGGACAGCGTCTCCTGGGCTTCTCCTGATGAAGATGAGTTCCTCCACGCCGACGTTTCGGAGGTCCATCAACCTTCGCTTGAGGCTGGTTGGAGTTGGTTCCGGGTAGCTGACTGCTCTCTGCAACCAATCCTCTGGATGGGACTCTATCTCGCTGACTCTGACCCTTATCTCCTCTACAGAAATGGAGCCCTTCCCCCAAGGAATTCGAGTAGAAACTCGGAGAACCCCGGCAGCCTCTGACAAAGATCTAGAACCGGTTCACCCGCGAGTATCTCGGATCTTCTCAGCGCCCGGACGAGACTCTTCGAGACTGCGACCTGGTCTTCCTTCAGAGCCTGTGCGATGATATCTGATGCCTCTGTCCTCACTCGTCGCTTGGCCACCTGAAGGTTGTAGCCTTCCACCCAGGGCCCAGAGACCGTTGACCTTGAACTGAGATGCTTCTGTAGGAAACTCTTTGCATTGGGTAGATAGATCGGCGGCCCTGCATGCTTGTAGACCGCAGGGAGATGAAGCGACTCCAACTCGAATAGCAGCACATGGGCGCTGGCGTTGCTCCAAGGTCGTGAGCGCATTACTCCGTATCCCTTCAGGTCTAGAAGCCGATGCACGCCCTTGATGGTTCTCTTCAGCTCGCCCCAGAGAACGTCGGGTGGCACTTTGCGATCGTCTCTTAAGACGAGCGCCAGGAGCTTCCTGTGTTCTCTCCTCATCGTCTCTAGGAGCCGGCTCATTCCCGGGCCACGCCGTTGTGGAGGGAAGAAGATGCTGACCCTAGGCTTCTCCAGTAGGGCCCAAGAAGCCATGATCATCTCTGAGAACCTCTCCGGGGTCACCGCTGCTGCGACGTTTCTCTTGGAGTCGACTGGATCCACCACGATCAGAGGCGCTTCGGGAAACCTTTTGACGGCTTCCCTTCTGGCTTTCAGAAGCCTCTCGATGTCGATGATGACGGGTGGCTTCCATTTGGCCGCGGCTTCGACCGTAGATCTGAAGCTCCTGTAGTGGATGGCTAAGAGTTCACTCAGGTAGCCGCTGAACCCTCCCACCTTTATCTCGGCGCCGTACAGGCCCGTCCCGATGAGGAACGTCTTAAGGAGACGGGTCTCTCTCCGCAGCTGGTTGTTCATCTTCTTGTTGACGTACTCCCTGTGGAAGGGTGTCCTGTCGGCGGCGGTTATCCAGCCACCGCCTGGTACACGGTAGCAGGCCACGACGTTGACGAGGACACCGGCGACCCGGCCCTCCACGAAAGGGTGCTCAGCGTATCTGAGCACTGGTTCCCCGCCGGCAGCTCTCACAGCGGCTTTGCCTATCCTGACTATCGATTTCTCCAGCCTCTCCCTCCCTACGCTCGGGTCTAAGGAGACGAAGATGTCTATCTCTTTCTTTGATGGTATCCATGTGTCTTTGGCGATCGACCCCTGCAGAGTGGCCTCGGCGTCCAGGCCGCTTCTCTGACACTGTTGCTGCACGATAAGTAAGAGTTTCTTTGACAAGGCCATGAGACGCGATTTCTCTTCGGGCTTTGGCTCCACTCTCTCCAAGACTCTTGATATGACCTGTTCAAGTGGAGACAACATCATTCCCCGGGGACTGTGTAGAGGTCACTGTAGATGGGACCCTTCGGTGTGAGATCGCTCCTTTTCAGCTTGAGGGTGTCGACATGCTGGAGCCCAAGGATCGTGGATCTCATATCTCCGATCCTGGCGAGGAGGGGGTCTCGGTTGCGACCGCTCTTGACCCTGGCGATAGTGAAGTGCGGTGAGAAGCCTCTGCGGTCTGGCTTGAAGCCGAGCGGCGTGAGCCTCTCCCGCAGCTGCTTGTAGATGTTGTTCAGCTGGTCAGCGGAGTTCTCTATCCCGGCCCAGATCACCTGCACAGATCTTCCACCAGGAAAGTACCCCATCCCGGCAAGCCTGAGATCGAACGGACTGAACTTGACGCCACCGAGAGCTTCCTTCACGCTCTCGAGCGTCTGGTGAAGGATCTCGCCCAAGAACCAGATGGTCAGATGCATGTTTTGAGTCTCAACCAGTTTCAGGTCTGCTCCTGTCGCCCTCATGTCTCGCTGAGCGGCGCTCACCGCGGAGAGAATGCCGGGGTTGTCTATGTCGACAGCCACGAACGACCTCACCCGCTCACTCCTCAAGCTTGCTCCCCCTATTTCGCGGTGAACCTGACCCGGGAGGTAATTAAGATCTATGCAGCTGTGAGAAAGCTTAAGACGAGAGAGAAAAGCCTGAGGGATCGATCGGCATGGCTTCCGTGGGTACGGCCCGACGCAGCCTCGAGCTGGTAGCCGAGGAGGGACATGAAGACGCTCAGCTAGGCGGCTACATCGACTTCTCGTCGGTGGACTGGCCCAGCCACGTGAGCTTTGTGGTGTTCTTCGCCGGCTGCAATTTCAGGTGCCCCTGGTGTCAGAACGGCGACCTAATTGCCAGCGGCTCGGGCAGAAGAGGCAAGCTCAGCGAGGTTTTCGAAAGGCTCGCCCGGTCCATCCCCGTAATCGAGGCCGTGGTCGCAACTGGAGGTGAGCCGACCCTACAGCCTCGGGCTCTGGCCGCTCTCTTTCGAGGCGCCAAGAAGCTGGGCCTCTCAACATTCCTGGACACCAACGGCAGTGTCCCAGCCGTGGTGTGCGAGTTGGCGGACACAAACCTCGTGGACTACGTTTCAATAGACCTGAAGGCGAATCCTCAGCCAGAGAGCTACGCGAAGGCGACCGGTCTGTCGCCCGTCGAGGCAGCAGGCTACCTAACCCGAATCTGGGAGACCGCCGAGACATGCAGCAAGCGAGGTATCCGCCACGAGTTCCGAACCACAATAGTCCCAGGCATATGCGACACCAGGGGTGACTTAGTCGAGATAGCCAAGAGGTTGGGCGGGGCTGAGGTCTACTGGGTGCAGCAATATGAACCGTCGCCTCGGGCTCCGCTAGAGCTCTACAGAACCATGAAGCCTGTGAAACCAGACGTTGTGCGAGAGCTTGCGCAAGCTGCGGCCGAAGCCGCGCCTTCCATCAGAGTTTTCTCCAGAACAAGAATCAACGGCATCATCGAGGAAAGGCCGACTCAAAACACCTAGCCCTAGACCGTCGATCTCTTTGCATCGAGCAGCTGCTTGGCAATGCCTCTTGCTATTGACTCAAGCATCCCTTCCCTGTTCATGACCCAGATGACCTCTTCGCCGTGTCTCTTCCGGAAGAATTGATAGAAGCCCCGGATCTCGTCCTGAAGTCGAGGATCGGATTCATACGCAAGGTCGGCCATCCTTTGTCTCTCCAGCTTCCTCTCCACCCACCTACTCCTCGTGGCTTCATCCACATCAACTATCACGTAGAGGTCAGGCTTCACCACCACCTCTTGCCCTAGCCGCTCCACGTTCTGGATGAGGCTCTCGAGATCTTCATGCTCAACCAGGCCGGCTCGCGTTCTGCGGATTAGCGCCAAGCCGTAGACGAGAGAGCACAGATAATACCTGTCTATGAAGAGGAAGTCCAGCTTCTTTTCGACTATCTGCCTCTTAATTATCTTGGAGTCGTCGGTGGTGTTGGCGAGAAAGAGCAACATGCGGGTGAGCGCGTCGACGGTGGTTGAGTTGCCGTAGCTCTTGGCCAGGGAACCGGAAAAGGTCTCGCTCGGCGTTTTGTAGTGTCCGACCTTGAATCCCTCCTCCGCCAAGATCTCTCCCGCCTTGTTCTTCAAGCTGGTTTTCCCCGACGAGTCCACCCCTTCCCAAACTACGACCATGGCCTCGTCGATCAAGAAACCAGACCTCCAAGCTGCGGCGGAATCAGCTTCACCTTCCCTTATTAACCGCTCTCTCTACCAGCCACAGGCAAACCGTTTTATTCATCGAAGGGCCGGGCGTCAACGGACGGTCTTCGATCGCTTGCAATGGAGGAGCTCACAGCTCTTGACGGTCAAGGTCTCGGTCTCGGCATCTGTGCTCGAAACGGAGAACCCGGAGAAGGTTGCGAGGGCTGTCAAGAACATCTTCCCTCGGCTGACGGTGAAGCTCGTCTCACGGGATGGTGAGAACAGGGTGGAAGCCGAGGGTGAAGGCAAGGAGAGCCTAGAGAGATTGAAGAGAATCCTTTCCTCCCGAAGGATCAGAACGGCTGCCAGAGTGGTGATGCTTCAAGGTAAGTCAGAGAGAGGCATAACCTTCTACTTGCACAAGCAGGCCGCGTTCGCAGGACAGGTTTCTTTCTGCGAGAGCAGTCGGGAGTCCCCTCTGGGACCCATCCGCGTCACCCTAGGCGGCAACAACCCTGAGGAGGTCGTTGAGTGGCTCACAGCTAGGTGAGGAAGAGACGCAGATCTGCATCTCGAACCTGTACCTCTACGAGCAGCCGCTGGAGAGGACCTTGAAGGCGATGGAGAGCTCTCCATACTCCAATTGGGAGATCATGGATGAGAGCCCCAACAGCCTCACCGACGAGACGGTCAGTAGAATCGCCTCTGTTGCGGAGTCAGGTCCAATCCAGATCAATGTTCACGCACCTTTCACATCCGTTGGGTATTCCTCGCTCGACGAGGAAACGCGCCGACACAGCCTGGAGGGGTTGGTCAGCACAATCAGACACGCGAGTTCGTTGAGGTCCAGGTACGTTGTTGTACACCCTGCGCAGCGATACGGTGTTGACGCCGACAAAGAGTTTCAGCTCTTCGTGGAGGGGGTCAGGCAAATGGCACATTCGGCTGGTGAAGGGCTGTGGGTGTTGGTGGAGAACGCAATACGCAGAACCCCTCTCTTCAACTCCACCGTAGCTGAATGCAAGTCGTTCTTCAACTCCTTGTCCGAGGAGAACGTCGGTCTCTGCTTGGACGCCGGGCACGCCAACATGGGGGAAGGTGTTCAGGCCTATGCTCAAGCGCTGTTTGACTGTGTGCGCAATGTGCACATCCACGACAACGACGGGCTAAGAGACTCGCACCTAGAGGTTGGAGCGGGAACCGTGGACTGGAGAGTTTTCCTCGGATACATGAAGAGGAGGGGGTATAGACACTACTTGACCATGGAGACCTTGTGTGATCCGCTTCCTAGCGCGGCTCGAATAGGTGCGTTTTGCCGGGCATGAAAGGCTGGCTCACGTCTCAAGCACAGGCGCTTCCCTTGTAGGGATCTCCAGAGAGGCTAGGTCTTCAGGAACTTCGGAGGCAGGGAATATGGTTCTTGCAGGGTCTAAAAGCACATCGATGTCGTCGTGGTAGCGTGGGCTGAGGTGAAAGAGGAAGAGCCTCCCAACACTTGCTTCCTTCGCCACCTGAGCTGCCTGAACACAGGTGGAGTGGCCCTCAAGATCAGCTCTATCTGTGAGGGACTGGTCGAACGAAGAGTCATGGATCAGCACATCCGCGGCTGCCGCCAGCTTCACGACGTCCTCGCATGGCCTCGTGTCGCCGCTGTAGACGATCTTTCTCCCCGGCCTTCTGGGGCCAGTCACCTCCCTCGGATCGATGACTCGCCCCTGGATGTTCACGTTTCTGCCTCTCTGGAGCTCTCCCCACAGAGGCCCCCGCGGTACGCCTATCTCCTTAAGCTTGTCCACCAACATCCTGCCTTGACGAGGCTTCTCCTCGAAGCAGTAGGCCAGAGTTTCCACAAGGTGGTCCGCCCAAACGGTCTTAACTGAGTATCGGCCGCGGTCGCACGCTGTCTCTCCTCCCTTAACCTCGTGAACCTCGATTGGGAAAGACACAGCTCCCTGACAGCTCTCGAGCATTAGATCCAGCGACCGAGCCAAGCCTGGTGGACCGTGTACCCGTACCTTCTCCTCTCTTCCCAACATGGACATGCTGTAGAACAACCCTGGAAGGCCCAGTATGTGGTCGCCGTGAAGGTGGGAGATGAAGACCTGGAAGTCCTCCTTGAAGCCGACTCCGGCTGAGACCATCTGCCTCTGGGTGCCTTCTCCGCAGTCGAGGAGCAGGAGGCTCGCGCCGTACCGCAGCGCAATCGATGGAAGTGACCGCCTCTGGCTTGGCATTGCCCCACTCGTTCCGAGAAAGACGATCCTGAGGTTCGTCAACGCTTCCTCATCACCAGCAGCTTCCTGGTCAACCGGTCGTGGATAAAGATCGTGTGGCGTTCAACCAGCTGATACCCCAATCCCGCAGCCGCTTCCTCAAGATCGATCTCTGATGGAACAGTGATGCACATGTACCCTCCTGTCTTCAGATAGCCGTAGGCCTTAGGCAGGAATTCTTCCAGCAGCCTCTTTGGTGGAAGACCAAGAGTCGTTGAAGACCTGCCGAATGGCGGGTCGGTCACTATCGCGTTCCAGCCATCTCTCAGCGGTGCCCTTCGCGCGTCTGCAGCTATGGGAGCATCGTAGTCGGCGAGGTAATGTCCAATGTTCTTGAGAGCCCCCCTGCAGATCCATCCCTTCAACTCCAACCCCGCAACTCTGCAGCCCAGTAGCCCGGCCTCGACCAGGAGGCTCCCGGTTCCCGCAAAGGGGTCCAGTACGGAGTCTCCGCGACTGACCCTGGCCATGTTGACCATGCATCTGGCAAACTTGGGTTGGAGTGCGGTAGGCAGGAAGAAGGGACGGCGGAAGGCTCTCCTGTAGTAGAACTCTTTCTCCTTTCTGTGTGCTAGTTCGAGACCCATCAGGGAGAATCCTTCGAAGCAAGCCACTCTGAGCCGGTGGGTGGGGTTGTCGAGTCTGACGCGTAGATCCCTCATTCTCCCTAGTATTGAGGCACCCACCATACGCTCAGCTCTGGGGACATCGACCGTCACGCCCCCCACCCCCCTTGCTCGCACAGCTATGGTTGACCCGGGGGGTAGTACACCATCGAAACCGGTCTTCTCGATCTTCTTGATCAAGTGCGTCCAGTCGCCGTCTGCCTCCACCAGTTCTAGGCATCCTTCATTGACATACGCCGATCTGCCCACGACTGCAGGCACACATTCAGAGGCTGCCTCAAGCCGCACCAGCTGACTGGACCTCCGGAGGTTGCGGTAGCCATAGCCTTCTGCCTGAAGAACCGCCTCGAGCTCAGATGCAGGAAGGGTGGGGTTTTCACCCGATAGAAGGAAGAAGAGGGAGGGCATGGCAGACCGGGCTACCTCGATGTCAGAGCTCGGGATAGTACCGAGGACACGGACACGTGGCTGTACTTGCTGGGCACCGTGTCCGTGCCTAGAAGTAGATCTGCTCCGGCTTGGAAGAGCTTCTCGTCGGCGTTCCCCACTAGGAGGAGGTGAACTGCGCCGATGTAGATCTTGGAGGCGTGTGCTGCCCTGAGCTGTCTCACCGTCTCGATCATTGTGCCTCCCGTGCTTATGATGTCGTCGACCACGGCGACATCCCGGCCACGAAGGTCCGCTGGTTCAAGGCCTACCTCCACCGTACCCGTTTGTCGATTCCTGGATGTTCTAGCCAGGATGTGCTCGGCTCCTAGCGTCTCACAAGCCTCGCTGGCAACCTTGTCCCCCTCCTTCCCGGCCGTGACGACCACCGGGTTCTCCAGGCCATGCTTGCCCAGCTCCTTGCACAGCAGGGGGATGGCTGACTCGTTCGAGAAAGAGAGGCCCGCGTCGGCGAAGGCTCTTGGGCTGTGGACGTTCACCGTGATCAATCGTTCCACCCCCACAGCTTCTAGAGTACGGGTCATACTCGATATGCTCACCACCTCTCCCTCCATGAACATTTTGTCCTGGCGTGCGTAGGCCATGTAGGGGACGACCGCCGTGACCGTCTTGGCCCCCCTCTGCCTGGCCCCGCTGCAAAGCAGTATGAGCTGGATCAGGTTCCGCTCCTGAGGCGGGTAGGTGCTCTGGATGACAGCTACCTCCTCGCCCCGTATGTCGGTGAGGAACCGAAAGTATGACTCCCCGTCGGGCTGATACTTGAAAGCCAATTCACACAAGGGAAGACCGCTCAGAGACGCTGTGCTCCTGGCGAGGTCTGAGGACGCTGGTCCGGGAACTATGATCATCGCTCTCCATCTGCCTTTGTGCGGTGCCCCTTTGCCACGATTGGTATCTTCTCCCCACAATCTTTACACCTCATCTCATAGTCCAGACCCCAATGGGATATGCTGAAGCCGAAACGTTCCACAACGGTCCTTCCGCATCTCGGGCAGTGGGTGTTATCTGTCTTGCTGCCCGGGACGTTTCCTCCGTAGACATAAAGTATCCCCTTCTCCCTGGCAGTCTGCACAGCGTTCTCCACTGTTTTCACTGGAGTGGGGGGGAGGTGGCTCATCTTGTACATCGGAAAGAACCGGCTGAAGTGGAGCGGGGTGTCAGGACCAAGGTCGCGCAGATGCCAGTCGCACAGCCTCTCTATCTCTTCGGAGCTGTCGTTCAAGCCGGGTATGATCAGGTTTGTAGTCTCCACGTGGACGCCGTGGCCCACCATCTCCTTGCAGACCTCCAGCACTGGCTCAACCCTGGCGGCGCAGTACGTCTTGTAGAAGTCTGGGTTGATGCTCTTCACGTCGATGTTGGCTGCGTCAAGGTAGGGCAGAAGCTCACCCAACGTCTCCAACGTCACGTAGCCGTTGCTCACAAGCACGTTGTACATGTTCTCCTTCTTCGCCAGCTTCGAGGTGTCGAGCACGAACTCAAACCATATCAGCGGCTCGTTGTAGGTGTAAGAGATGATCCTGTTCTTCTCCCTCTTGGCTCTCTCCACAACCTCTTCAGGTTTGAAGGAATCCGTGGCCACATCGCCCACCCCAGCCTGGCTTATGCTGTAGTTCTGACACCACGGACACCTGAACGAGCAGCCGAAGGTCGAGATGCTGAGGGTCTCCTCTCCAGGGAAGAAGTGGTAAAGGGGCTTCTTCTCAACAGGGTCGATGGCCATGCTCGTTATCTCCCCGTAGACCATGCTGTAGAGAGATCCATCATCGTTGTATCTGGTGCGACAGACACCGTACTTCCCCGGGAGGATGACGCAGCGATGTGGGCAGATCCCGCAACGCACCCTGCCGCCTCCCAGCTTGTCGTATCGCAGGGTTTCGACCTTCAAGTCTCTCCGCAGCGGACCAGGCAACCCGCGGATAATTAGGTTTCTTCAACCCTCTGGGGATAGGGAAATATGGAGGCAGGCATCAAGGGCCTCGAGCCATGTGGCGTCTGCTCAGGCCTGATACCGTAACGGCATTCCAAGATGAAAGGGTCAAGAAGGCTATTCCCAGGTACATAGACACCGTTGAGGATAGAAGGGCCGCACAGTTTCAGGTGCTGAAGAAGATTCCTGTCACCTTCGGAGCCGAGGACTCACATGAAGAGCTCTGGCACCTTCACGCGGAGGGGATGAGACGGTTCAGGGAGGTCATCGCGGAACTGGATGCCCGAGACCCCTCCGTGAAGAGGCTCCGCGCACCTCACACCAACCTTCTCGACCTCAAGGCTGAGATCGCTGACAGGCTCGTGCAGAGCTGTGTTCTATGCGAGAGGCGGTGCCAAGTCAACCGCAAGGAAGGTGAGGAAGGTGTCTGTCAAGCCGGATACGACATGGAGGTCTCGTCCTTCTTCCGCCACATGGGAGAGGAGCCCCAGATATCTCCTTCCTTCACGGTCTTCACTGTTCACTGCAACTTCTTCTGCCAGCACTGCCAGAACTGGAGCATAAGCAGAGCGTTCGAGGAAGGGGAGGTGGTGAGCCCCGGAACTATGGCGGCGCTGATCGATGAAGCCCGCAGAGATGGAAACAGAAACGCAAACCTTGTCGGTGGAGATCCCGGGCCCTGGCTGCACGCTTGGCTCAAGGTGTTTCAGAGCGTGAAGACCTCAATACCCGTGGTCTGGAACTCGAACATGTACTACAGCTCAGAGGCGGCCCACCTCCTTGAAGGCTTTGTGGACCTCTTCCTCTCGGACTACAAGTACGGCAACGACAAGTGTGCCGCAAGATATTCCAAGGTTCCCAAGTACGTGGAGGTAGTATCCAGGAATCACCTGCTGGGCGCGAGGCACGCGGAATTCTTGGTTCGGGTTCTGGTGCTTCCCAACCACAACTCTTGCTGCACTCGCCCGATACTGCGTTGGATCCGAGAGAACCTTGGCGCCAACACCCTCGTGAACATAATGGATCAGTACCGCCCGGAGTACCTGGCCAAGAACTACCCCGAGGTAAACAGGAGGCTCCGTGCAGAGGAGTTCTCTGAGGCTGTCGAGATGGCGAGAGAGGTCGGGCTGGGGAACTTCATCGCGTAGCTGCTTGTCGCTGAGCCTTCACTCCATGTTGGCGTGATGCTTCATCACGTCCTCCTCGAACACATGCGGGGTGTTCATCAGTTCGCTCGCCATGCCGTCGAAGAACACCATGCAGTTGGTCTCGAACGGTGCTCCAAGAGGCGGGAGGGATTCGTGGACCCCGAGTGTCTGACGGGAGAACTAGTCTGTGCAGCGAGGTACCTTGGTCTTGCCGGGCACCTCCACCACGACGGATGTATGCTTGGCCGGATGTGAATCGGGGAAGCTTGTGACAGCCACAACATGTGCACCAACTCGATCGATCGATCTGGATCTCTCACACCTCAGTCGACATCCCCATAGCGGGCGTCGAGCAGAGACCGGATGCGTGCAACCCTCTTCATCCCGAGGCCCGGGGTTTGAGCCAGCTGGGACTCAGAGGCGGTGAAGATGTTCCTGACGGTCCCGAAGCGTTTGAGCAGCGTCCTTGCCGACCGAGGGCCCACGGTCGGTATGGATGACACTATCCGCAGTTGCTGGTCGGTCTGCGTTCCCCCCTTGGGGAGTGCTCTTGGCTGCGCATACCCAGGTCTTCGATACCGTCCGTGCCTTGCCACGACGGACAGCAGCTGCGCTGTCTCAGCCTCGCTCTGGGTGAAGAAGAGGTGAATACCCATCGAGTAGGCCGCTGTGGCTAGAGCCCCCCACACCGCGTTGGGGTTACGGGTCCTCTTCAACTCCTCGGCGAGAGATGACTCCACGACCAGCGTCGGGGCCTCGCTGGAGGAAGACAGCGTCTCCAACTGTTTCATCAGCCTGCCGTCGAACAGGGAGGAGATCAGGTCAGCCGCAGTCTTTCTCTCTACGAGGCAGTTGCCGGGCAACACGTAGTCGCCCACCGAAAGCTCCCTGAACTTCACAGCGAACCCTGCATCGGCCAGCAGAGCAGGCACGTTGCATCTTGATTCTCGCGTGTCGACGAGGAAAAGGAGATGATTTCCACCTGTCAAAGTCCTCCCTGGCTGCAAAGCGCGACTGACTTAAATTCGCTGGCCACCACCTCGGTCACAGCAACATGCTTATACGTGGGCGAATGGCTGACGTAAAGGAATGCCCGCAGCTCATCTTGCGTCGCTGGGCGTGGCGTTGATTCTCGTGGGGTTCACTGTCACCATTATCGCTATATTGCTGCTGAGCTTCTCCCGCGGATGGGGCGAGAAAGGCGAAGGTCGAGGCGGCGCCGTCATCGTTCTAGGACCAATCCCTATAGTGATAGGATCTGACCCAGGCACCGCTAGGACGCTCATGCTGCTGGCCATCATTCTCTTGGCAGCCGCTGCAATCCTCTTCCTGGTCTTGCGGGTGGCTTGACTTGTCTTCGCTCTGTGAAGTGTGTGGAGTCAAGGATAGCAGATTCGTCTGCTCTTCATGTGGAAGAAAGGTCTGCGAGGGCTGCGTCGATTTGGATGCTTCGATGTGTACGCAGTGCTCTAGACAGACCCGGAGAAAAGAAGAGCTTGAAGCGACGCCCATTGGGGTCAGGGTTGCCTCTCTTCACCATATTCTCTTGCTGATCGGTCTGCTTACAGTGGCGCTGGGCACTGCAATTCTTTTCGTAGCTGTGGTTCTTGCTGGCGGAGGGATCTCTGCCGGAGGCGTGGTATTCGTAGGACCGATCCCCATCATCTTCGGCTCAGGGGGAGACCCTGCATTGATTGCGCTGGTGTCGCTTCTAGCCATGGCCGCAATGCTCGCCGTCGTCTACTTCCTCTACCTCAGACGTCCATAGCTAGAGAAGGCACGGAAAGTTTTTCTCCCCGTCCCTTGATACTCCAGCGGACAACAATGCCGTACTGCACCGAATGCGGGGGCATTCTGATCTACGACAGAGACGTCAAGCAATACGCGTGCCAGAGCTGCGGCGCGACGTTTACGAGCCAAGATCTGCTCGTGAGCAGGCAGAAGGGCTTCCATACCAAGTCGGAGAAGGGCGAGGAAACGAGAAAGCAGCGAGAATACCTCGAGTGGTGGCTGTCCAACAAGAAGAAACAAAAGCCGTAGCCCTGACCGTGCGGCCGGCCAACCACCTCGGGGCCGTGTGCGACGGCGGAGGAAGGGAGGAGATAGCAGGCAGGGGCTGACAGAGGAGGGTGGTCGCTGTGCAGACAATGTTCATCCTAGGAACCGCTGGCTCGGGGAAATCGAGCCTGACAGCCGCGCTCTACGAATGGCTGCGGGACCAGGGTCAATCTTCGATGACGGTCAACCTTGACCCCGCGGCGGTGGCTCTGCCATACGACCCCGACGTTGACATAAGGGAGTCCGTGGACTACGACAGGGTAATGGCTCAGATGGGTCTGGGCCCAAACGCAGCTCTGATCAAATCAGTCCGAGAGGTAGCCAGAAACATCGACGAGCTGCGGCGGGAGGTGGAGAGCTCAGGTGTTGACTTCGCTCTAGTCGATACGCCGGGGCAGCTGGAGCTCTTCGCGTTCAGGAATGAGGGAAGACTGATCTGCGAGAGCCTGGCACCACCACCAAAGGGATCCCTCTTTCTCTTCGACCCGGAGTTCTGCGGCACCCCGCGGACCTTCGTTGTGGACATGTTTCTGGCTGCCTCCGTGCATCTGTCCCTCAGCCTGCCTATGATCCTTGTTCTCAGCAAAAGCGACACCGTTGCGATGAAGGAGTTGAAGAAGATCGTGGGCTGGATCGACGAGGAGGAAGCCTTTATCCTTGAAGTCGAAAACAGTCTTAAGGGACGCGAGCTAGATATGTCGCTGGAAGTGGCCAACGCAGTTCACAGCCTCGCCAGCCAGTTTCCCATGATCCCAGTTTCAGCCACCGAGTTCAAGGGGTTGACCCAGCTCCTCGCACTTGCCACGAGGATGCTGGGAGAAGGCGAGATGGAGCTGAAGTAGGTGAACCTGGCTGACCGATGAGACCGAGGAAAAGATCGCCGCGCTGAGGGAGGAGCTGAACGAACTCACCTCCCATCTCGATGAGGCACTAGAAGAAGGGAGGAGAAGCGCTGAGTCGAGGGATACCCACCACACCAAAATGAAGGAGGCCAGAGCCAGGCTCTTTGAGCTCAAACAGAAGAGGCAGGAGACATCCCAGCAGATCGATGAAGCAATCGCAGCCTCCCAAGCATTGAGGCGATCCCTGTGGGAGAAGATGCAAGAAGCCAAGAACGTGAGAAGCATTCTCAAGTCAACGAAGGTCGGCTACGACACAGCCGAGAAACTGGAAAGGAGGATAGCGAGCGCTGAATGGAGAATACAGACCGGCCTGATAGATCCCAAGGAGGAGAAGAGACTCTTCGACGAGATCTCTCGCATGGAGAGGATGCTCGAGGAAACAAAGGTCAAGAGGGGAACCCTGAAGAGGCTCAGGACCCTCAGTGCAGAGATAGATGATGTCAAGAATGCACTAGAGAGGAACTCGGAGAAGATAGAGTTTCTGATGAGGAGCAGGTCGACCCTAGTCCGACAGATGAGGGACCTTGCTCAAGAGCACAGGAAACTCAGGAAGCTCGGGGATAGGAGCCACGAGAGATTTGTTCAGGCAAGAATTCGTCAGAGGGAAATCGAGGATAAGAGGATAGTAGTGATATCCCGCCTTAAGGCTCTGGGCTATAAGGAGAGGACGGCAAGGCAGGCCGCTGTCAAGGAGAGGGAGCAGGCTCTGAGGCAGAGGGTCGTCGCAACAGCGGCAGAGAAGATGAAGAGGGGAGAGAAGCTCTCGTTCGAGGAGTACCGTATACTCATGGAACAAGGTCAGTCATCGGAAGAGCCTGGGCGTCAGTCCTAGGGCTGGATAGATCAACGAAAACCATCATGATTATATTGAGCCAGAACCAATCGATCTGCACAGCCTCAGTCGGCCGGTGATGGGTGTTTGTCCCATTTGTCAAAGGACAAGATCCTGGTTCTAGTGGTGGACAGGGACAACGATCTTGGGGGAAAGGCGGGGCTGCCCACGCCCGTGATCGGCCGAGCCAAGAACCTTGAGGCTGCCGCTTCCATGGCGTTGGCTGACCCGGAGGAAGCAGATGCAAACGCGATGTTCGCCGCGATCTCCGTCCTGGACGACCTTTCCGGCAAGCACGGAAAGGAGAACGTCGAGGTGGCCACCGTGGCCGGTCTCCCTGATGAAAGCATTGAAGGCGACCGCAAGATAGGTGACGAACTGCGGCAGGTCCTAGAGAGCTTCCCAGCCGAGGGATGCGTCGTAGTCAGCGATGGGTATGGTGACCAAGAGATACTTCCGATCGTCTCATCCTGCATCCCCATAGTGTCTGTCAGGAGAGTAGTCGTACGTCACAGTGAATCCGTGGAGGAGACATGGGCCCTTCTCTCAAGGTACGTCAGGAAGGCAGTCTTCGACCCCAGGTACTCAAGGATGATTCTCGGCATCCCAAGCGTGCTCTTCATCCTGGTAGGAGCGCTCGTCCTCTCCGGGCTGGGCCACATCGCGCTACCGGTACTGGTGATTGCCCTGGGAGCCATAATGTTCGTTAGAGGTTTCGGGGTTGACAGAGCGCTTGGGAATACAGCCACCCGTTTGCTTCACTACGCAACCTCCACCTCTGCAAACCAGATCAGGTTCTTCTCAACCCTGGTGTCGATCTCCCTCATAGTCATCGCGCTCTACCTCGGAGGCAGCTCCGCGGTCACGAAGATAGTGGCGTCCAACCCGAACGCCCCAGCCTTCATCGATGACCCTGGCTACTGGCTCACCCAAACACCGGCCTTCGTGGGGATGTTCATAAACGGGTCCATCGACATACTCATAGTGGGCGCTGTGACCATGGTGCTCGGCAACGGCTTCTTCTTCTACCTAGTTAGGTACCCAGGCTTCTGGAGGATGCTTCAAGCACTGGTTGTAACGCTCTGGCTATGGGCCTTTTTCAGACGCATTGGCTTCATACTGGAGTTTGGGATCGAGCCTTCGATACTGGACCCCTACATCCTCAGACTTATGGTCATTGTGGTCCTAGGCCTCGTAACGATCTCTCTGACGTTCGTGCTGACCAGGATGCTCAGAAGGAGGTATGCATCATTCTTCAGGAGGGGCGGGCCTCAAGCCAAGGAGGGGTGACTATGCAGAGTGATCGATCCTCCGAGATCCATTTGAGCTAAGGTGTGTGTAGGAACCCATGAGCATGCTCAGAACCGTCCTGCGCTTGATTGGTGCCTACTGGATCTACGAGAAGTGGCTGACGGAGCAAGTCAAGAAAGGAGAGATGCCACGACACGTCTCCCTCATTCTAGACGGAAACCGCAGGTGGGCTACCAGGCACAAACTTCAGAGTTGGGAAGGTCACCAGTACGGCTCGAAAGTAGTGGATGATCTGCTCGACTGGTGCCTCGATTTGGGGATAGAGACCATGACGCTCTACGCCCTCTCCACCGAGAACCTGAAGAGGGACCCGGAAGAGGTCAGGCATATCATGGATCTCCTGAGGAAAAAGGTGGCCGATGCGAGGCAGGACCGCAGAATCCGTGACGATCAGGTGAGGATCACCGCATTGGGGAGAATCGACCTACTTCCGCCTGACCTCCGAGATGAGCTGGCGAAACTCGAGGGGGAGACCAGTGGCTACAACAGACACTTCCTAAACTTGGCGATTGCCTATGGGGGCAGAGCCGAGATCGTGGACGCCGTAAGGAAGATTTCGGAGAAGGCCGTCGAAGGAGATGTCAATCCAAAAGATATCGATGAGGAGTTGGTGGAGGCCAACCTCTACACGGCGAAGATACCTGACTCAGATCCCGACCTGATCATCCGTACATCCGGCGAGGAAAGGATAAGCAACTTCCTCCTCTGGCAGTCAGCCTACAGCGAATTCGTCTTTTTGGATGTGTACTGGCCAGCCTTCAGGAAGATCGACCTACTCAGAGCCATCCGAACATACCAGGACAGAAGCAGGAGAATGGGCCTCTAGCGACCATTAGTCAATCGACCCAACACTCCTCACCTATATTAGGGGGAGCCCCAGACCTACTCGAGCTCTCGGAGGGAGCTTCTGCTGGTCTACATAAGAAGGATCTCTCTTTCCGGGTTCAAGTCGTTCGGCTCTAGGAAGCAGACCGTGCATCTAGACAAAGGCTTGATGGTAATAACCGGCCCAAACGGAGGAGGGAAATCCAACATTTTTGATGCCGTCCGCTTTGCGCTGGGAGAGCTAAGCCCCCGCTCTCTGAGAGTGAGCAAGTTTTCCGAGCTAGTGCACAGCCCCGGGGGGAATGGACGGGGGGCATCCTTCGCCAGGGTTTCGGTGTGCTTCGACAACTCTGACAGGGCCGTCCCCTTTGACTCGTCTGAGGTCACAATCTCACGCAAGCTGATGCCGTCCGGTGAAAGTGAGTACAGGATGAACGGAAAGGGCGTTTCAAGATCTGAGATGCTCGACACGCTTGCCGCTGCCAACATCCGTCCCTCGGGGTTCAACATCCTGCCTCAAGGCTCTGTCATAAGTGTGGCTGAGATGAGCCCGAGCGAGATGAGGAAGATGCTCGACGAGATCTCAGGAGTCTCCGAATTTGAGAGGAGGAGATCGGAGGCCGAGATACAGCTGGCCGTAGCCGAGAAGAACCTCGACGTCGCGAAAGCCAGCACCGCCGAGGTGAGGAGGAGGGTAAGACAACTGGAGGTCGAGAGGAACCAGTACCTAAGAAGCCGGTCCATCGACAGCGAGCTGAAACAGATCAGGGGGATGCTCGTCTCCAAACGCCTGCTCGAAGCGGAGGCCTCCGCCTCTTCGATGGCTCTCGAAGAGGCCAAGCTGAGGTCGAGTGCGGCAGAGCTGGCTGATCGCAAGAAGACGCTGGTCGACGAGAAGAGGATCATCGACTCTGAGGTCTCTTCTCTGGAAAAAGAACTGGCATCTCTGGAGAGAGAGAGCCTACGGGATATGGTGGCCGACCTTGAGGCAGCCAGGAACCAACGTCTGGAGATGGAGGCGCAGATCAGAGTTCTTGGAGCCAAGCGGGAGTCTATCATGTCAGACAGAGAGTCGCAGCTCCAGCGGGCGTTGAAGCTTGAGAAGGTCGAGGAGGAGGGCCGGACGAGAACACGGGAGATAGAAAGCTCTAGGGTCCGTCTCGCCTCCGAGAGAAGCGAGGTCAGGCACTCTCTGGAGGCCCTGGCCGAGAGCTACGCCGCCCTAGCGGAGGAAGAGCGAAGCCGAAGGGCGAGGACAACGGAGCTGCGTGCGAAGATAGCGGAGCTGAACGGGCAAATCACTGACACCACCGCTGAAGCAGAGGCTGCTGCCTCCAGAACGAAGACCCTCCAGCAGGTGGTAGAGTCTAACATGGAGGAGGTTTCGCGTCTTGATGAAAGAATCCAGTCGATAACCTACATGGAGTCGGAGGTGGCTTCCGAGGTCGCGAGGGCTTCGCGGAGCGTTGACGATACACTACTGGGGGTCAAGGATAAGCGACGGAAAGCCGAGGAGATTGTTCTGCAGGTGAATCGAGCCCAGGCCGTGCTTCATGAAGCAGAGAAGCTGTTAGCTGAGGCCAACGCCGCTCGCGAGACCGCGCGCCTAGTCCAGTCCCGCAACCTGCTGCTCACCGGGATCTACGGCCTAATCGACAGCGGCTCAATCCGAGGGGTAGGGGGGCGGATCTCCAATTTCCTTGAAGTGCCCCCCGACCTGAGACCGGCAGTGGAGTCGGCGTACTCAGGCTGGCTCCAAGCCCTGCTGCTCGAGGATCGAGCCGTGGGCGAGAGACTGGCTCGGCTCATCTCGTATCTAGGGGAAAGGAGCAGAACAATCGCTACGGATTCACTCGGCTCGACAGCCGATAGAAGATCGGATCGATCGATCGAATCACCGTTGCTGCTGAGTAGCATTAGCGTGCACGGCAAGGATGCTTCGAAAGCTGTTCAAGAGATTCTCGGGGATGTCTACCTAGTTGAAACGCCTCAGGACGGATGGATCGTTGCAGAGAAGGGATGCAGAGCGGTCACCAGAGAGGGGGTCATGTACCTGCCTGGAGGCAGGACAGAGTTCCCGGCAAGACCAACTTCGGAACTGGAAAGAGTACACGAGGAAGATGTTGCACCTATCAAGAGATCCGTGAGCATGCTGAGGACGTCGCTTGAACAGAAGACGAAATCTCGTGACAACATCGAAAAAGAGGTATTGGCCCTTTCACAGCAAAGTGCTGATCTTCAACTGAAGCTTTCTGATCTCCGAGAGCGGGTCAGCGTCCTCCGAAAGGAGAAGCTAGATCTGGTCGAGGAGAAGGAGAGAATCCTCTCCAACCTATCTTCCCTCAAAGCTCAGATAGCCTCAACAGCATCAACCGAGGGGAGGCTAAGAAGAGGAGTTGAAGGGCTGAGATCTTCACTTGGGGAGCTTGTAGCCGAGCTCGAGTCAGAATCTGCTTCCTCGGTTGAGGATAGAGTAGGAGAGCTGAGGAGCCAGGAAGCCTCCCTATCAGAGAGATATTCTCGTATCGAGTCGGGGCTCTCGGCGTTGGATGCGGAGGAAAGGGGAATCAAGGAGAACCTCTCTCGATCTCGAGCGCAGCTGGACCAGGGGCGGGAAGCGGCCGAAGCGGCTGAAACCAGTGTAAGGGAGATGGATGGCAGAATCGAGGAGCTACAGTCAGGCGTCCAGAGACAGAGACAGTTGGAGGAGGAGCTACTGCGCAGACGAGAGGAAATCGAGCGTTCTCTGGAGAACCTGAGGACGGGGCTGGACGAGCGCAGAGCAACCATCAGAAGCAGGGATGAGGAGGCATCAAAGATCGACCAGTCACTTCAGGACCTGAATTCACAGGTCCAGGCCTTGAGCTCGCGGGAAACCGAGAAGAACATCGACGTCAGGCTACTGAGAGCCAAACTGGAGTCCCTGGGTTTCGAGCAGCCAATGCCTGTGGATGAGGTTGACCTGGAGGCGGGGGAGAGAAGAGCCAGCGACCTGGAACGGGAACTCAGCGACCTGGGATCCGTGAACCAGCTGGCACCCAGGCAATACGAGGACATCGTGGGGGACTACAAGGTCAGGGCGACCAGAATAGCTCAGCTTGAGCATGAGAGGGAAGAGATCCTCAGGTTCATAGATCAGATCGATAGAGAGAAACTGGAGACATTCATGAAATTCTTCGCGCAGATATCCTCCAGCTTCGACGCTTACTTCAACCGTCTCACCGGCGGGTCTGCTCGACTCGAACTGGAAGACAAGACAAGTCCCATATCGTCAGGAGTGGAGATGCAGCTGCAATTCGCCGGAAAGCCTTCTAGAGCCTCCGCCGCCGCCAGCGGAGGGGAGAAATCGGTCGCCGTCATAGCCCTTCTGCTAGCGCTTCAAGGACTGACACCCGCCTCGTTCTACATCCTTGATGAAGTTGACGCCCACATGGATGTTAGCTACAGCAAGAACCTGGCCGAGCTTCTCAAGGAGAACGCACACAACTCGCAGATCATCGTCGTCTCCCTCAAGGACATCTTGGCTGAGCACGCCGACAAGCTGATAGGAGTCTACCCAAAGCAAGCGGAGTCCCAGATAGTTGCCGCAAGAATCTAGGAGC
>Ga0315309_1000550_pt1 | contig 22887 bp, 25 predicted proteins | sample TDP4_MG_FD_203080 | JGI IMG/M metagenome (GOLD analysis project Ga0315309, IMG submission 203080) | Freshwater sediment microbial communities from Lake Towuti, South Sulawesi, Indonesia - TDP4 | ecosystem: Environmental > Aquatic > Freshwater > Lake > Sediment | place: Indonesia: South Sulawesi...
GTGATAGGCACGATGGCGATGGGCATACTGATGCAGTTCGTCGGCACAGCAGAACGGACGATATTAAAGGACATGAAGGTGACTTTCCCTCGCACCACCAGCGATAATCTATCGGTCAAAGTTCTCGATGCCCAGAGTAGTGGTGCCCTGGGTGGAGCCACAATCGTCGTCAAATACCCGGGCGGGATGAAGGCCCACACGTGCAGCGAGGACTCGAATCAGTACAGTTTTACGGTGCCCATGGGAGGCGCTGGCTACGTCGTCGTCACAGTGCGGGTCACGCGAAACGGGTACATCCCGTGGGAGGGGGAAGCAGCGATCACGGCCTCTCGGCGGTGATGCCGTGGGCCTGCAGTGCGATGCTAGGGGTATCGAGACTTTACCCGTAGTGCTCCTGCTTGGTACCGTTCTAGGCGCCTGCACGTTGGGAATCGGCGTCAGATGTCTAGCGGGTGTGCAAAGACTCTCGGAGCTGCAGCAAGCCGTCGATGATTTCAACGCCTTCGTGGAGCGGGCGAAGATCGCCTGTGTTGGAGGTGAGGGCAGCATCCAGCAAATCGAGCTCGACCTCCCAACAGGCAGAATAATCGTCGAAGGAAGGCTCCTGCAGCTCGTGGTCGGAGATGAGGTGCGAAGGAGCGAAGTCCTACCCCTGCCAGTCCTTGTCGATGGTCATGGAGCTCAGGAAATCGTCAACGGGCGATACGCGATCGGACTCCAACGCAATAGCCGAGGTGAGTACTTCCTCGAGCTGCGGGGGCTCTAGCGATGGATGGGCGTGGCCTGTTTATGGACTTCCTCGTCTGCAAGGTCGGGATGGCCCTTGCAGCAATAGCATTGGTCGGCGCCGCGCTCGCGATGTCATCGAGCTTTGGGCGCACTGCGGAGCGAGATGAACTCGCGGAAGTTGCCGACACCATCGCGCAAGCGATTCGGGCCATCGACGGCATGCCAGGCGAGGTACGGATCACGCGCGAGTTGCCTTCAGTTGAGCGACAATTTGGGGTCGATATTGTCGGCACGTACGATGGCATGCAGGTCGTCCGCGTGATCGTGGATGGACAAAGTCGCGTCGAGCGCGTGGTCATGTTGAGGAACAAACTCAACGGTGGGGAATTTGAGCTGAGCTGCGATGACCCGACATCCGTCCGTTTGACGAAGGTCGATGAGATTTGCCTGGAGTTGGTCTAATGGAGCAGCTCCAGGTGGGCGAGGACCTCTTTGCAACGGTCATCGTCGTCGGCTTGACTGCAATACTCATCATCGCACTGGCACACTCCTACCACGCGTACGCTGAGCGCAAGAGCATGTACGAAAGTTTTGACTTGGCACTCGACATCGCGGACCAGCTCAGGAATGACATGCTTGCCAAGCATGAAAACGGCGCGTGCCCTGGGCTCATCAATCCGGTGACATCTGAGCGGGAACTCCAAAGTTATTCCCAGTTGCTCGCCAGGCAGGGCATTGGATTGCGCGTGGAGGTTCGGACGCTTGACGGCAAACTCGCCCTAGCTCATGGGCCCAAACCCAACATGCTCAGCCAGTACTTTTCGCCCCCGTGCTCGGTGAGCCTTCCCGTGGCGATAGCCCAAACGCCGGCGTCGAAGCCTCTCGGTGAGCTGATCGTGACCGTCTGGAGGTAGCTCATGGACAAACGCGGTCAGGCCTATGTGATAGACATGCTGTTATTTGCCCTCATGGTGGCACTAGCGTGTTCGCTCTTGGTTAAGGCAAGCCCTGTGGAGCCCAACGCTGTAGACGATCGCTATGCCGCGAACCTAGCGCAAAGCACCCTGCTGGCGTTCCAGCACGCGACCGCTGGTGAGCTGGGCGGCTTCAAATATACGCCCGATATCCTCGTTGTTCAGGCCCCATGGAGTTCAGGTGAACGGGACCTCCACCATAAAACGCTCGCGCAGCTCTTGGTCGAGGACATGTTCTGCAACCTGCGTGTCGAGGTCGGTGGACGAAATATCGCGCCACTTAAACCGAACCAAGAATTCGATAGACAGGTTCGTAAGTTTCTGAAGACGGCGCTCGATGAAATCGTAGGCGGGCGGTTCGATTATCGCCTGGTTGCAAGGACCATGCCCATCGACTTCTCGCCAGTTGCCCGAGTCCACTTCGAAACATCGATGGAGAGCTTCAACGACAATGGACGGCGGCAGGTATGTTCCGAAACCATCCGAATGTGTTTGCCCATCCCTCGGTGGGAGTTGCTCTTGGGCATTCAGGATATTTACCCAGTTAGCAACTCGAGGCTCGAGCCAGAAGCGCTCGTCGAAATCACCTTGAGTTTGTGGTCCAAATGAACGACAAGCGCGGATTCATGCCTTTCAGCGTGGCCGGCTTTTTGATCTTGATATTGGTGCTCGCGATGGTATGGCATACTACATGGTCGAGACATCAGTTGGCGACCAGTACGATTGAAAGTACTACTGATGAATCCCTCCTAGCGACCGCCGTGAGCATTCAGAGCGACCTTCAGCACATAGCCCGCTACGCCACCTATCAGGCCCTCTGGGACGTTTGCGAGCACGCAAATTACTACGATAACGATGAATCGAGGGAGGACATGATCGAATGGCTTGCCTCTCAGTACTTTATGGAGTACGTCTCCGAGCTGCCCCAAGCCTACAAACATCTGGATGCGCGCGTCGAGCTCGAGTTTCAGGGCCTGCAGTTATCATTTGAATCATTTCCGTCGTTGGACTTCTTTTTCGATCTACTGGATACCCTCAGCGCTTGGCCGTCCTTTGACCTGAATCTATCTGAAAACGGCTACGCGTTAGTGGAAGTCAGGCTGCCAAAGCAAACACGAATAAGGGTCAGCTCGTGGGACAACAGCACCACCTTAGCGCTCCCGTGCGAAAATTTTGAGGTCTTCATCGATTGCCGCTATTTTCTACTGCAGGAGCACATGGGCAAATTCGTCCGCGAGTTCGACGGTATCCGCTCGAGCTGGAAGTGGGCCGAGTACGCAGCTGCATGGGGGCAGGCGCTGGCGGGAAGAGTTAAGTTCAGCGAATCGCGCAGCAAGACGCTCTTCAGGCTAGCATGGGCGAATCACGAGTTCAAGACATTTGGGTCAGCGGATTATCCAGCGGTGGCAATGGGGCTGGCCAACCTCGATACGGGTGCTCTAGCTGGCTTGACTTCCGACCCCAACGTGGCGATTGAGCCTGTGAGTACCACTGATGTGTGGATGATGATCAGCTATGTCGACGGCGGCATTCAAGCTCTTGAGAGGGCCAGAGCCGAACTTATCGATGTCAATAGGTACATCGAACGTGCAAAGGATGAGATCCAGAAGAATTCTTACCCGCTCGAAAACGTGCGCTTGGAGATCAGCAGTGCCACAGCAAGCGTCAGTAGGGCCCTAGAACACGTGCGGGAGGTCCATCAGCAGTTTCAGCAGCTCCTCAACTCTATCGCGAGCAAGCGCGGGAATAATGCGATGATGCTGCAGCTTTACGACGGCCTCACCTCCTCGAGCGGAAATTATCCACCCCCCGCAGGGCGGGTTTCATTGGGGGTTGAAGGTGTCGAAAGCAAGTTGATGGAGCTTAAAGGGCGGATAGATGCTTATGTGCAGCGAATTCAGTCATCAAATGGATTGGACAATTTGGGGAATTCATTGTCACAACTTCACAGCTATGTTGGGACATGTGTGCAGGATCTGCTCGCTGAGCCCACCCCCAAGTACCAGGAGAGCTATGAGGAATATCCCGACCCGAGCACTTATGATCTGGAAGATGATCCATCGCCAACGACCCGAAATGCCCACGTATACATCATGGAGAGAAACGATGGCACCATAGACACGTTGGATGCCACGCTGAAGGATGTCAAGGCTAGCTTGGAGAGGATAGAGGATATTGCTGGGGATTTCGAGCTTGAGCAGGAGGGACTGAGCGGCGCGGAAATCGATGAGGAGCTCATGCAGGTGTTGCTCGGCGGCCTCAACCTGCAGTCAGAGCAGCAGGCCGAATTTGACCGCGAGCAGTTATATGAACTTTTACCACCCATACCGATTCGACCACAGCCAGGGTTGTCGGTTTTCAACGAGTTCGACATCAGGGACGTGAGTTACAGGCGGGCCGATCCTTGTGGCAGGCTTGGCGGGGCCAGCGCGCCACCGACGCCGATACCGCTCTGGTTCATAGGTCTGACGCTTTACTGGGGGTAAAGCTCGAATTACCTCCCACTATCAGATTTTTTGCAAATCTTACGATACTCCTACCGATCTGGACTAGTAGATACGCTAAAATCGAATAAAATGCGCTTTGAAAACAAGTGTAAACTCAGTTTAACACTACTACTCCGACCAAAAGCCATATAAATACAGCGGCCCCTTTTCTTTTGAGGTTATGATTGTTAATAATCATAAAACAGGGTTCAGTACCGGACGAAGGTCCATGAGTGAGATTAAACAAGATTTTCACAAGCTGCGGCGAAAGCCTCAGACTATTTTTGTTATAAAAAGGGAGGTGGTAAGGAATGAATCGGGATAAGAAAAAAGGCCTCGACGAGATAATTCAGAGAGCTCTGATTAACGCGCCGAAATTTGAGGGATACACGGTTAAGGAACTAGCCGGAATCACTAAGGCACCATGGCCTACGACTCGATGGCATTTAGAACTCTTAGAGGCACGAGGCATCGTACGTCATTATCAAGTGGGAAGGGCAAGGGTGTACTCTTTAAAGAGAAGGCGGCAGAGATAGGTTTTTTATTTTTTATTTTTAATTTTTAAACTCAAATAAATCTGTTACACGCTATACTATGGACTGCTGTAGCATAATTTGGGCGATTTTTACCCTCGCTTTGTTTATGTGCTTCATGATAAGCATGAAGAATGTAACGAGGATCTTGTTGAGTGATGGGGATTCCAGCCAGAAGCGACTCAATAATTTCATTTTCAATATTTTCGTCTATGCTAAGAAACTTATTTTCCTTTATAAAATAGGAGAAGACACTCATACCTTGTCTTCTCCTACATTCTTGATCCAATCTTCCTATTTGGTTGCCCCATTGCTCTCCGATTTTCGAAAGGCATTCTATGCAAACGTTAGACAGCGTAAACGCTTCTTTCTCATCTAACGTTTCTTCCTCCTCGCGGCGAACTACATCGAAACATTCTTTACTTAATTTTATCAATTTTTTAAATCTAAAATCCAACCTTTTTTTCGAACGATTATCCAATCCTATTTGGTTGAGGTACGACAATAACCCGCTTATACGAATAACTGATCGCTCAGTAAATATGAATGGGATTTTCCATCCGTTTTCTTCTTCAGTTAGAAAAACGCTGTATCTAAAAATTTCATCAAGAAATACTTCGGCGGTATTTAAGCCTCCTATATGTACCGCTATTAAGTCCGCTAGGAAATCATCAAAAAGGTCTTGATATTCAAATGATTTTTCATCTGTCAAGGGAAACGGGTAAAATAAACAACCCTCACATTTTTCCGCCGAGTAATAAAGATTTTCCAGCGGTAAGTCTTCACGAAGTTCGGTTATTGATGCTAAGTGAGAACCGACGGAATACTCAAATGCTATACGGAGGAAAAGCCGGAAAATTCTCAGGTTACTGTAAATTGCGGCGTGCCCAAACTCGTGGGCTAGTACAAGGTAGGTTCCCAGAAAATATTTTTGTTCTTCAGACATTGAAATGTGGAAAAGTGGTAAATAACTTGAGGGTCTGAAGAATGCACCGTAAAACGTTAAGGCTTCTTTTGGCGGAGCAAATGTAATAACCCCGTCCCACCTTAATCCTCGTAAATTAAGACAGTCATTATAGCTACGTGCGATTTTATCGGCCGCTAAATATAGAAATTCATTTCCGATGGTTCTCTCTGGGCTATGTGGCACGCCAGAAGCAACATGCGAAATTTCTGAAGAAACAGTCCTTTGAAGGAATGCCATTTTAAGAAGCCCTACATAAGTAGCTAAATCGAAAAGCATTCCTTGTATTTCATTATATACCTTGGAACAGCGGTTTAAATCACCGATGTCTTGCAAAAGCCTGCCATATTTTTTAAAATTTTCCATTTGAGTTCTGTCAAACCCCAATTCCCTAAATTTTCTACCTAAAGAATCAACCAATCCGTTTAAAGTGGCAAATGTTGATGTTTTAAGGTACGGAAGCGTTGGCAAAGATCCTCTCTCATGTAAATAAAGCCATCTGTCTCTAAGCATCCTATACTCGTCAGCGATCCCGCAATATTTTATCCAAAAAGTTTTTGTAGCCCCCCACAAACTCATTTTCTCTTTTTTCCTCAATTTTTACCCCTCCTTTGGCAATAAAAGCGTAGCCGTGGTAATGAGATCTTTTCTATGATTCTCTCTCAACTTTAAAATGGCGTCTTTTAGACCCCTTAGGGTATACTTGTTTTTTGGGGTCAAACAAATATCTGACCAGCCAAGTCTTTTTTCTGGTGGATTCCAATCCTCATGCTCGTTTTTCCTTCTTTTTAGTTTAAATTCACCGAAACCTTTTCTCAATTTAAGGAATACAAGTGCCCGAATAGGCTCCATTACTGGCTCATCATCTTTCCAGAAATGTAACCCTACATAGGTGCAACTTTCTCGGAAATGAGGCTCAGTTCCCCTCCTAAAATCGAGTATCTTGCCAAACAATTTTGAAAAATTGTTTCCTCTACAAATAAGCAGGAAAGCAAAGGAGGAGGCTATCCAAAACAGATTCATCGTATGGTCCAGCTTCCCTGAAATTTCCTCGAGATTTATTGTACTTTTTTTAGGATATAGAAAAGTATACGTTCTTAGTGGGCACAAATTATTATCCTTTTTTCCCGCCCTGCCTGGATAAATTAGTTTATTGCCTAAGATAAGGGAAGAACAAATAGGATTATACAATCTTTTTAACCTAGCTCTTAGCTCCTTTCCTAATTTTTCCTGCAAGAAACAAACAGTATTGGATGCGACTTTTCCGGAATCATCCTCAAATTCGACAATTAAATCGTATGAGCCAAAACAGTGCCCCACGAAAATAAGTTTTTTCTTTAGTTTCTTTCGTATGAAATTTACAACCACTTCCTCATCCTTTCGGGATAATCCTTTGGTAGAAATCCACATTACTGTATTGTAACTGGAGCTGAAATGGACTCTTTTTTTGCTTATTTTGGTGTGCTTATTCAAATATTCACAAATCAACCTATGCGCATAGATAAGTATAAGAGACTTCTTATTTTTTGATCCAGCTCTGTTTTGCCACCATAAGGTTTAAATAGAAGGATGTTTTCTTATTTTAATTGTGGTTGTGATTATTAATAATCATAACCACAAAAATAGCCGGAGGGCATGTTGTTGGTCCCCACCGAATGCCTCCTCAGTCATGTGCCTCCTTTTTTTGGGGCCCTCCGGCACATTACTATCTATGGTTCTAATTTGACAATTTTTATAATTCCTCCATCTCTTTCAGAAACTCAAAGTATTTGTTAAATATCCTGTCAATCTTCGCCTTCCTCCTATCCTCGGGCATTGGCGGCCTTTTTGCATCGCCTTCCACGTACCTGCGCATGATTCCGCACACTTTTAGGAAAAGCCCATCATCTATGATCCCATAATCTTCCACCTGTGTCTCCACGCCAGCAACCTTGTACTCCCCTACGTAGAGCTCGTTGGTCAAGACATCCCTAACCGCCCTAGCATTCCACAGCTTTCCCTTCTTCGTTGAAGTGCCTTTCTTGTTCAGCTCGAAAGCGACTTGGGGCATTGATTTCTCGCGAAGGTACATCTCGAAGATTTTCCGAACCAGATTAGCTTCTTTCCGATTCACTATGAGTGCCCCATCTTCGCCTTTATCGTAACCCAAAGGTGGATGGGGATTAGGCCACTTGTGCTCCTTGGCCAGAGCATACAATCCTATCCTCGCCCTCTCTCCTATCATTTCGCGCTCAAGCTCGGCTACTGACGCTAGGTTCCTGAAGTTGAATCTCCCTACAGAGGTCGTCGTATCTATGAACTCGGTCACGCTACAAAGGCCGACACCCCATTCTCGTAGCATCCTCTCGATGTTGATGAGGTCCACGAGCGACCGGCAGAACCTATCGAGCTTCCAGAAAACGATTACATCAAACTTCCCCGCCCTTGCCTTCTCCAACATTAGCTGAAACTTGGGCCTCTCGATCGAACCGCCGCTCTCGCCCTCGTCGATGAACACGTACCTGGCAATCCAGCCCCTTTCATCGCAGTACTTCCAGCAGCGGTTTACCTGCTCTTTGATCGAGTAATTGAATCGCTGGTTAGGGGAGGATGTTCTAGCATAGATCGCGGCTCGCACAATCTTCTTTTCAGGGCTTTCATTTCCCTCATCCATACCTAAATCCCTATTTCCCTATATAGGAAAATAGTATTTAAGCCTTTCCCTACTTTGGGATTTGGGGAAAAAGTTAAATAGGGGCAAAGGGATTTAATTTCGGGTTTAAATAATGGCGAAAGATAAGGCCACGTTAAACATAGACCCTGAGCTGCACCGGGAACTCAAGATCGAGGCAGCAAAGCAAGGGTTGAAAATAAGCGAGTTAGCGGATCGATTGCTGAGAGAAGGTTTGAAAAAGACTCGGTAATCTGAAGGGGTCGTTTCGGCTAAATTTATACTTGCCACAAGATAAAGTTCAGAAGGGGTATTCAAATAACCGATATCATTTCGAGATATTTAGATGACATAAAACGAGCGTATTCGCACGATGCCAAGCGTGCGGCCTTTTCTAGATTATTAGAACAACTTTTCGGGATCAAGCTTGGGGAGCTCTTACCTGGCATAGAAAAAGAGTTGGGTGATAAAATTTATGGGGTCAAAGGAAGCATTGACCTCCTCTTTGCCGATGTAGCATACGAATTCAAACGCGATCTTCGAGACGAAGACGAGTTAAGGGACGCTTTAGAAAATAAATTGCCAAAATACTTGAGAGCCCTCCACAAGGTTGAGCCTAAGCGAAAACATATCGGGATAGTCACAGATGCCATCAGATTTAAGGCCTATTCGCCTGTGATCGAGGGCGAAAGGGTCGTTGACCTGAAACCTATAGGTGAGGAATTAGATCTAGAAAAAATTACCCCAGAAGAAGCTATCCTGTGGCTGGATTCGTTCCTTTTCCAACATCCTAAACCAACCGCGGAGGATATTAACTGGCGGTTCGGCCCTGGAAGCCCCACTCACGCTCTATGCATTGAAAAGTTGGAATCGATGTGGAAAAGGGTGGGGTCCTTCACAGATGCTATTATGCTATTTAGGCTCTGGTCAAAGCATATGGAAATGGCTTATGGGAGCAAACCCGATCCAGATGCTTTCATCCATCAAGCATATCTAATAACGTTGATCAAACTCGTTCTTTATCTAAAGTTGAGCGAGAAGAAAAGGATCGAAAAAGATGAGATTGAAAAAGTGTTGAAAGGGGACATTTTCAAAAACTATGGGATCCTAAATTTAATTGAAAAGGATTTCTTTGATTGGCTTACTCGTTACACAAGGATCAGAGAAGAGGTTCTTAATCTCGCTTGTTCCTTGGCAAAGGAACTCTTACACTATGATATGACGGAGATCAATGAAGATATCTTCAAAGAGATCTACCAAACCATAGTTTCCCGTGCCGACAGGCATAAGATAGGTGAATACTATACCCCAGAATGGTTATGTGAGTTAATCTTAAAAGAGACTCTCGAATTATGGTGGAAGGAGCATAAGCATGCTCCTAGAATCCTAGATCCTGCATGCGGATCTGGTACTTTTCTTTCAAATGCAATAAGGCTGCTATCCAAAAAATTGGAAGAAGAGGGAATTGAACCTGAGAAAATAGCTGAGCTAATTTTCGAAAATGTATTCGGCATCGACATAAATCCATTAGCTGTAATAATCGCGCGAGCTAATTACATTCTTATGTTTAAGTCTGAGTTTCTTCCTCGACGGATCACGATACCGATATTTATCGCGGACTCGATCAAACTCCCGCTGGAGGCCGAGATAGAATTCGAAGGACTAAAAGTCGGACTTCTCCCAATAACAAAGATTAAAGGGATCGAATGCTATGGAGTAGAAATAGACGGTTGCCGACTAAACTTCCCGTCTAGACTCGTTTTAAACAGGATTTTGTTTGGTCGAGTCCTTTCTGGAATGGAAGAATCTTTAGAAGTCTATAGACAGAGGGCTGAATTTAAAAAAGCGGCCATCAGTAGGCTTGAGCTTTTAGTCGGGAAAGAAGTTACTTCCGATGAATTTAAAATACTCACCTCAACCCTCGAAACATTTATTGAAGTAGTAAAAAAAGGAAAAGATTCGGTTTGGCCTTTTTGGCTAAACAACGTTTATGCTCCGACAGCTTTAAGGGAAACTCCATTCGACTTAATTGTGGGCAATCCTCCATGGGTTGCTTTGAGATATTTCGAGGATAAAGATTACCAAGATTTTTTGAAAGATTCGGTTTTTAAGTATGGGCTACTCGACCGAAAACAAGTTGAACTTTTTAGTAACATGGAAATGGCAACACTTTTCTTTTGTAAAGTTGTTGACTCGTACTTAAAAAAGGATGGCATCATTGGATTCGTGATGCCGAGAAGTGTGCTGACGGGGTCTCTCCATCATGTGAAATTCAAATTATTTAAAACCCCTCTGGTAGGACTTATTAGAATATTAGACTTAGAAGAAGTTTTACCACTTTTCAATGTACCTTCTTGCGTTTTAATGTGCACCAAAGATCGAGAAACTATCTATCCCGTCCCAGCTTACAAATACGCAGGTGCATTGAAAAGGAAGAATGAGAGACTCTCTGAAGCTAATAAGGTTTTTAAAATCAGCAAGTATGAATATGAGCCACCGATTAAGAAGCTGCAAGTTAGCCATTACTACGATAAAATAAAAAGAGGGGCAGAAATTATTCCAAGAGCTTTTTGGTATATAGAATTTGATATACCTCCAATGGGTTGGGTTGATGTCAGAGCACCCGCAATAAAAACTTCCTCTCAAGTAGAAAAAAAAGATCCATGGACGGACGCAGAAATAAGAGAAAATGTTGAAAGTAGTTTCATTTATGCTACACTTTCAAGTGGAGATATCGTCAGATTTGGCCACCAAAAAACTAAACCTGTGGTTTTACCAATTGAATTACAAAGAAAATATAAAATGTTAGATGTAGAAGAGCTAATTGACAGAGGCTTTACCGGGATGGCGAAGTGGCTGGAAAAAGCCCAGAAATACTGGGAATCGAGGGCAACTGAAAAAGCGAAAAAAGACTGCCCTCGGGTAGTTACGTGGTTAAATTACAGAAACAAAATAAGCAATCAAAACCCAAAAACGAAATACAGTGTACTTTACAATGCTACTGGGTCTAATCTCGCTTCATATGTGATGACAAAACATATTTTACCATCGTTTGATGTAGGTAAAACTAAAATAAAACCCGCGGGATTTATTATCGGACACATGATTTGTTTTTATGATACGGACGATGAAGAGGAAGCTCACTACTTATGTGCCGTACTCAACTCAAATACAATAAATGAAGCAATAAAGCCTCTTCAAACAAAGGGGCTTTATGGGGAAAGAACAATTACTCGTAGACCATTTATGTTTTCCATACCTCAATTCGACAGGGACAACCCAAAACACATGAGATTGGCCGAGCTGAGCAAGATATGCCATGCTAAAGTGAGCTTGCTCGATTTAAAGGGGAAAAAACCCGCAAGTGCGAGGAGGGAAGCCACAAAGTTGGTTGAGGGAGAGCTAAGGGAGATAGATGAAATCGTTGAAAAAATCGTCCCTCAATTGAGCTGAAATTGCCATTCAGACTCCTTTCTCACCCTTCTTAAAGTGGATTCTCTTTCCAGCCTTTGCGCGCCGCCTGATATGGCCTATGCATTACCTAGAAAGATATTAAATCGGAAATTTTTCTAATGAGAATTTCATACCCTTACAGAATTTTTTAACTTTACTTCTCTCGATTTTTATTTCAAATGTTTTTGGACATCCATCTTTCATTGCGAGTACCTGAGGTTCGCCACCTACATAATCATCAACTTCTTCCCTTATCCAATAGATGCACGCCGCTGCACGAGAAGCTGCTTCTTTAATTGAAAGCTTCGAAAGCCTGTCTCTTCTTAGTAAATATCTATCCAAAGTCCTTGAGTAACTGCTACCATGGCCTATAGCTCCATAAGAGTGTATTTTTTCTCCATATCCCGGCGGCCCCACATTGTAAAGTCTTGCCTCCCCCTTCTCAAGACCGCTTAGACCACCAAATATAAATTCTATCGGCGGTTCTCCTAACCGAACCACATACCTCTTCGTAGCCTCATCGAGTATATCTTCGGCTAAAAATTTTACACTAGTGAGAGAATTTATTGCCCCCATTCCAACGTTTTCTTTGACAGCTTCGATGAAGATTTCAGTGAAGTCATCAGTAGCGCCGACATAGCCAGCCGCGGCAGAAAGAATTTGAACACCTCTCTTTATATCTAAGACTTTTATCTTACTCTCAAAATCGCTTTCCCCGCCCCGGATATATTTTTGATCAGAAATTAAGGCCACGCCATCTTTTGCACGCACGCCTATTATCAGAGTTTTCTTTCCATGGATCCTTTCGATTATTTTCTTCTTTATGAGCCATTCTTCATACTCCTTCTCCCGCGTTCGATTCAATCTCTTCAAGAATCTCAAGTCAGGAGGTACCTTAATTTCTAATGATATTTCCTTGATTGGTCGGCGCTTAGGTTCTTCTTTTTTTTCGTTTGCAATTCCTTGACTTCTTGGCGAATGTCGCATCTCCACTCCTCTGGTGGATGTTACACCGTTCTAGAATTATAAACCTTTGCGCGCCGCTTGGGGGCTGAACGACCTAGATCGTTTCAGCACGGCGCGCGGCCCGCGGGGGCACGATTCAAAACTTTGAAGGCTGAACCGGACCGGCCGCGGATTGCCACACGTGATTTAAGCGCTGAGAGATAAAGCGGTTTTGGAGTAAAATCATTAGATAAGTTAACGAGGAGGTGAGGAAGTGGAGAAACGAGAAGTTCAGATCCGAGGAATACCTGCTATGGTAAAGCCTTTATTTGCAGATGAAGTTATGCTTGCAGTTACCCTAAAAGCATCAAAAGAAAAAGACGAAAAAGGAAGAATCAAAAAAGAAGGGCATGTGAGACTTGGTTTTATCGACGCAATGAAGGGACAAATGATAGCTGAGGTTGTGCTTAGTTCAATGACTGCAAAAGCTTTACTGAAAATTTTAGATGAAAACCTGGAAAAGTTAGATAAAGAACTGGAATCCGAAGAACCACCTAAAGAAATAGTAGCAACAACCAAAACGGAAGAAATTGGTTACATAAGATAAGGATTTGGACCATTATGGACCACCGACAGCTAAAGGCGCTCGCGAGGCGGGCTGATCGCGCAAGGGGCAGAGAGCGCGAGCGACTGGTCGAAATCCTACTAGAGGCATTGCCTAGACTAGACCCGTTCGAGGGCTTCAGCGAGGGGGCGGTCCAGCTGGCCAAGCTGCTTGCGAGGCTGAAGTGGTTTGACACCGATCAGTTCTCATAGGCGATAGATTGAGGCGCTGGCTCGCGGTTCTCTTGCCTGGGGAATATGCAGCAAGAAAGATCGACAAGGGGCATGCTAGGTTCGTGGAAAGGATCAAAAAGGAGACCCGCAGGGGCAGCCGCAAGCTGAGGGTTTTCCATTACTTCGCGATCGGGGAGCATTTTTTGGCAGTGGCGGTCGGGCTGGCGGCGGGCTACCTCGGATACCTCTTCTTGGTCCCGATCGCCTTCGCGCTCTGGCCGCTCGTTACCTGGGGCGACATGAGGCTCTGGAGGAGTCATAGGATCTATGGACGCATCGCCGAGGGATCAGGCTTCAAGGCCTCGCTGCTCGGGAACTTCGACCTATTTTACTTATTTGCGCTCGGGCGCTTGGTCGGTTGGGCGAGGATCTGCGCCAGCTAAAGTCTTGCGAGGCGAGCGTATCGCGCTCGGGGTATAATCGTAGCCGCCGCTCTGGATTGCCTTCACCGCTTCAAAAATAGAGCGTCTTCCCTCTTTTAAGTCCCAATAAACTTCAGCTAGGTCCACTTGCTTACCACCTATCTCTCTTATGAAGGCATGGTCGATGGGCTTGAAGATATCTAAATCTCTTAGTCTATGGACTTCTCTGAGCAATTTCCAAGCCTCGTAGAACCCTAGCTGTCGATAGTAATTCCCGATCCCGTTGTAAATCTCTATAAAGGCGGCCATGTTATCTCCTTTTTCGTAATAGATCTTAGCGAAAATGAAGTGCACATCCATCTTGTGCAAGTACTCCCCGAACTTCGGACTGGTTAAGCGGGTGTCGTAGGGATGGGACCATTCGGGGTAAACGCCAAGCGGTTTTTCACGATCCTTCTTCTCGATCACTTCCCTAAACCCCAGCTCATTCCAAAAAATCCAAGGCATGAAAAAGTTCGGGTTCTCGTCCAACCGTCTCTCTATCCAACCCCTGACGCTCGGCTTTTTTAGGGTCTCGATCAACCATTTCGGAACGTATTTTTCAATATCGATCCGCGCCTCAGGGCTTCGTTTCCACTTTTGGTAGGCCGCGTCAACCGATTTCCAATCTCTGAGGTCTAGCCTACCCCTAGTTTCATTTTTTTGAGTGCCCCCTGCCATTTCCTATTTCCCTCGACGATTGCCTTCTTTTCCAACTTCTCCCAATAATTGTAGTAGTTTCGTGACCAATGCCCGCTCCTAGGGTCGTCGAACATGTAGGGCGTTATGAAACCGAATGAAAGAATGTGCTCGGCCTCATCCTCGGGTGGTTTGCATATCTCTACATAAAAACTAAGCATGCGCCGAAACAGCCACACCACATCCCTGTCCTCATGGATCCCCTCGTAAGAAATTGTCAGATTTCCCTCCAGCGTGCGGCTCTCGCGGAGGATTTCCCCCAGGTTCTGCCCTACGAAGTATCGAAAAGGGTAATTCTCCAAGAACGGAAGTAGTAGCCTCCTAAGCTTTACGATGTCACTCAAGCCTTCGCATGCGAACCTGAGTTTAATCATCCCAGGCTTCTCGCCTCGATCGACTGTAAATTCCACCTCCGTGCTCTCGAGGGGTTGTAAATAAATGAGAGCTTCTCTTCCTTCTGTGGTCAGCTTCAGTTTTTTCCTTTGTCTACCTTTTCTCTTTCCTCCCACCTCCTCAATTTCAATTAATTTTTGGTCTAGCAGCCAGCCATAAGCTGCCTGAAAATATAGTGAACTTACTCTGCATCTTTTCCTGAGGTCAGCAACCCCCTCGGCCATGGAAACGTTTTTTAATATTTCTCTTATTCGAGGAAAGTCCTTGTTTGATAGCTGAGCGTAATCGTCGATTTTTTCTAGACGCTCTCTAACTTCGATTGTTATCGCCTTTCCCTTGCCACTTTTCTTTTGATGTATCATTTTAAGACCAAATCTATATTTGCGATACACCATATTTTATAAGACTTGTGGTAAGATGCCAGCCGAAACCACTAGAATCTTAATGAAACACGGACAAGCGAGTGCCACCATCGCTATTCCAATGGACTATCGAAGGTACCATCACTTAGACCCTGGCACGAAGGTGAGGATCCTCTATGACCATCTTTTGCTTTTAATCCCACCTAGCGCGGAGAAAAAGGCTCGGGAAAAAGATGATATCATCAAGAGGTTGTTAGAATGACCTTGAGGAGCACTCAGCTCTTACTCGACTTCGCCCGCTACTGCGAAATTAAGCAGGAGTGTATCCATCAATCACCAGGTAAAGAAGGCACCCTCGTTTGCCGCCATGTGGATTCAAGGGGAAAGGAGTGTCGATTTGAGAATTGTCCGAGTTTAAAGGGAGCGTGAAACGACGCTATCCTTTAAAGTTTTACGAAAGCTTTTTAAAAAACACATGATTCGCTCAGCCATGCCTGAACGCATCATATGTTTCATAAATACTTTGCGTGGGGACTTAAATAGCCATCATACTTTCGCTGGCCTTTTTCTCGCAGGAACCCTTACATCATACTTTCTCCTTTCCCCAACGCTGGGAGGAACCTTTGTATCATACTTTCTTGTTTCTCTCTTTCTCTCAGCCGCCATAGTCCAGGAAGATCTTCGTAGTTTCCTTTCAGGAGAAGCGGGCGCTGAACTAGGGCACCTCGAACCATTCGAAAAACGAGAGGGAATCGGAGTTGCCCTATATCTTAGGGTCAGTACTGATAGGCAGGCAGAAAAGGGGTTCAGCCTCCAAGATCAGGAAGAGAGGCTAATGGGAGAAGCAAGGGAGAGGCTGAAAGCGACCCGTATCTACAAGATCGTTGACGCTGGCGAATCAGGTACAGATTTTACTCGAAGGGGGCTAAATGAGATTTTAGAGCTTGCTAGAGAAGGAAAAATTCAGTATGTTCTAGTGACATCTCTAGATCGGATTGGTAGGGATCTAATAGAATCCCTAGACTACGTTCGTAAGCTTTGCAACCTCGGAGTTAAGATCGTTGCAGCTGGCGCGGAGGCAGATATAGCGACAGAAGAAGGATTGATGAAAGCCACTATTGAATTACTCTGGGCTGAACTCGATAATAAGAAGAGAACGAGAAACTCTATTGCTGGGAGAATTCAGAGTTTCAAGGCAAGGCATTGGGGTAGATCTGTTCCGAAGGGTTATCGCAAGAGAGAAGATAGTTGGATCGAAAAGGAGGCTGGCTGGGGCCCGGTGATAAAGGATATTTTTGACTTCTTTTTAAGGAAAAGAAATTATCAAGCGGTAAGGAAACTGATAGACAAAAAATATCAGGATGTTTTGCCCACACCTTTGACGCGCCACCATATCACACGGATCTTACGTGACTGCGTTTATGCGGGCAGGCCCGAGTACGCTGGAAAGGTGACTGTCGAGGATCCGAACCTCGTTTATGTGGACTCCGAAACCTTCGAAAAAGCGCAAAAGCTTGCCGGTTTAATCCATCGAAGATATTCGCGTAAGAGGAAGGATACACTAAAGGATCTCGTGAAGGAATACGGCCCCGATGTCTTAGAATTCATCCCCAACATTGCTGTTCTATGTCCCAACTGCCAGGGGGCGATGGTGAAGAACGGCTCCCCAGAAAGTATCGGTGAATGGACGATCCACAACTATCTCTGTAGAAAAGATGGCACACAGCGAAGGGTTCCGACCAAGCGTCAGATGAGAAAAATCCAAGAATGGGCCTCAAAGCAAACGAAACTATCTCAAAAGGAAGGCTTAAATACTAAAATAGGTAAATAGGTATTTAGGGAGAATATGAAAACCTACAAAAACGAAGGGAGGTGAAAACCTTGAAAGCGACCGCCTCGGATATTAGAGAAACCTTGGAACCGTGGGCTCAACGAATATTAGAGAATCTACCGGCGGAACGGCGTTGCGGCGTATTGGATTTTCTAGAACGACTGAGTGACGATGGCGCAAGCGTGGCAACAATGCAGAATTATTTGAGTGCGATTCGGACGCTGAACCACGATAAGCCCTACAACCAGCTGACGGAGGAGGAAACTCGAGCTTGGGCTAGGGAAATCGGCGAGCACTATGAGCTCAGCTCCGCGTGGCTCTACAAACTCGAAATCAAAAAATTCCTGAAGTGGGTTCACACGGGTCAGCTGGACGGCGATGGATACCCCGCATGCGTCAGCTGGATCAAACCGCACCGGGGACGAAAGAACTACGGGCGCGAGATCCTGTCGCAGGAGGAAGTAAAACAACTCGTTGATGCGACAGATAACCAACGGGATCGGGCACTGCTCTTCGTGGCCTATGAGGGCGGTTGTCGGGCCAGCGAGCTGGTTGGACTTAAAATCCAAGATGTCGATTTCGACCAATACGGAGCAATATTGAGGGTCGGAAGGAAACAGGGAAAAACTGGCGAGAGGCGCCTTAGGCTGTTCGAGTCCGTGCCTGATCTGCAACTGTGGTTGAGCATGCATCCCCAACGGCAAACGCCGGGCGCACCCTTGTGGCCAAGCGGAAAGTTCAAAGATCGGCCCATCCACCGCCGGACTTTACTCGGCTTGGTGTCGAAATATGCGAAAAAAGCTGGCCTAAAGAAGGCGATATGCCCCCATGTTTTTAGGCATTCCCGCGCGACCCACTTGGCGACGATTTTGAAGGAAGCGCAGATGCGAGAGTTCTTCGGCTGGTCAAAGGATAGCGACATGCCCTCAATCTATGTACACTTAAGCGGGCGCGATGTGGACGAAACATTATTCGAGCATTACGGGATCAAGGAGCGAGAGGACGAAAGTCAAGATACCCCGCTGAAAAAGAAGGTGTGCCCGAGATGTAAAGCCGAAAATTCGGCTACGGCGAGGTTCTGTTGGCGCTGCTGGATAGCCTTCGACACATACAAGGCCGATGAGATAACGGCTCGCGTCATGGAGGAGTTCATCAAACGGGCTCCCGAGCTACTCCAACGGATATTGAAAGAAAAGGGATTGGATCAGGAGATCGCAGAGCTGGCTTCAAGCGTCGAAAAACAGGCGGTCTGATAGTGGGATGTTTTTTGAGCATTGCTGGGGGCAGTGGGAGGTGATCCTCGAGCTCGAGAATAAACCTATCGAGCGAATTTTTGATTTTCTTAACCAGACGCTGCCACGGCCGCTGCTCGAGGATGATAGAGTTGGGCTGGCTAAAGTTCACAAGCCGTTGGGGTACCGCTTCGAGCTGCCACGCACGAGGTTTAGCTTCACATTGCTGATCATCAGTCCGCGGTATTTCAATATCGGCGCCGACGACTAGGCAGTTTGCCGCGATATTTAATAGGGCTCAAAAAATGTGTTCGGTCTATGAGGGATTGAAGATCAACGATGCGATTACACAACCTTTCGATTTCTGATCTAATGAGCTGTAATTCGTCTGAAAGTGCCTTTATTTGGACAGATATCTCGGATCGTGTCTCTAGGAGCGCCTCTTTGAATATCCTTTGGACCTCGGCGGCGAGCCTGGAAGTCCGCGGCTCAAGTTTCGCCTCCTCGAACTCCGCCGAGACCCTATCGATAAACAATTGGACCTGCTCGCCTGGCAGGCCTATGCCGGTGAGCACATCGTATATTTCATCATCGGCGAAGCCCAAGCGCTTCATGGATCGGATGATGTCCGAAGCAGCCAAGCCCTTTGAGATAAGTTTAAACACTTCCCGGGAAGCTATTGGCCCAAAGTTCCTTAAAAAAGGGAAATCCCCCAGTTTTACTTCCCTGCGACATATTTGAACAATACGGGCGTCAGAACTGTGGTTACCAAGGTTGTCACCACCATCACCGCGAAGAGCTCCGGGGTGAACCCATAGTCCCTTAGGCTGAGAAATCCGAACTGGAGCATCGCCAGCTCGAGTGAACCCCTGGAACACATCGCCGTCCCTATCTCCGCCAACTCCCGCCCTTTGTATCCCACAGCCGCGGCCCCGGCACCGCATCCTATGAGTTTACCCGCGAACGCCGCAACGATGAGGGCAAAGAGCACGATGAAATTCACCTGACCCCAGTTCGGCGCAAATGTGAGCCCCACGTAGACGAAAAACATCGGGGTGAGGATCGACTGTAGCGAGGTGGAAACGTCGTCTAGCATCGCGTTCAGCCTAACTCTGCTCTGAAGCGTGACCACTGGTCGTTCGCGTAGCCTACCTATAAACAAGCCAGCCATGTATGCGCCTATTATTGCATGGAGTCCGATTCTCTGGGCGATGACTGCCAGGGCCAGCGCAAGGCAAATTGCAAACACAAGCGGAACACCACGTCGCTCGAGCTTCCAGAGTTTCTTCATTATATCTGCCTTGATTATCAGTTTGCTCGAGAGGTAACCTACAACGGCAAAGAACGCCACTATCCCCACCGTTGCCCAAAAAAGCACGCCGACATCGATTGGTTGCCCCAAGGCCTGTTTAAGCGTGGCCGTGGAGAGAATGCCTAAAATGTAAACCGGCAAGACATCATCGATGACAGCTGCCCCCACTATCAAATCTCTGAAGCGGCTGTGTTCCGCGATCCTGATGACTATTTCAGTTGCTGTACCGCTGAGCGCTGCAGCGACGAAGAGGCTTGGTAGAAGTTGTTGGGACCAAGCGTAGGCCACCCCGAACCCTAGCGCCAACGATACCGCCATCCCCGAAATCGAGACCACGAACGCCTTGAACTTCACTTTCATCAACATATCGAAACGGGAGTTCATCCCTGCGACCAGCATGAGCACGATCAGCCCGAGCATTGCCACTCCTTTGATTGCCTCACTTGTCGGTTCACCATCCTTGAGCACGACCCACCCAAGTATCGCGGGGCCGAGCAGGATACCGACTGCGACTTCAGCGATTAGGGGTGAGAAACCATAGCGATGCAATAGTTCACCAGACACTTTAGCGCAAAGCAGCAATACCAACAAAGCGAGCAAAAACTCCATCGCTAAACCTCACTTTTCTGCCAAAGTATCCGTCCCTGCGCCTCGATTCGGAGTATCCGATGGTAAGGGATTTGAACATCTCCCTCAGGCGTAACCACGCGCATGAACGCTGATCCGAGTTCCTTGATATCACCGCCATCGATGACCCTAACATCGCCCGGCACACCACGGTGCAAGATCGTCACCTTGGCGTCCCCCAGGTTGAACTCCGGGTGCCACTTGAGCCTGTTCAGTGTATCGCGGGGGCCCATGCGGTCACACGAAGAACTCTAGGGCGGACGCTATATGCGTATGCCCCCCTTCCTCGGCAATGGGACCATGGCCCGGTAGAAGCTTCTGCACCTTTAACTTGGCAAGCCTCCTTATCGAGTTGATCATCGCGTCCGTATCACCGGTCGGATGGTCCGTACGCCCGACGCCTCCGCAAAACACAGTATCCCCTGAGAATAATGCCTGTCGTTCACTGTCGTACAGGCATATGCTTCCGCGAGTATGACCCGGCGCATGGAGCACATCCAGTACAAGATTTCCGAGTTCGATGCGATCTCCATCGCGCAGAAGGCGCGTCGGCTCTATGGGCTCCAGCTCCTCGCCTAAAAGAGCGGCGCATGTGACGACCCCGTCGCCCTTCCGAAGGGGCTCAGCATCGAGCTCGTGAATTGCTATCCCACAATCCGCAGCATCTAAAAATGCGCGGTTTCCGCCCACATGGTCGTAATGACAGTGGGTATTGATGATGAGTTCGATATCCGCTGGCGCAAGGCCAAATCTCTGGAGGTTTTTCCTCACCCTGTCAAAATGCCTTCCCGTGCCAGCGTCGACGAGGGCAATGGCATCATCGATGATTAGGTAGATGTTTGAATCGTCGCCGCAGCCGCCGATCTGGTGAACTCGCATAAACGAGCCTCGGATTGGCCCCTTTATAAAATTACTTTCGGTCACCTCTCTCCCCCAAAGGCGCTTAAATCGGGCAACCTTTCGCTTGACTGAGGTTGGAGATTGATCATCGGGAAGCTGCATATTGAAGATTTTCCAACTTGCGTTTACTTTTATCTCAAGGGCAGTTTTAGGAAGGAACTCATACAGAAATGTGCTCTTTTTGGAGGAGTGAATTACAAAGAGTTAAGCAAGCAATTTGGGGTCCCTTACCAAACCCTTTTGAATTGGAAGGCTGGGAGAAGGTCCATGCCAATAAAAGCACTTTGGAAAATACAATCCACGCTTCAGGGAGATCCGATTATCCCCCAGTTAAATGAAAATGTAACCGCTTACAAGATGAAAGCAGGTAAGTTGATAACCGACCCGAATTTGCCCGTAACTTTTGATGAACGTGCTATCACACTTTTGGTACACTTAATGGCTGATGGTTATGCCGCTGATGGGCAAATGCCAAGTTACTGCAACTATGATCCGCAGGTTCTAGAAGAAATGAAAAGTTGCTTTCAAATGTTCGGTAACGTGCCAGTAAGGATTAGGGGTAAGAAAAAAGGAAAAGAGATTTTGATTCCTACGATCGTGCTAAAATTGATAAAAAAGTTTTTTGGGGAAGTCAGGTTCGGCTCCCATGAGTGCCGCATACCCACCGTCATACAAACTGCGCCGCTCAAAGCTGCGGCTGCTGCTGTCAGGGCATTTGCCGACGATGAGGCGACTGTATTGGCAAGATGCATTAGATTTTACTCCATAAACTCCGCATTTCTCAATGATATCCGCTCCCTTCTGATCAATAGGTTCTCAATGAGGAACATCCCGCATGGCATACCTGAATCTTCTATCTCACCGATTAGGAAAAGTACCGGCTGTTCAGCATTTTACTTCGACATAACTTCGAAAGGTCTTAAACCATATCAAGAGCTGATAGGATTTACCCACACTAAAAAGCGCTTAAAGCTAGCCCTTTGGGTAAACCGTGTTTTAACAAGTAATTGGCATCATAACCCAAAAGGGGTAACAAAAGGGAAAATTTTAGGGGAATTGATAAAAGGACCAAAAACAGCAAAGCAGCTATCAGAAGCAGTTGGGGTAAGAAAGCAGGTGGTCAGTGGCTACTTTCTGAAAAAGCTCGCTGAGGAAGGGGTGGTTACACCCATCAAAGAAGCCAAGATTAGAGGGAACTTGTGGTTCATGAAGAGTACCGACTCAAACTAGGGTTCTAAGTTTTGTAGTCCGACCTCCTGAGCGATTTTTAAAGCTTCTTCAAACTCATCCCTCGTCAGTCGGCGCGAAATTTCTGGGTATTCATGGGCCTTGGCCTCCGGTCGATATTGATCCATCACATTAGTTCGAACCATGCCGCCGAGGTTATCTGCTATCCATTTCAATACGGGTTTGGTACAGCATTCAAGACCCCCCGGTAAAACTAGATGACGAATTATGAGTTCCGCATCAGCGAAAGCCAATCTATGATTGCGCGCTACCACTTTGAAATAGTTGGGCACTTTGGAGTATCGAAGGGCACATTCGTCACTGCCGTACTT
>Ga0315309_1000551_pt1 | contig 22839 bp, 31 predicted proteins | sample TDP4_MG_FD_203080 | JGI IMG/M metagenome (GOLD analysis project Ga0315309, IMG submission 203080) | Freshwater sediment microbial communities from Lake Towuti, South Sulawesi, Indonesia - TDP4 | ecosystem: Environmental > Aquatic > Freshwater > Lake > Sediment | place: Indonesia: South Sulawesi...
AGCCACTAATATCGTAGTGGGCCATACTTCCACAGACTTGGTTGAGGAACTGGTAGAAGTAATGTGATAGTATTGGCGGCTTGGTCTGGTCTTCATCGTAGAGAGTTCCATGTTGTATTATTTGCTCGAGGTTCCTGAGTATGCGGTCCTTGCTCCAGACGGAGTTGCCGTTAATGAGGATTGAGGCTTTGATATGGTTTTGGTCGATGATCTGTTGGATTACGAGTCTAGCATTGGTCTCTTTAATGTTTTCAAGGCGAGGTTCCTTAGGCTTGGAATTTTCATAGTTTTTTAGAGCCTCTATGGCCCGAGAGATCTCTTTCTCGCTCCCATAGTATGTTATTCTGTTCATTGTATTCGGGCCCCACATCTTGCACACATCAGACTTACTATGCGTTCTGATTCGATTGTTCTGTTGGCAACGGGGTCATCACCGTCTTTAGACACGTCGGAGATGCGTAGCTCGGCTACCATGTCGAATGCATGTGAACCACAGCTACTACACTTCAACAAACCTTCCTCATCATAGACGAATGTCGTATTTTCACCCCAAAAAGAAAAAGAGAAAGAGGGAAGACCTCTAGTTTTCTTCCGCTACTTGCTCTTTCGCTACTAGGTCTTCCTCTCCTTCGGGAACGAAGCTTTCGACCACGAAAGTGCCGAACCAGCCCTTGTGTTGCGGACGGTAATCCAGTATCCCCATTCGAGTTCCACCATCGTCAAGAACAGTTAGCAATGTCTTCTCTATTCCTTCAGGCAGACGTTTTGCGTCGTAGACAATCTTGAACTTCGCTTTCCATTTTGGAAGCTTTGCTCTGCCCTTCAGTACCCGTTGCCTCACGATGACCACTGCACGCTCGTCCACTTCGTATTTGTCCGTGCCCAAAGGAATCTTCTCCGGCTCGATCCGCATTGTTCCAGCTAAGAGACTAGACAAGCTTAGTCTTCGAATTCTGTACTGCTTTGCCGTGCCTATCATCATGCTGTACAGCGCCTCTTGAGGAATGTACAGCTGATTCTTGCCCTTTATCACTGCCATGTAAGCACTTTTAGCCGCATCTTCTTTTGTACTGTAGGTTTCTAGTTTCATTCGGGTCTTAGATTTCAAACTCTCCACATTCAGACGATTCATCAACAGAGGTGTCTTACCTCGAATGGTTACATCTATTGTTTTCTGGGATCCCATCATGTTTCGCTGCACCTCCTTTTTTCTCTTACTCAATGTATTTCACCCCCTTAAAAAAAAAGAAATCCTTAGCTTACCTAACCCAACCTAGCCGTGCAAAGCCAGACTCTACAGTGCTATGCTTAGCCATACCGGACCTCAAAGTGCCAAAGCCTACCACACCTAGCTGTACCAGACCGTGCTTCACAGGACCAAACTTCGCGATGCCGCACAGTACCTTGTGATGCCATGCCATACCTCACCAAACAAAGACAGTACCGTGCCCCACTCGGCCCCGCCTGCACCAAACAGGACATCGCCAGACCATACGATGCCTCGAAACTCCACGCCCTACCTCACAATACCAGGCAAAGCACCACTCCACCGAACCCCGCGCAACCGCCTCCGGACCTCGCAATGCCATGAGTCTCCCTGCCTTACTTTACCGAACCAAACTCCACCTGACCCAGCAGGACCGGAGCCCGCTCCACGACACCATGCCACGAATTATCCTTGCTTCACCTCACGATACCTAACAGGACAGGGCCTCGCAAAGCCTAGCCATACTACACCTCGCCTTAATGAAGCCGTGCCTTGCCTTACAGTACAAGACTTCACCATGGTCCGCCCGACCACACTGGACTTTACCCTGCCAAGAATCACCTCCTTCCTTACCAAACAGGACTACACCGCGCCTTACACCGCAACTCCTGACCTTAAGCATTAGAAAGCACTCTCCCTAAATTCTCTCGACACTGCTTCACCAGCTGCTTGAGGAATTCATCATCCATAGGGATACAGCCAGCCCTCGCCACATCGCGTATCAACATCAAGGCATTCTTGAACTGCACCAACTCACGCCCGCTTGGTTGACCAGGGATGCAGTAGATTTTCTTGCCACACGGCGCCTTCAAAACCGTGATCGGCGCGACCATTTCCCGATAGATCTCACTGGCTGGGACATGTGTAAGCGCCACAATGTCCTTGACATCAAACTTGAACTTTTTCAGCCGGTTGATGTTGTCTCTGACTTCATCGCCGCTGAACGGTCTTCCATGGTCGGCGTTCCACTTAATAGCTTCAGCGAATAATGTAGCTGCGCTTTCAAATGGAAGGGTCAGGCACTCGACGTCTCTGAGCTTCAATTCTTGACGGGACCTGATGCGATGCACGCCGTCAACAATGATTTTCTTTCCAGCCAGCAACCCGATTTTCACAGGCGGAAAAACGGAGCCAGCTTTCAAAGCCTTGGCGTATCTGGAAACAATTCTGTAATCAATGTCCTTTCGAGGATAGAACTTCCACTCAAAGACCAAGTCACTGATCTTCTCGGTACTCACTGGAGCATGTTCCCAATCATAGGTGCGAATCTGAGTCGCAAACTGTTTCATGTTCTCACCCCGATAGAAAAAATGTTAGGTTTTCTCTTGTTCAATGAACGCTTTCAATGAAAAGCTTTTCGGAGTTATGTCTCATTCTCCAGATTCTTTTTGATATTCAGATACACTTCATGCAAGCCTTTGTCTACTCGTTCGCAGAATCTGTGGCAGTTTCCTCTGCAAACCCATATTCCAAGTTCCGGTCTGTTGTCATCCCAATGATGGTAGACGAGCCCTCTTTCCCTTAATTTTCCACACAACTCACATTTTGAAGGATATGGTCTCTTCTTTCCTTTTATTGGACCCTTACTTGAATGGATGACGTTAGCCCGGTAGTAGTTACGCGTGCGATCTCTGTCCTTCTCCAGATGAGACAGCCGCCAAATCTTCCAAAGTCTCCGCTTACATGATTTACAAATGTTCCTGTGTACTTTTTGGTCTGAGTTATTCCAATTTTCTTTTGTTAATTGGACTCCACATTTGCTACAGAATGGCAATTTATTCACTCTTTTACAAAGGCTTTCAGGGAAAAATGCTTGGAATCTATCGCTGGCGGTTTAACATAGAATTCCGATAGGTCTGGTGGGTCCCACTGATTTCCATAATCCCATAGTTTGCTTGAAGGCCCCGTTTTGTTTCCATCCAGCATTAAGGAGTCAGCACAGATTATGGAGTATGGATGGTGGGAGAAAAGCGCCATATTGACAAGGCAGGACCGGTAGAGTGCTGGATTAATTTCGATACCGAATAGAACCAAGTTTGCTTTAGGCATCATTTGACTAGCCACTATCAGAAACCGTCCAGTTCCTGTGCATGGGTCCAGCTGTGTGTGAAGCGGCGGTTCCATTGCTCTTATATGCCTCGGTCGAGAATGAAAAATTGACCAGTACCAGACCAGGTGTTGCAGGTATTGTTCATAGATGATCCACTCCATTTGACCGTCCTTTACCAGCTCCTCCCATCTACCCGTATAGACCATCCTCGTCATCAACTCCACAATGAACCTTGGAGTCATGTTTTGCCCTGTATTCTTGCCTACAAGTCCCAGCTCTATGTAGACCTCGCCGATGTAGTCCCACGGCTTTTATGGGGATTGATTCCACCTTTTTAAGGACATCTCTAATCCTTGGAGAGCGTATTCAGCCTGCGACTTCTTTACTATCAGATAAGGGAGGGCTGCTTTAAGGAGTCGGTATGCCTCCACATTCCTATAGTATCTCCAGCAGAAACTATCTTTAGTTCTTCGGAGATTGGAAATTGTTCCAGCTCGCTCTTTGAGAATGTAGTTTCCACCAAAGTTTTCCATAAGCCATTTCATCAGTTGTTCTGATGTATTGGTTATGTAAAGACTTACTCGAACACAACTTGGGCTTTTATGATAAATGCCCATACTTCCCTCTCCATCTAGCAAGCCAGCGAAGTAAGCTATTTTTTCGGTGGAGGGAAGAGTTTTAGTTGGTTCTTTAAGCCTCTTCACCTGGATACCAATTCTCTTTAGAGCGTCTGAAACTGTTCCATGGCAAACATCATATTTTCTGGCAATTGCCGAGCAGCTCCGTCCCTCTTTGTAAAGCTTCACTACGACTGATAGTTGCTCTTCCGTGAATTTTCTCTGCATAATTACCCGTTAAAGGCGGATCACTATAATCCTTTCCACTGCCGCGGTGTAGTAGTGTTGGAAGTAGTCTAGGCCTTCAAGGTATTCATATAGGCTGTCTTTCTTGAGGGAAAGCCCTCGGAAACTCTGCAATGGCGCCATACACGCTAGTCCCGTCTTTTTGTTGAGGACAAGCCACTTAGCTATGTACTCTACCATTATTTCCCAAGCTCGAGAGTAGAAGTGGCCTGTTTTCATTTTAATCTCCTCAATCATTCTCAGAAGCACATGCTTCGGGTCGCTTAGTGAGTATTTATTGACGTTGATTCGATGTATTAGTTCTAATAGTTCTTGGCTCAATTTACACCCCGAAAAAAACGGGGAGAGAGCTATCTCTTCTCCACTTTCAGAATTTTCCACCATTCGCCTTCGTGCTCAGACTTTAGAACCGAGTTTTGTAACTTTCCGGTGTACCATTGAACCTCAGCTTCAGCCCTGTGGCTACCTTTGTTATCTCGCCATGTTGCGGTGACTTTGGTTGGTCTGATGTGTGAGAACCGACGGTGGTAGTTGAGATACTTCTTAATAGCCACAATGGGATTCGATGCTTTGTAGTCTCGGGAGTATCGACATTCGGGAATTGAAACCATGAACTCAATCACCCTTTTATCACCCCGAGAAAAAAAGGAGATTAGTCGATGTAGGTTCTTACGTCGACCTTGATATTTTTAAATATCAGTTTCTCTCTGATGAATCTACAGACTTCTTCTTGGAACTTCATTGCTTGTGTACTCCACATAGGCGGAGTCCACCACCAACCTTGAGAGCTAGTTTTCATTAGGCGCCCGAACCATCCAGTCCAGAAGTCTCTTTCGCCCTTTCTTCCCTCTTTTGATGTTTTACGAAAGAGGTCTAGGATCTCTCTGTGCTGGTTCCATCTGAGTACTAGATTTGCGGATCCACACGGAAACCAATCACCGTTCGGATAGTCGTATTTGTGGATGATCTCATCGCCATATTTACGGCCTTCTTCGATGACCTGCCTAAGGAATTGCTCGAGTGGTATATCCTGGACTTTCATGTGCTCCGATGTTGTAACACCGATTATGCCTCGCTCATTTATTACGAAGACGTCGGGTTTGCCCTTGAATTCTTTCACATCTGGTTGTTTTCCCAATTTGCACCCCAAAAAGAAAGACTAGTGAGAGTTGGCAGATTTTTTTAGCCTCATGTCACAGTCTTTACAAAGCGGGATACACACTTTCCGAGCAAACATGGACCTTGGTTCTCTAAAGCAGAGTCGCCGAAACTTCTCTAGCGATGGAATTTCTCGGCTACACTCTACACATCGGAAGATGAGGCCATAAGCTGCCCAGTAAACCTTGTAGAGCTGTAGGTTCGGAAACCTGTTGGCGTATCTCCAATACTTTTTAGGCACACGTTTAGAAGGTTCCAAGTCTTCACCCCTTAGAGAAAAAAGAGGAAGTTCTTCAAACTGTTCGAGCATCTTCTAGTCTTTTTATGAACACCGGTACGGCGCCTGCATAGTCGCCTTTATAGTTAACTCTCACTGGGCGGTTCAGACCGCTTTGTAGAATTATTTCCAAGATTTCGTAGAGGCGACCGAGGAACAGTGCATAGTGGCTCTCTCTAACGACGCAGTACTGAATGTATCCATCTGGCAGTCTAATGCTGAGATGCCCTAAAAACTGTTCATGTCTCACAGGGCTAGTCATCTCGGTAACCTCTTTGAGGCACTATTTCTCGAATGGAATATTTTTGAACGACAGAGGTTTCGTGGGTTTAACTGAAGTTGACAGTAGTATCTCATCTTGGATTTCATGTTTCGATGCAAACTCGGCATAGTCGTGGTAGTCTTTGTGAACTGAAATAGAGAACATTCCTTTCGCAGCTGGCCAAGCGAAGACCACACGATTGTCCTTCGGCAGGTCTTGGGACATGGAAATACCACATGCAATGATCTCATAGCCTAAGGCCTTCAGGTCTGGTATGATTTCATAGCTTTGAATGATTCCTGTATTCTCCAGTCGTTGTCGTATTCTAGACACGGTTGGCTGAGAAACGTTGGCGACCTTTGCAACTTCACGATCCGAGTTTTTTGGGTTTTGTAGTAGACCTCGCAATACCGATATTGTGCTCGGTTTCAAAGGTTTCACCCCAGATAAAAAGAAGGGTTTAACTCGTATTATTAATGTTTTCTCTTTGACACCATTGTTTTCATCGCGATAAAAAAAGGTTGGTTGCTGTGTCTGTTTGGGAGAGTGTATGTGCGAGTGTTTGAAGCAAGGCTGTTGTGATTGATTGAATGCTATAATTATTCTGAAGTTAGCCGCATATATTCTTTTAGGGTAAATCGTTTTGGCGAAATTATCGGTATCTGTGTGTTTGCGAGCTCCCGTGGCAAAAACTGTAGGTTCAAGCAACTTGAGATGACAAGTAAAAGTCTTCTTGTCGATTGTTCGTCTAAACCTTCTCTGATTTCCTGGATGCTAGGACCATTCGGCCCTATTCCAGCTAAAACCCCCATGTTAGCGACCATGTTGAACATCCACAGGCTTGTGCCCATGATTTTTATGGCTGTATCGCAGTCACTTGCTTCTCCCATCTTATTCTGAAACCAGTCATACCACTTTTCTCCAATAGCTTCCCGGTTTTTTTCAACCCAGTTGCGGAAAGCTGAGAGCAGTGAACGTCTGAACATTCCAATGACTTCTTCCATAGACAAGGGGCTCACCTTGACCTGATGTATGTTTGGAGTGAGAAGCTGGTTTCCTCGAGCGGCGGTCCAACTTCGTCTGACTTGGTTTCACCGTTCAGTTGGCACATTATGTAGTAGGAGAGAGCATGCTCCTTCATGTATTGTTCTTGTAGTGCACTATATCGAGCTAGTTCAGATGCATCGAGAGAGCGAGAAAGCATACGAGCTAGGGACTGTAGGTGTTTCTTGTTCTCCCAATATGTTAGTGTGTCATCTATCTCATAGTAGTCGAGTCCGTACTTGTCACAATAACGTTTGAGCGTGGCTAGTTCGAGGTTATTCAATGTTCACCCCGAAAAAGGATGAGGATTGTGGTCTTTGCCTTTCCCTTTGACCATATGTCCGACCATACCCATCACAATGTCGGCACGATGATGGATACCTTCCATTGTAATCCCACTGCTTTCTTGTGGTGCAGCAAACTCCATAACCGCAAGTATTATGGCCATTAACAGTGTTTCATAGGTTTTCTTTTTCTGATGCTCCCATGACGTCTCTAATAGGTGGTCCTTCAGTTTCTCCACGAATTTATCAGTAAGCCGCCATAATTGCTCGCCCTTCTCTGTTTTCCTAGATTTGACTATGATTCCTTCTACGCTCATTGCCATAAACAGCTTATCCGCAGACTCACTCTGTTGACGTCGACGCCATTTTTGTATGGCCTTCCGGCGCTCTGCATGAAAATCTGAGTATAATCCCATCGTTTAACCCTTCCTGGGTTCACCCCCAAAAAAGGTCAGGCACTTTGTTTGTGGAAGTGAGGATTCCAATCCTCTTTGAAGCTGTGTGGGCCTGACTCCGCGCACCATCTCAAGTCGCATCGTTGGCAATAGAGATCCTCGTTCACATCAGTAGGTTCGCCGGTTCTGGTATCCCAGCAGTCAACGAATTCTCTTTGTTGCAGGAATCCACCGCAGCGAGGACATAGTGGAGATGTCTTTGTCAAGGCTTCAGCTGCTTGCTTAATTGCCTTAGGACTCACGGATGGTCGAGACACTCGGCTGATGATTTTGCCTTTTTCCAACTGTTCACCCCAAAGAAATATGGAGACCTCGAGTAGTACAGAAAAAGGTTAGGATTTAGACTGCTCTATGAAATGCTTGAACGGGAACAGGTGTGCCTCTATTGCCTCAACTATCAGTTTAGCATCTGTTTTCCAACAGGGAATGTCGTCGAGGACCCGTCGACCATATTCATTGTGTTTGAAGAATTCTTTCAAGTCTTCAAGGGTCGGATATTCGGTTACCCATCCCTGCTTGTTATAGTGTGCTATGCTGCCACAATCGGTGAGGAAGTGATAGAAATAGTCTGATAGTATGCAATCTCCAACGACAGGCATTCTCAGCATGCTGCCGATGGGGATGTATCTTGGCTTCTTTTTGTTGTATAGGGTTCCATGCTTTATTATTTCTTCAAGGTTTCTGAGTATGCGGTTCTTGCTCCAAACTGTGTTTCCATCGAAGAGAATTGTCGCTTTCAGGCTCTGCTCATCGATTAACTTCTGGATCTCGAGGCGAGCTTTAGACTCTGAGAGATCCTCTAATCCTTGAATCGTCTTCACCGCGACCGCCGCGGCTTCCACCTCTTTTTTGCTTCCCATGATGCGGATCTCGGCATGTTTCCTAAAACACGCTAGACCGCCAACTAGGGTTTTCTCCGTGTCTCTTCACCCCCAGAAAAAAAGGAATATGCTACGTCTCGTCTAAAGACCGGGATAACCATCTCTCGGCAGCTTTCGTAGGTCTTCTAGGAAAGGAGCCGCTGCGACATCTATCCTGACCCCTGAGTCTTCTTGGTGCATATAACATAGTTTTTCCGGTGTCTATCCGTGTTTGCGCTGGAGCTCTCACTAGGTGTGACTCTACAACGTACTTGTCTTCGTCGTCAACATCCTTCCTAGATATGCAATATCGCCATGTCTCTAATTTTCCATCCCAGACCCTTAGATGCACTTGTCCGTGTTTTCCTGTGTGGGTGTCTGTTACATTTTCTCCGTGCTCAAATTTCCAAGCGGTAACTTCCGACATGTGAACGTGTTGTCCCTTAGAAAGCGCATAGGCCTTCAGACTGAACCTTTCTTCGTCTTCTTGGAAGCGGAATGGCATCATTTCACCCCAAAAAAGTTAGGAGATTATGCGCACGAACACCGGCCATCGCATGACTCCGTTCTCCGTGTGTTTGTAGTATTTCACTTCAACTTTCAGTTTGATGTCCAAGGCTGTGTATGGTTCGCCGATGTCGAAGGGAGGAGGAATCTTTTTGGCGCTCGTGAACAGGTCCTTGAGCTGCCTGAGTTCCCAGTCGTTTGGTCCAGATCCAGCGTGGCCTACGTATTTGCCGTCTTTAGTCACAACTAAGCTGCCGAAGAAGGGAGCTCTAGCGTTCTTTCCTGGCGTGAATCCGACGACGTCAACGGTTTGGAATTTCCAGTTCTTTAGTTTGAGCCATTTGTATGAGCGTTCGTATTCGTAGGGAGAGTTGATGTCTTTGAGGATGAGGCCCTCAGCTCCGCGTCGGACTACGTCTTGCCAAGCCTTCTCCAGCTCAAAAGTGTACGGAGTATACTGGATGTCGGGTGGAGATCCTTCCAACAATTCAAAGAGCAACTTCTTTCTCGCAAGATAGGACTGCTTGGTCACGTCTAGTCCGTAGAGTTCCATGACGTCGAAGGCTTCAGCGGTAATCGGGTATTGTTTCCGAAGAGCGTATTGTTTAACCCAGTCTTGGGTGCTGCATCGTCTCTGAGATGGAGTGAACTCTACCTCTTTGGTCTCTGGATTAATGTAGGTGGCCTCTGTGTCTATAGTGAAGTCGCCCTTGATTGCTTTCGCCGCGTCGACCAACTCAGTAAGCCGGTGAGTATAGTCGATTCTGTTTCTGTTTATCAACGTAACTGTGCCGTTCTTTTTCGCTATTTTGACTCTTGTGCCGTCCCATTTGGAGGATATTAGCCTATTTTTCTACGAAGCGGCTAATATCTTTCTCCTCGGCGGCTAGGCCCTGGCGCTTGAGGTCTTGTAGTGTTGCGTCTTCGCATAGCATAACGATTTCCTTAGCCAAGAATACACCCCAGAGAAAAAGGATGCTATATTTCAGGGTTAGGGAAAATAAGCAGATGTGGATGGTCTGCTAACCACTGTATTGTTGCTAATACTTCAGCGTTTGTTAGTTGTCTCTGCGCCAAGATTGACTTTATGTGGCTGGCTGCTTTTTTTACTTTGGCATGGTCTATGTCCAAGTGCTCTTCTTTTCCCGTGTCTTGCACTACTCTTAATTTGCCAGTTTCGGCGTTGTATTCGACTTGCAAGAATACACCCCAAAAAATTTGGGAGATCAGTGGTCAGCGCCTAGGGATACCTTTACGGCGCCGGCGTAGTCGCCGCTGTAACGGTAACGTATGGGCTTGTCTAGACTGCTCTCTAGGAGCAACTGCGCGATCTCGTAGAGGCGACCAAGGAACCGGACGTAGTGGCTCTCTCTGACGACGCAGTATTGAACATAGCCGTCTGGCAGCCTAACGCTGAGAAGTCCAAAATACTCCTGGCGCGGCCAGGTTTCAATAGTCTCTCCCACGCGATCATCTTCATTCATTGAATACCTCTCCATTCGGTAGAGATACAGTGCTTGGTTGGTAAGTGTTTGCCCGTATGGTAGGCGCATAGCTCAACGCCACAATGAAGACACTTCACATCCTTATCACGTGGACACTTGATTTCTGGGTCGCTCAGGCATTCCGGACAGAAAAGGTCCGGAAACAGCTTTGCTTTCTCTTCCTTAGATGACATATACACCCCAAAAAAGGCTAAGGCTCTGTCGTTTTCAGAGGTATCATTGTGACGCCGATTGTTAGCTTGTGGGTGTTTCCTGTTGCATGGTCTGAGATGTCGATTTTTACGTCAAATGGTAGCGGAGGTGGTGCGGGAAGACGAGTTGCCATTTCTTCTACTTTAGATATCATACCTGCTTGCACTTCATCTATGTTATAGAGAGGGATCTTCATTTCTCTCGCGATAGCTTTCACCAAGTTCCATGCAACTTGGAATTTGCTTAGATTCTCAGGCTCAACTCGGTCGATGTGCATCTCAAAAATGTAGTAGAGTTGACCGTACTTCAACCCTTTGCGTTTCAGTGAAAGAATTTTTTCGCCTTGTTTGTTTCTGACTTCTAGGTTGGGTCCGAGGAGAGTTTCAAATGCTTTCTCATCTTCATTCATTATCTTCACCCCAAAAAAAGGTTAGTGTGACTCGAGCTCTCCTTTGTACTCGACGTCGAAGCGTCTGGCGATCTCCTCTGCGAGTAGGCGCCGGTGGCAGTGCTGAGCGTTCTTCTCGAAGCAAACTAGGAGAATGTTTCCGAGCTTTGCTTCGTGGCTTCGTCTGTCCATCCAATCTTCGGCAACATAGTCTAATTGCTGTAGATAAAGCCTTTCATAAGTTGTCCAATCTTTCCGCTTCGTTGCTTCAATTAAGGCTTCACTCACGGGCGCCACTACGTTGTTTCCTCTGTCCCTCATCACATAGTAGACGAAGCATGAGCCTAGTTTCTGCGCTACTTTGTCGGACCCGCCATGTTTGTTAAGGAAGCCAAGATATGTTGTGTAGATAGGCATGTTTTCACCCCAAGAAAAAGTGAGGGATTTAGCGATTTTACTATTTAGTGATTTAGCGATTTTCTGATTTCTTTTTCTTGGCTGTCACTACGATGGCTTGGATCGGTGGCAACACCTTGAGAGTAGGCGCCTCTCTGATTGGAACTTTGACTGCGACAGGCGGCTCGATCATGTGGTTGTAGGCGAGTTTCTTATCGGTCTTCTTCAGCAGCCACACGAACTTGCCGTCTTGGAACAGTGGGCAGATGAAGGCGTAGAATGCTTTGAAGCCCCGTCCATGCGAGAATGGAATGATGCACACTTTGTCGGCTTTCCATCTTTTTTCGGCTTCCTCGAACAGGGCCAAGGCTTCTTTTTTATCCTCGGCGAAGATCTCGTAGACTTCAGTTATTAAGAAGCCTTCTGTTGTGGTTGACGGCACCCAGTCTTCCTCTTTGCTTACATCGAATAGTCTAGTGGGTTCAAAGGGACTGCACTCTTCCTCGGACCCGTCCTCCTGCATCGAGTAGTAGAGAATATCTTCCTCTTCTATCTCGGCTCCATCTTCTGCCAAGTATTTGTATTTGAAGTTGTCGAGAATCTCCAGAGCTTCAGAGAGCGGAACTTCTTGCTGTGTTCTGGGGTCGATTAGCTTGAGATCTGTTGCTAGGTTTTGACCTTGTCGCTGAAAATGGTTTTTGGCTACCACTCGGACCTTCTCAACTAGTTTCCCGTCTGCCGTGCGCATCCGTATCACAGGTTCCTTGATCAGCAGCTCGTTCCCTGAGGGCTTCATCTTCACGTCTACTTCAAAGGTTGCTGTCTTGAATCGCATCGGAGGTGGTTTGCTAGGCAATGATTCACCCCCGAAATAGAAAAAAAGAGTTGGACTCTGAAGCCGTCTAGCTCAGAGAAAACTCAACCTTAACGGTTCCCGTGGTCCCGACCGCTGCGTCCGACTTCACCGTGTAGCTGTATGAGAGGCTCAAGTCATACGTGCCCACGGGAACGTTCCAGGTTTCGCTAGGATCTGACAAATAGACGAAAATGGTCACTTCCATGACGCCGCTTGTTGTGTCCCAGTAGTACAGCCACACCGAGAAGCTGTCGAAAACCGCCAGGTCGCCACCGAGCACATGAGAGATCGAAACGGGAGAGACTGTGACAGCTATCTGCGTCAATCCCTTGGCCCGTGAGCCGCTGCCTGACGAGCCAGGCGCCAGCGTTCCCAAATCGACTTGAATGTTGCTCGGCGTCATTGTGGCCCCGCCGCTGCTAGGGCCTATCTGGTAGGGAAAGTTTATCGTCCCGAGCAGGGTCGCTCCGAGAACGAGCCCTATCAGAAAGGCAGCAGCAACCAAACCCATCAGCCAAATTTTCCTCAATTTGCGAAATCACCACCCCAAACAAACAGGATGTAGCGACTAATAAATGTATAGAACAATGTTCTATCACCCCAAATAGAAAAAGAGTTAGAGTGATCGTCGATCGGTCGAAAGGTTAACCCACCACGTGTGTATCGGTAGGTCACTTTTCATCCAATCGTCAAAGAATGAATTAGCCACGAATTCGTCTATCTCTATTGGTTTGTTGGCTAGTGTTTTCAGGACTTCCCTGAAGACTTCTCTCTTGTGCTCCTCACTCACCGTTGACCGCCTAAGGTCCATCTCACCAGTGACAACTTCCCTGGCATGCACAGTTGTCACAACGGTATGAGTGAATTCTCTGAGTGCTTCCTCGTTGTCGCCTATGAGATTCCTGACAAGCCTTATCAGCGTCTCCACTAGCTCGTCTGGTGGCAGCCGCAGCAACATCACACGCAGAACACTATCTTCCCAGTTGTATTCCATCATTTCACCCCAAAAAAAGAAGGAAAGAGGCTACTCCGCGGTTCTAGTGCATATGTGCTTATTTGCACATCTTGGGCACAGGTTTTCGTGGCATCGTGGGCAGCGGGTGAATGGCCCTTCTGTTGTATGGCAAACATCACATTCCAGTTGAATCACCCCCAAGATAATTTATTTGGTTTTTTCACCCAAAAAAGTTTAGGGAGGATTAGCTATCTCGTATATCTGAAGTTCTTCCCAGATTTCATTGAACTCTTCCAGCATCTGTTCGCTGAAGTCCCAGTTTCTAACCATCCTGAGGAGCTGCCGGGACAGTTTTATCTGTTTGCCGATTACGTTGTACGCCCATTTTGCCCGGTCTAGAATAAACTCCATTGTGTTAGCGTCTGACACGGTGATGCCCCTTCTGTATCTCTCCACTTGGGCCCAGTAGTTGTCAATCCTGTAATCTTCTACCTTCGGGCAGTCGGGATATTGCTCTTCTAGGTACTCGTTGTTCTCCAGGCAAAGATACCATTTTGACCGGCGCCCGAGGTATCGTTCAACATCGAGCTGGATCTCCATTCTACAAACCCAGCAGTGTGGCAGATGCTCGATGAATTTTACTTCGCCTCTTAAGTAGAAGACCGCTTCGATCAGTTGCCCTTCGACCAGCTGCAGCCAGTCGCGTGTTTCTATGCGGTTCACTAGAGCCATTAAGTATGGACTCGGCTCTGGGCTCACCTTCTTATACTTCGGTTTTGGCGGCCTCGTCCGCTTCAATAACGCCTGTAACTCTGCACTCAACTACACACCCCAAAAAAAAGGTCAGGCTGGGTACCACAATGTAGCACCCACCGTCTGAAGTAATTTCAGCTTATGGTCCCTGTGCTGTTCAATGAACTCACGACGCTCCCTAGCGTCGAATCGTTTGCCCCGTGCTATCCAGACAGCTGTGCTTGAGCATGAGCACTCGATACGGATGATGTTTCGACGTCCCTTTAGTTCTCCAACTTTCACTTGTTTCACTCATTCACCCCAAAAAAAATGGTGGGTCTAGGATACAAGTGGGTTACGGTTACCGCTCTGGGTTTGACCACTCGAGTTTGAGTTTCCTGCTTTGTTCCATGTTTCGACCTGGCCGTGTTCCTTCTCGTAGTCCTTCATATCTTCTGCAAGCTGCGCTAACAATGTTTTAGTTCCTGAAGGGCTGATAGTGACGTAGGCTACCTCAATTGTGTCTCCGTTGGGTCCAAGAAATTTGAATAGTATGCAGAAGGCTTCCTTGCTGTGGCCGACTTCAAAACCGTTGCAGAATATTGAAGATTTGGGCATTATTTCACCCCTTCGGGTAGGGTGAGTGCGAGAAACGACACCGAAAGAGAAAGGAGAGTTTCAAAATCAGGTCGTATTCTCGGTTCTCTCACCCCCAAAAAAAGGGGAATTAGAAGACGGGGAAGACTATCCTCGCCTTAATTCCGCTCACGGCTAAGGCGAACAGACTGTGGATCACTTCGTCTGTGTCGTAACCAGAAGCCACTTCGCTTACGCGGTAGCGTGAGAATTTGAGGAGGACACTCTGTCCATGTGTAACCGTGTAGTGTTCTGGAAGTCGGAATCCTCTTAGGATTCGCTGCGCCTCGTTTAGGGTTGGAACTCTGCCGAGTCCACCGCAGGATCTACAGGTCTTTATGCTTCCATGTATAGGTAGAGTGCCTTCTCCGCCACAGTCTTTACACTTGCCCTCTCCACCGTGAGACAAGAGAATTGCATACGTCGGTTCAACACCCCAGATCCTACTCTCCTCAGTCAAGGTCGGCTAACTCTCAGCGCCCTGAGAGGCTGGGGTTCCGCAGCGACGGGCTCGCCGCTTCGCCGCCTACTATACTGAGGATGAGCACTGATTTCTTCGAGGGTTTTCATAGATTGGGCGGAATTTCCTCACTCCCTTTTTGGGAGTTTCCAGCCCCTACCCTTATCCTGACTTGTCAGGACAGGCTGAGTTTGTTATCTCAGGGGTGTTACCTGCTCAACCATGCGGATAGAGTAACCCGCCTTCTGTGTGTTAGCTGGTAATTCTTAGCGGAACGCCTTACGGCGGAGCCTTGCTATCTCAACCCCCTTATGAGTAGGTTTCCATTGTCATGGGCTTCTTTCCCAGCCCAAAAGAGAAAGGAGAGTGCTACCGCTGACCAAACGATTAGCGGTCAAATAAAAAAAGGGCTACACCCCAGACGAGAGGCTAATATCTAAAACCTAAACTCTAACGTGTAAAGTCTGGAGTTTCACAACCCCAACGTAGACTAGGCTAGATGTATGCTCTCGGCTTTTAGGGAAGCCCATAAATTTGTAATTCTCCAGCCTTTTGTCTGCCTGAACGGAGTGTTCGGCTCAACAGGGTAGCCTTTCCATGCCGTCGGTGGGTTTCCCACTCGACTGTAGCAGGAAAAAATGGGGAAAGTGTTTGAGGTAAGGAACGAGCCTTACTTCTTCTTTTTGGCGGATTCCAAAGCGTCGCCAATCCACTTGCTCAAGCTGAAGCGTGGCTGGACAGGTGTCCCTAACTCCTTCAGAGCATCGGGAATCGCTACGGAGTCCAGATACCTCTGAGCCTTGGCGAGAGGGCTAATCTTCGCTCGGAAGGGTTTGGCAACCTTGTTAAATGCCTCTCGAGCTGACTTAACAGAAGCCAAACCTTTCTCGTAGCCTTCGACATTCTTGTTTGCGATGATTTCCTTTAGGTTGTCGCCTGTTATCGTCTTTCGGGCTTCGGCAACCGCCTTCCTCTCGGCTACGGTTTTCTCGGTCATGTCTTGCTGAGTAAGGCGTCTGCCCATGAAGTAGCCGAATCTCTCGCCTACGAGGTCTCGGAAACCACGTAGCAACTTGACTTCCTCTTCAACGGGAATCGCTACCGTTTGAGCCTGTGCGGATTGTCCTTTTTGTGGCAACTCTCATACCTTGTTTAGAGTGTGGCTCTAACCCTGTTGGCTCTGCTCGTTCAAGTTTGCAGAAAGGCTTAATCTCCCCGCTAACCAGTCCAGAAAAACAGGGGTATTAGTGGGCTAACTGATGCAGTAGCCTCTTCGGTATCCTTTGGGCCGCCCAGAAAGTCGAAATCTTACTTAAGCGTTGAATCATATAGAAGTCTGCGTTGCTGACGATGGCTACTGTCCACTGATCTCTGTCGTGGAACACATGGCTGTCTAAGTCGTGTTCCTCTATGCAGATGTTTATGACATCCCGTGTCATCGCTGTCTCAATGTGCCCACATCTACGGCAACGTGCAACGAATGGCAAAAGCCAAACCTCTGGGGTTAGCGGTTTGGAGAATCCTAAGTCTGCAAAAGCAACCATAATCTAAAGGCTTTATTCTGCTTCAACGGTGTTTTACCATCCTCTCCCATGCCACAACCCTAACGGGTTGCTGTGGCTGTTCGTTGGCTAGACCATCACAGCCACACCAGAGCGAACACCGTTCGCCCATCGCTCTGGTTACACCGTGTTTAGATCAACTGCGCTTAAGTCGCTGTGCGCTTAAGCGGGTTGCGCTTTTACACGATGCACAAACACACCCAACACAAAACAAACATATAAACCTTTTTAAAAAAATTTTTTTTGAAAAATACGTTTTTTCACAAATGTATTTTAACATTATGTACTAAGATGTTAAATATAAATATCTGAATAGTTATACATTTCTTTATGAAACCTCACACTAAAGACTATATCCTCGAGGATTCAGAGATTCAGAAAGTTAGGCTGTCTCTCTCCAGTTTTGTAGAGGGTCTTGTTACTCTTGGATTGCTCTACACAGGAATGCGAGTCTCTGAATTTGTTCACTTCAGAAGAGAGTGGATTAACTGGAAGAGAGGGTTAATTTTTGTTCCTAGACAACAAGTTTGCACCTGCTACGAGTGTAAGCGCGTGTTACGGAACAGAAAGGGTGAGATCACCAAGCCTTCTGGAGTCTGGAAACCAAAAACCAAGGAAGCAGTTAGACCCATTCCCATTCTTCCAGAAGTCGAATCTCTGTTCAGAGCATACTTCAAGAACCATAACGAAATCATGGACGTTGTGGCCAGCAGAGTCTACGCCTGGATGATAATAAAACGGGTAGAGAAGAAATCCGGCGTAAAGCTGTTTCCGCACGTTCTCCGAGGAACTTTTGCCACTTTGCTGGCGGCAAAGGATTTTGACGCTGTAGAGATCACACCAATGCTTGGATGGAAATCTTTCAAAACCGCTGATGAATACATAAAGTTGTCCGGAGCTAGGGTGAAAAAAGCTGTGGAGGAGAAATGGCAGGAAAAACAAAGGAGTGGAGTGAATGAACGATTTGGAGAAAAGATTCATAGAGAACGCAAACAAGTATAAGTGTCTGACGTTTCATAATGGCTTTCCAGACTTTTTAGTAGTCCCTGAATATGACACTCGTGTCGGGTTTTTCGTAGAAGTTAAACCCAAGGAAAATCCTCGTCTCAGCCCTGAACAACTAAAGACTTTTAGCGCTCGCCCTGAAACCGCTCTTTACCTCACACAACGAAACCAGCTCCCCCTCTTTTTTCTACCTTCTCATTTTCTTAAGTATTCTCTCTGGAGTCGTTCGGCTATTTCGTGTGCTTTGAGGGCTACGGGTTCAGGTGCCAATCGCGGGTCGATTAAGCGCCGTGCAACCAAACTAACCTCCTCGATCTCAACACTTTCATGGATGACGTAGGCTACACGTTCCTTGAAGGTTGGGTATGTGGCTGCTTCGACACCCCAGTCTGGAATAATCTGCTCTAGTTCTCCTCGAGTGATCGTGTATCGGTGTTCAGATAAGAACCGTTCCGCTTCGGACCAGATCCTGTTCAGTTCTTCTAAGGAAAGCCACACAGGTGGAGGAGGAACACCAGGAGGAAGTCTTGGCGGTCTAGGCTTCTTCTTGGGGCGGGGAAAACCCTTGAGTTTCCACTTCAACCAGGATGGGTAGGGCCTGTAGGGGTTGAGCCAGCGAGGATCCTTTAGGAGTCGAGGGTTGACGCGGTAGTATTGCCGGAAGAAGTCTCGACTGGTCGACTTGGCCCTCTCACGCCTTGTGGGGATGACTAACCCGTATTTCTTGAGCAGAAAGACGTAGGTGCGGAGAGCTGTATACGTGCCTAGCTCGATATGCGCTTCCCTTTCATGAGCTACACGAACAAAGGCTGCCCAACGGCGCCACATGTCATAAACGAAATCTTCACCCACATCAAGAAGATGAGCCTTAAGCCATAGACCTTTCCTGGGACGAGACTTGCCGCCGCCGATCATGGGGTCAAATGTCTTGAAATCATCAATGATTTTCTCCTCGAAGTCTCTAAGCGATATTACTTCCAATTAGAGCACCATGTTTTACTTCATAATCATATACCAATGGGTTAAGTCTCTACGCTCCTCCTCAAGATATCGGAATAGTAATGGTTGAACGGTCATTGCTCTTATTGGGTTGTGCTTTCTAACAAAATCGCGGGGTATCTTAACTCCTAGATATTGAAACCTTTGAAGAGGTCGTATATCCAGTAGTTCCTTGAACTCTGTGGGCAGGTCTTCCCATGTAACATCAACAACCCTGCCTTTGTAAACGTTCCAAGCATGAGCTCCTGTGAAAACGCCGTTGTCAGCCACGCCTTCGTAATAGTCGAAACCCAGTGGACTGAGGCTTAACATCTGTGCGTTAAACCAACACCAAGATCTCTTTCCTCGCGTCCTTAGGAAGACAACTATGGCAGTCAGAGGTACCTCTGAGGGTTGGCTGGCTCCCTCAAAATGTTCACCATTGCGGAGAATATACTCGTATGCCCTCTTAGCCACTCCCGTGGACATTTCAGCCATTTTCTTAGCGTATTCTCTGACACTTTCACCCATCGAGGCTACCTCTTACAACAGCCTCATGCGTGATGAATAACCTTTTAAAAGGAGCTAAGATATTTTTGTTTTGAGGTTGGTGTCTTCAGCAGACTAGGACAATGTACCCAAGGATTCCAGGGTACTAACGCCTCTGTCTAGGCGTAAGCACCTAGGAGTGGAGGTGCAAAGACCAGTTTAGAGGTCTTGAGAACCGTTCTCGGCGGTTCAAGTCGCTCGGCACCCGAAGACGCAAGAGTCGGAAGACGAAGGGCGTCAGGGAGTCCCACGGAGCCAGCCATAAACGTATGGCATCCAAGATGCCTTACACGATGAGTCACTGCGTCGGTCTAACCGATGCACACTCATCAATTTGTGGTGTGCGTGGAGAAGGTATGAAGCTGAAGGCTACAACCTCCCTTATTAATAACGTTCGGCTCCCGAACAGTTTGGCGCTCCATTATAAGTGTTCGTAAGCTTTAATAAGCCTATTGATAAATATTATTGGAAGTGCTCTTCAATGGTTGCTGTCAGCAGAAAGTACGCTAAGAAGGACGAGCTCATGTCCAAGATTGAAGAAATGCTCCAAACCTATTCGAAGATACGAGTAGAGTACCCGTCAAACGTGGAAGAGCACTTCCTGATCAAGGCATGGGGAAAGAAGAAGTAGTGGAGTATGGAGTTTGCTAACCGCAGACATAATCTCCACCTTAAAATAAAACCAGCCTGAAAGGAGAGAGAAAGATGACCTCAAAAAGAACTAAAATCACTATTGCTCTACTGATGATTGCCGCCATTACAGTAGCCGCCATCCTCCACATTTTTTTGGTTAACGCTGAGGCCTGCAAGCCTCATGAAGCCCGTCCACCACTCGGTAAAACCATAATCAAGTATTTCGTCTATCCTGATGGAACTCCTATAGGTGCAGGTCTAGATGTTACGCTCTGGAATAATGAAGAACTCTGGACTGAAACAACTGATGAAACAGGATCAGTCACCTTTGGAGGAATTCCAGACGGCACCTACACGCTGACTTGGTCCTGGCAAGGAATAGAACACCAAGAAGAGCTTCCTAGAATCGACTGTAGCAAGATAGTCTGGGAGTTTACAAACGAAGTGCCATACTGGACCCTAGAGAAGACATTCTACTACAGCACAGAACCACCCGTTCCAGTCTCTCATTTGAAAGTGACATTGAACGGCTATGAGGGAGAGACAGACGAATCAGGAACAGTAGTCTTCACAGATCTCAAGGCCGGGTCCTACACAATCGCGTGGGTTTGGGGCGGAGAGGCACAGAGCGAAGACATCCAAATAGACTTTAGCACGGAGTCTCCTGTGGTATTGACGAACTACTTGCCGCCGAAAAGTGGTGGAGGCAATATATAGCGCTACACGCGCACTGGCTGAAGAGTATGGGCATGCCCCAGCTCCAGCCAACAGGGTGTCGCACATGAAAACGATGCAGATACTCTATGGTTGCCCGAACTGTGGATCCAGGAAGGTGGCTTCTGATAGGGCGAGACCTAAATGTGACAAGTGCAACACTAAAATGCATCCGATACCAAAAATAAGGTGAACTTCAATGGCAACCTTTGGAAATTTAGAAGTTGGAAACCAGTTTGATTGTTACTTAAACGTGAACTTTTGGGCAAGTAGGTTTGAAGCGCCTGAAGACGGCTACGCCAAAAGCATAACAGCCTACTTAAAGTCAAGGACAAAAGAAAGTCGGGTTAGATACGCAATCTACGAAGAAATCCCATATGTAATAGGTGGGATAACTCGAAAGTTCGCTCGATTTGTTATGGCAACAGAGGAGAAGACTATTCCAGTAAACTTCGCGGGAAACGTAACCCTCAACTTCACTGCTCCGCCCCCCATACGTAAAGGCATCAAGTATTTTCTGGGTGCATGGGCAAACGAAGATGGAAGCATAATCATAGCGAGAGCCTCTTATTCAAAAGCAATATCTGTTGACTTGGAAGGAGACCATATGCTTTCTTCTCCACACGGCCTTGGCTATCCAAGATTCTATGAAGTATGCCCCAAATCCATGCGCGGAACATACATCATTTCGATCTATTGCACCTACGATTCACAAGCTCCAACATCATACAAGTGTCCATACTGTAGCGTGCCATTTTCAACCTATGAAAAACTTTCAGCGCACATAAAATCAACACCGACCGAGATGATTCATCTACAAATATGCCCTAAAGACGCATACCACTGCTACCTACCAGAAGAAATGCAACTGCACAATTATCTGAAACATGGAATCGGCTCTCAGCCGCAGGACTACTCATGCATCTTCTGCTGCTCTTTCAGAAGACCAACAAACGCAGAAGTTTACAGCCACATAAACGACATTCATCCAGCGTAGGAGAGCCTTCATTCGGCTCCCGAACACTTGATGTCATCTCCTCAATACCAGCTCCCGAGTCAAACGCCACATCTCATCCCGCGAGACTCCTGAGAGGTCTTCAGCTTTTATTCTTGCATCTCTCTCATAACTGCACCTCGTAGGCGCTTAGGAACTGTTCAACATGGCGTAGTGTTCCTTGTGCTCTTTGGCTTAGAGACATGGCCTCTGGATTTGCGGGTGAAGAGCGGTAGAGTTGAGTAGCTCGGTCTATATCTTGACCAGCGTGGTCGAGACTGTGTTTTATTTCCGCTCTGGTCTTATAGGGATAGTCGTAGTATCGTTTTGGCGCTATACATTTGAGTGCGGGCATCCCGGCTTTAGTGTAGCCTAGGCAGGAGAGCTGCTCTTTCCTTATGGCCAGTTCTAGGTCGGCGGGGCTGAACACGCTTGTTCCTCCAAGATGGACATGGAAGCTGCCCAAGGGACTAAGACCGTCGTGGCAGTCGGCTACTGTGACGGTTCCACGTCGACCCCAGCAGGCTCGGCTCAGGTGGAGATCTCCAGTTGGAGTTTGGCATAACATGACGCCTACTTCTCGCTTCTGTGACTCAGCCTCGGAGATCATCTGCTTGAGTTCGGGTCCAAATCGATTCTTCAGCTCCAAAGTCGACGACATGGGTATGCTATACATAGATGTATAAGATGGATGTGTAGCATGGATGTTTAACATGTCCGTAACGGGCGGGATTTGAATCCGGGGCCGCTCAAAGAACTCACGTGGGAAATAGCCAGCTACTGCATCTGTTAACCTGTCGAGTTGTTGCCTTGGTGGTGCGTATGGATCTTGACTCTCAAACCAGAGTATCAAAGCCTTTATCATGTCAAGCGACTCAATCATCACGGCTTGTCTCTTTGGGTCCATATCCATTCTCATGGTTGCTTCTCTCAACATCTGAAGGTTGCTTAGATATTGATCTCGTAGGGCTTTGTAAGAGGGATCCTGCAGCTGGTTTCTTATCTCTTCCCAGTCACCAGCCTGCAGCCAACTTAATGGTGGTCTTGCACAGTATGTTGTCAGTTTTTCCCATTTCTCTCCGACGTATCCGTAGTGTGGATAGGCGTGCGTCATTTCCCTGTAGATGTCGCCTGGTAACGAGATTACGGTGTCAATGATCGCGGCTTTTTCATGGGGGAACTTGTGTTCTATTAAGCTGTCCTGCATGTCGAACAACGGCATGAGTCTAACTGTCTCAGGGAAAGCTTCTCTCCATT
>Ga0315309_1000554_pt1 | contig 22790 bp, 23 predicted proteins | sample TDP4_MG_FD_203080 | JGI IMG/M metagenome (GOLD analysis project Ga0315309, IMG submission 203080) | Freshwater sediment microbial communities from Lake Towuti, South Sulawesi, Indonesia - TDP4 | ecosystem: Environmental > Aquatic > Freshwater > Lake > Sediment | place: Indonesia: South Sulawesi...
ATACTTCTAGGAAGAAACTTTCAACATTAGTTCTCTCTACAGATGTTGGAGGTCAAGCCATACTTTCATCCGCTGTTGAAAATTATCTTGGGTATAACTACATTACTGGAGCAGATTTGGTTCAGAAGTTCGAAGAGCATGTAAGAGAATTTGACATTGCACTCAAAGTAGGGGTCGCAGTTAAAAGTCTTAAGAAAATTGAAGGAGGCTTCGAGGTAAGCACCGAGGATCAATCCTATCAAAGTAAAACAGTGATAATCGCTTCTGGTAAGATTCCGAGAAAACTGAATGTTCCAGGTGAGAAGGAATTTCTAGGTAGAGGAGTGACTTACTGCGCTACTTGTGATGCACCAATTTTTAAGGGAATGGATGTGGCGGTGATAGGCGGTGGCAACTCCGCTCTGGATGCTATCTTGCAGTTAACAAAGATTGCCAACAGAATTTATCTAATAAACATCAACCCCAAAATGGGTGGGGATGAGGTAATGCTGGAGAAGGCTGAAGCTTCCCCGAACGTAACTATACTGAATAATACAGAAACTCTTGAGATAAAAGGAGATACAACTGTTAAACAAATAAAAGTGAAGAGTAGATCAACAGGCGAAGAGAAATACCTGGATGTACGTGGGGTATTCATTGAAATCGGCTCAATACCTAGCTGCGATTTCGTTGGTGATTTAGTCAAGCGCAATCAGTTTGGTGAAATTGAAATAGACAAACGCAATAGCACGAATGTTCCAGGTATATTCGCTGCAGGTGATGTTACTGACGTAATAGAAAAGCAAATAATTATAGCTGCTGGTGAGGGTTCTAAAGCTGCCTTGGCTGTGTACGGCTACCTAGCAAGGTTAAAGAAATAACGTATTTTAAGTCATCACATTCTCGGAAATCTTCTTCTCTTACCTAATTTAGCCGGCTCTAAATTGAAGGAAATGGTCTTTAAAACTGTCATCTCGTCAATGCTATAGCCAATGCCTTCTCTCCCTACACCTGAATCTTTCAACCCACCGAATGGGAAATAGCCGACTCCATGTCTCGGCAAATCGTTTATGGTTACGCTACCCACTCTCAATTTCTTAGCCACTTTCCACATCCTATAGAAACTGTTAGTAAATACACAGGAATCTAAGCCGTATCTGGGCTTGTTAGCTATCTCTATTGCTTCATCTTCGCCTCTGACCCTAATCACAGTTATTACTGGACCAAACGTTTCTTCCCAAGCTATCTTTGCCTCTAGAGGCACTTGATCAAGAAGTGTAGGCTCATAGTAGCATCCATGATATTTTCCGCCTCGAATTAGCTTGGCTCCTTTTGATACAGCGTCTTCAACCAATCCATGTATCCTTACTGCCGCATTTTGATTTATTACAGGTCCAGTCATTACAGATGGATCTGTGGGGTTTCCAAATTTCCATTTATCCATTTCATCAGTAATTTTCTCAACAAGCTCACTTGCAATACTCTGCACAGCCAGTACAGAGCTGATTGCATCGCATCTCTGACCAGCATTCCTTAAGGAACCTTCAACGCATCTCTCAGCAGCAAGATTTAGATCAGCGTCTTCAAGAACTATCGCTACACCCTTTCCACCTAATTCCAAGTGCAGCTTCTTCACGCCTGCAACACTGGAAATATGTTTTCCAACATCAGTGCTTCCTGTGAAACTGACCATCCCAACTTTTTCATTCTTAACTAAAGCTTCACCTACCGCACCGCTTCCAGTTACCAAGTTAAAGCTTCCAGAAGGTATCTTTGAAGCTTCTAAAACTCTGGCAAAGAGAAGTAAAGACAATGGGGCATCGCTCGGCGGTTTAGCCACAACAGCGTTTCCTGCGAGAAGCGCGGGAATTATCTTCGCCACAGAAATAAACAGTGGGTAGTTGAAGGGAGATATGGCAGCTACAATTCCAACAGGCTCATGGATAACGAGGCCTATCTTTCCTAAAGTATCTTCAGACCAGTCGCCAGGTATATATTCTCCAAAAATCTTGCGGGCGTCCTCCATAGCCATTCTAAGCCTATCGGCTGTAGCTGAGACTTCCCCTGTAGCGTCTCTTTGAGTTTTTCCAGCTTCAAACATTAGGGTTTTTACGAACTCATCTTTATGTTTTAAAAGAAGTTGCCTAGCATTTTCAAATATTTCAATACGTTCAATTGCAGGTATATCTCTAATCTTTTGCCAATTGTCGTAAGCTACCTTTACAGCGTTATCAGCGTCAGACATAGTAGCTTGCTGGGCTTTGGCAATTACGCTATCATCTATTGGGCTGTCAACGCTAAATGTCTGCTTATCGCTCGAGGCTACCCATTGCCCATCGATAAACATTTTGAACTCCGGAATCCCGCTCGCCTTTACTCTATATATTTGCGCAAAGAAGTCGCTTAATTTTATTTTTGGTTTAATTGTTGTCATAATTTCTTTCACCATCTCATTTTTACATATTAACCCTTATATTAATAAAAAACATTTGAGTTATCACCTAACTCAGTTGCTGTGCGTGAAAAAGACCGCGTTCTGCGCAGATCATGTGAATTAAAATGAAAGAAGATGAACTGCTTAGAAGGAAAGAAGCTAAGGAAAAGGCTAGAAAAAGGAAGAGAGGGCCCTATAGAAAATCGGCGCCATACCCCCATTAAAAACGATTTCTACAGCGAGAAAGATGAAGATGCGCATCTATGCATTGATACAAAGTTGGTATGGACGACGAATAGTTCAAAATTTAATGAAAAGAGGTTCGCTTAAATGGGAATTGAAAGTTCACGAGTTTAAGGAAACACTTCCAGTAGTAATCGACGATCCAGAAGAATACGTGCCAAAAGACTGCCCAGAATCCGTTCTTATCCTTTCACTCTGTAAAAACCCCAGCATTATACAACTCTTACCAGCAATTGCAAAAAAGACCGGCGCAAAAGCGGTAATAGTTGCCGTAGACAATCCAGCGTGGGTTCCACCAGGATTACAGAGGCAAATAGAGGGGGAGCTAGCCCAAATTGGAGTTGCATCCGTCTTTCCGAAGCCACTATGTTCCTTAACGGAGACTGGTAGCCAATGGATCGATGAGTTTGCAAGATTCTTTGGAAAGCCTAAGCTTGCTATAAAGGGTAAGGATGTAGTTGAGGAAGTTATTGTTGAGCGCGGCGCCCCATGCGGATCCACATGGTTTGTAGCAGAAAGGTTGAAAGGTGTGAAAACTGCGGATGCTGAGCAAACTGCTGGTCTTCTGTTGCATAATTATCCGTGTTTAGCCTCTATGCAGATCGATCTTCTTGTTGGAGACACCATAATGCACTTATCCGGCAACATAGTGAAAAATGCTGTAAAAGAAGCAATAACCAAAAAGCCAGAAGGTTAATCCCTCTTCACCACATGAAACTCGCAGTAGGGATTACCTTTAGCTTGACATTTAATCTCCCTACAAATGACCTCTGTTTCAAATATTTTCTCGAAAATTCCTTCAAAAGATCCTGCCATAAAATAGCAGACATTCTTATCTGAATGTATTCCTCTAGTTAGAGGCCCATTCTTTATATGCAGAATCGCCTCCTTTTTGATGGAGTTTATGGCCACAACACTGATCGCGCCCCATCCTTTTCTTGTACGCATTTCTGCCATAACACTGGCAACTTTATCAGGTGGCACTGTTTTCTTTAACTCCATAATATTTTTCTCAAACGTCTGCCCGACCTTCTTTCCAGCTTCATACCATATTGGGTCTGCTCCGGAGCCGAGAAGCTCTCTGTTCGCCTTAAATATTTCACGCAAAGCTATGCCATCCAAAACCACTAGATCTTTATCCCCTAGCTTTATTTCTCCAGTTTCTGCTGAGAAAGTTGTTTGATTTAGGATACTGGTCTTAACTTTTCTCTCTTCATTCAAGGCAGCTTCCTCATCACCCTTCTACGTGGATGCTCATATTTAGTTCTTACCGCGTATCTAAATAAATTCGAAGGAATTAAAAAGCAAAACATTCTAAAAAGTTGCTTAGGTGACGCTTAATGAAGCTAGACTCATCTGTAAAAAAGCAGTACTCTGACTTGATAACGGGCTACGCTCTAGTGCGTGGATTGAAAATCGAGAAAACGGTAAATGCGCTTGAGGAAGCTAAACGCAAAGTCTTCAGTGAACTTAAGAAAAAATATGGAGCCACTCCCACAACAGAGATACCTGAAGTTGGGTTTTACCGGGAATTCTACAAGGCCATGGGCGTTGACCCTTCAAAACTTAAACCACCAACAGAATATTTACTGCGAAGAGCAATTGAAGACCGTTTTCCAAAAATAAATAATCTAGTTGACTCCTGCCTTTTGGCTACGGTCCAACACTGGGTTATCGTAGGGGTCTATGATTTAGATCGGATTAAAGGTGAACCTAAGGTCACATTGGTGTCTAAGGCTGAATCATTTGAAACAATCGACGGAAGACATGTAACCCCAGCAATCGGTGAAGTGGTCTTACGGGATGACAAAACAATAATCTCCGCCTATACAGCTGGCGACGCCAAAGCCACGATGATCACTCCTCAGACAAAGAATGCATTAATTATCGCTTGGAATGCTCCTGGAATAGATAAATCAAAGGTTGAGGCAGCCTTAACATCAATCGAAGAATACGTCGGTAAATTCTGCAACGGCAAAATCCAGGAGCGCAAAATACTCAATTAAAGCGTGAAGACCTAAAAATTTCTAGTCATGAGCGTCTCTCTCTAATCGAGTACTTAATAGCTTGTATGACTAGCACTCCCACGATTATCAAGCTGCTTATTATAACCGATAAGAAACCTGTAGCATCTGGTTGAAGTAGCGCTATTTTTTTGGGTATTGCTGGTTGGTGGGGATCATGGCAGAATTCATGTGTGCAACTGGTTTCATTTGATACAAAGTGTTTACCCCGCTTCCAATCCTCGTATATTGAGTAGTGACATTGCCTACAAACTTCAGGCGTATTTATAGTCGAAGTCCCATTTATGAAGCGTAGCTTACCAGATCCATTAGGCATGTGGCATGAACTGCAACCAAGTACACTGTGACTTCCATTTACCAGAGACTCCTTTGTATGAAAAGTTACACTAGGTAGTGCCCCGTGGCATGCGGAGCAGTCAACGTCATGGCAAAGTGTGCAGCTCACTCGTTGATGGCAAGGTGAACAGCTTGCATAGGATCCTGGCTGACTACCGCTGTGGATTGAGTGAAGCATTTTAGGTGTGCTTTTTAGAGAATCCTCCGAGTAAAATGAGCCTTCATCAGTCCAAATTAGAGCCATATTTTTTCCTTCACCATGTGTGACATTGTAATTCGTATCAGTGTGACAGGTTGGACACCTAGAAGTTTTGTTAACAGGTATCACTATTGGATGAATTGATTTATGGCAATCTTCACAGCTGGTTGTTGATGCCATACCTTGATTTATCAGTAAACCTGACCCTATCAGTGAAATTGCCATCAATGAAAGGTAGATTAGTCGATTTCTTAAGTGAAACAAAGCCTAAGCCCCACTATGGCAATTTTACGTCTTCACGCTTTTTTTGTTAGGAGCAGAAATATAGCTGAAATGCCGCTTAACCCCATGAAGAATGGTCCTATACTCCATCCAGAGGATAGAGTTCTCGAGTGATAACCGAGGGAAATCAAGCGACCAGGAGTGAATAATTGATTAAAAAGAATTACCCAATTAATTGCCGACATTATTGCAAGAAACGCTCCAAATAAAGTTGCAATTTCGAATTTTGCAGATTCCCGCATAACACCAAGAGCCCCTACAAACTCAAACGCTATCGCCGCAAACGAAGTCAAGAAAACAATGACAAATGGTAAATCAAAAGGATCCGTAGGCGTGAACATATATAGACTAAAACCTGAATAGATTCCCCAAAGAAAATAGTTCACAGCCCCCAATTCGGTCGTTACAGTATACCATGGTAGAAAGATACTGCTAAGGCCTAGCGTAGGAGGAACGGCTGGCAGGTAGCGTTTCCAAGGCATAACTAATGTATCCTATTAATATTTAACACGGGTGCCGTTCCACATTGTATGGCACTGCCAGCATTCAACACCCTTGTGAGCACCTGTCTTCCAGGCGCTTATTTCTGAGCTATGGCACGAGCACATTGTAGCGGACGCATTCTGATATGCAGCGCTGTGGATATTAGTGTATTTGTGGCAGCTTGTGCATGACATAGTTTTATGAACACTTACAGTGCTTGCTGCCTGTTCTGCAGCTATGTTTGCGTGGCATTTATTACAGTTCACGGTCGATGTAATTGTGTGTGTGCCCACGTACCTGGCGAAAACTACTGGTACAACTATTGCGATCGCTAGGAATGCGGCAGTTAATTTCAGTAACAGTTTTTTATTCAATGTTGTTAACCTTAGGGAACTTATTCTTTTTATTTGATATTTAAAATGTATTGAAACTTCTTCTATAAAGAAGATTCTTCTATAAAATAACACTGGAAAATATAATGGAGTATTGTTGCGAAAAGAAAAAACATAAATTCATCTTGACTCGAAGAGGTAGGATGACGATTCCTTATGAGCAAGCCCAAGAAACATCAATTAATCGCGCTATCCGCGATCCCCATGATCATTCTAGGATATTTTCTACTTTTCTCTTCAGGCGGCGTGTCGTCAATAGGCTTCATATTTGGTGTGGTACTTCTTTGCGCCGGATTTTACATAGGTATTGACAGTCTAGTCACTTTAATCGCGTACCCTCCAAAGAGAGGATTGGAGCAAGTGCCTTCCGCCGTCCCCGCTGTTACTGTGCCTGCGCCAGTTTCCGTTACTATGCCTCAGCCTGTACCAGTTTCTGTTGCTCCTCAACCTGCACCTACCTATGTCCAATATGTTCCTTCTACGCGCATTACGGCATTTCCTTTAGGCATTCGTTGTAACAGTTGGACTGATTTTAAGCACCTTGCTAGCAAATCTAGTGTTGTATTGTTTGACTTTTCTGAGGAGGATAGAGTTTTCCGTTTACACGCAGCTAGGGATGACCATTTCTACGTCTATGAATCGCCTTTTCAACAACCGCAAACAGTAACTGTAACGAAAGGAGGGGGACGGAGTTTGTCGGTTGGTGTTCATATTAAAACAAAGGAAACGGAACCTGGTAGGAAGTTTGCCATAATTAGTAAGCAAGAGATAAAAAAGGAGTTCGAGTTTGGTCTTGCTTACTCAATAATTCCCAAGCTTGTTAAGGAAGATGAAAAATGGGTCGTAGAATTGAGATACCTGTTTGATACTGAGGAAGCAAGGGGGCTTCTATCGAGGGAACTTAATGTACCACGAGATGTTGTAGCTGAAGGAGATCTCACTCAATTAATTTAACTTAATTTTTCTAAGGATGGATACCAGTTATATCTATATTCTGGGGCGAACGCAAAATATACGGCCTTTCCATGCTTGATTTCACGCTCATCAAATTCTTTCATTATAGATTTAAAATATAGAATAATTTACCATTTTGCAAATATTTATAAGTAAAACTGTCCAATTGGTTAATTTCGTAGGTATATGGCCAATAGTATAGATGAGTTAGGCCGAAAAATACTTGACATCCTCAGTGTGAACCCGCTCGCTAGCTACCGTGAAATAGCTGAAGAACTCGGTGTTTCCCACGTGACTGTTTCTGACCGTGTAGCCAAGCTAGTCAATGAGGGGTCTGTTAAGTTTCTTACCTCTGTTTCACCTAGAGTTCTAAATTACACTCGTGGCGCGCTTGTTGGACTGGTGGTTAGACCATACGGGCGAGTCTATGATTTGTTAAAAATATTTGAGAATTGTCCAAGAGTCGTATTCTATTCACCTTCAAGTGGTGCAAATAATTTCCTAGTATTTTTCTGTGGTGAAACTGGAAGTGAAATTGACTGTATGGTTGAGAAGCATCTAAGGCCTATTTCAACCAAAATTGAAGTAAATACAACTGATCCGCCTCGACACATCCCTATGAAAAACAGCAAAAAGCTGACTGAAACAGCTCCTTGTGGAGAAAACTGCCGTAAATGTTCCTTCTACATTGAAAAAAAATGCGTCGGGTGTCCAGCGACAAAATGGTATAAAATAAGGTGAAGAGTTTTTGGCGAAAATAATGATTATAGCTGGAACCAGACCTGAATTAATCAAAGTGGCGCCTATAATCCATGCTATCAGAGAAGATCATCGTGCAGAGTTAATTTTTGTGCATAGTGGTCAACATTACGATAGCAATATGTCAAATGTCTTCATAAATGAACTTGGGCTGCCTCAGCCAGACGCTAATTTGGAGGTCGGTTCAGGCAGTCATTCCGAGCAAACCGCTAGAATGCTTCTTAGATATGAAAAGGCAATTAAGAAGTATTCCCCTGACCTTGTGCTTGCGGAAGGCGACACTAATACTGTAGCAGCTGTTGGCTTAACAGCTGTGAAATTACGTGTTCCATTTGGGCATGTTGAGGCTGGATTAAGGAATTATGATAAAACTATGCCTGAAGAGGTTAACAGGGTCGTCGCTGATGCTTGTTCAGAGCTTTGTTTCGCTCCAACTTCTAGGGCTGCATTAAACCTCTGTTACGAGGGCACTTCACCTAGAAAAATTCACATAACCGGCAACACAATCGTCGATGCCTGTTTGAAATACGTGAAGATTGCTCGTGTAAAATCAAAAATCTTAAAGAAGTTAGAATTACATGGTAAAAAGCCGCTTGTTACAGTCACCGCTCATAGAGCTGAAAATGTTGACAATAAGGAAAAATTAACCGCCATTGTTAATGCTCTAGTTAAACTTGAAGGCTGTAGAATAGTTTTTCCAATTCACCCCAGAACTGTTAGAAACCTTAAATCATTTAGTCTATGGAGACAACTAAATAGATCAGGTAACATTGTGCTAACCGAGCCTATGGGCTACTTCGACTTCCTAGCGTTGTTGGATAACTCAGCATTCGCTTTAACTGATTCCGGTGGTATCCAAGAGGAATCGGTAACGCTGCATGTGCCTTGCCTGACAATGCGTCAGAGTACTGAAAGGCCGGAGACAGTTGAAGTCGGTGCTAACATTCTGGTTGGGGCTGATGAGGAGAGAATAATCCGTTATGCAAATAGAATACTTGAGGACGAAAAGTTCGCTGAAAAGATGAGGAATACCTCCAACCCGTTAGGTGATGGATGTGCTGGAGAAAGAATAGCGAAAATCTCAATGGAAAAATGTGAAGAGGGGTTCCATTTAGAAGCGCCTTCATTTCTTGATGTTGGTTCAGCTTCATTTAGAACATTTGATGTAGATTCAAGAATTGCAGGCAAAGCTGTATGTGAAGTTCGTGGAAGTAACCCGCATGCCTTGATAACCTTGTTGTATGATGCGAATGGAAGGCCTCTGTATCCATATCCTGAACTAAAACTCAGAAAGGGCTGGCGAATACGGGTCTTCGGGTCACCGCACGAATTCGAGAGGCTTTATGGAGGAGATCAGAATGAATAAGACTCTATTTAAGTCGATTATCTGTTTAGCCCTAGTTTCCAATATGATTGCTGGATTAATCATACCCGCATTAGGAGCTCCGTTGCCATCAGCTGAGAAGGGGGCGAATTGGCTTGTGATTAAACAAGAGTCTTATGGAGGCTGTGAGTACTCATTTGAAGGTTCTACGTGGGCAATCATAGGTTTAGATGCAGTCTATAGAAATACTCATAATGCAACATACCTTCAATCCGCAGTAAAAGGGGCGGACCGACTCCTACTAGAACAATCTGGCGATGGAGGATTCTCCAGCGAAATAAGAAATACAGCTTTTGGACTGTGGAGCTTATGTGAGGTCTACAAAGATACCGGTAAGGCTGTGTATCTCACCGCTGCCAGTAGAGCTGGGGACTGGTTAATAGAGGTGCAAAAATCTGGAGGAAGTTTTGATGATCATGAATCTGAAACAGCCGTTTCTGTACTCGCATTAACAAAACTCTACGAATGTTCCCAACAAGACAAGTACAAAAACACTGCCATACATGCTGCTGGCTGGCTAGTTTCTCAGCAGAAATTGGATGGAAGTTTTGACGAGATTATCGATACGAGCGAAAGTGTAGCCGCCCTCGTGGATCTTTACTGGAGTACTTCTAGAAGTCCCTACAACAATAGCGCAATGGCTGGGGCTAAATGGCTTAGTGGTGTTCAGCACTCTGATGGAAGCTGGGGATCCATTACTGAAACATGTTGGGCTCTTTTCGCCCTTTCAGAGACAGGTTTACCGACGTATGCTAAAGCTACTGCCAACGCTGAGAATTATCTGGAGCGCATTCAGGAAAACGATGGAAGTTGGGGTGAGGTAAAGTACACTGGTATGGCTGTTTCTGCGATTAAAAATTACTATGACTATGCGCATGGTGAGAGAAGAGAAATACCTGAAATACCGTGGCCACCGATACTTTTGGCAGCATTTGTCGGGTTGTTGGCTTTAACAGCCATCCATATATCTTCAGCTACTGCTCCATTTAGATTCGGGGAAGTTTTCGGTGGCGGAGAGTATGCTCCCTCAAGGGAGAAACCGCAGTACCTTCATGTTGCCATTGGGTTAGCGTTAGTTCTTCTTTTATGTCGTGTTTTACTTTATACTGATGTTTGGGCGATGATCACTTCAGCTATAGCTCAGACGTTATCCTTTGGTAATATAGCGAACTTTGTCGTCGGCTCAACCATAGTTCTTCATCTCACCGATGAGACTTTGATGTGGGTTATGGTAACTTGGCAGTGTTCAGGTGTTCTTTCCTTAATGATATTCGGATTAATCTCAGTCCCATTGTTATTCCCATTAAGAGGCCCACTTTGGGTCAAAGTACTTTGGCTGGGCGTATCCTGCATAGTTGGACTTTCATGGAACCTTGTTAGATTAAGTCTCACTGTGTTTTCAGCTTACTACTTTGGTGTGTCAGCTTTCAAGTTCATCCATTTCATAGTGGGGCCATTTATAGATTTTATTTGGATGGTTGTGATGTGGGTTGTCGGTCTCTCTCTAATCATGAAGACGGAGAAGAGGCAGCGTAAGGAGTTGATGTAGAGCATGCTAATCATAGACCTAGTATTATCACTCCTAATCCTAGTTATGTTAGCATACCTTGTAAGACACTATGCATTCACTTTAATAGCGGTATTCTACAGGCGAGGGCAACGGCACTTTATTTCCCATGTAGCTGACTACTACCCAAAAGTTTCGATACTTCTACCTGCAAGGAACGAAGAGCAGGTTATAGAGCGCCTTCTCCAAAGAATGGTAGAATTAACCTACCCGAAAGAGAACCTTGAAGTAATTGCTATAGATGACGGATCCACTGATCAAACAGGTTTAATTATGGATCGATTCGCGAAGATCTACCGATACATTAAGGTAGTTCGCAGGATTGAAGGGCCGCATGGAAAATCTAGAGCATTAAACGATGGGTTAAAACAAGCAACAGGTGAAGTGGTCCTGTGTTTTGATGCCGACTACTTCCCTCAAAGAGACATAGTTGAGAAATTAGCTGTATACTTCGCTGATCCAGAAGTTGGAGCAGTTCAAGGTAGGGTCACAGTTCTAAACGAACAGGACAGCTTGGTTTCTAAAATAGTTACATTGGAGAGAATAGGTGGGTACAGAGTTGATCAAGTGGCTCGTGATGATCTGCGGCTTATTCCTCAGTTCGGCGGTACTGTTGGAGGCTTCAGGCGCTCTCTAATACAATCTCTGGGTGGATGGAACCCCAACATATTGGCTGAAGACACTGATTTGACATTCAAAGTTTACTTAGCTGGATACAAAGTTCGCTATGTGAATGATGCAGAATGCTATGAGGAAGCTGTTCGAGACTGGAGTTCATACTGGAAACAAAGGTACAGATGGGCTAGAGGACATATGCAGTGTGCATTTAGCCACCTAGTGTCTTTGATTAAAAGTAGACGTATAGGCTTCTGGGAAAAAGTGGACGGCACTTTACTATTGAACATATACTTTGTTCCAGTTCTCATAGGTTTAGCTTGGGGCGCCGGTGTTCTGGCATACTTCATTGAACCGCCTTGGTGGACGCCTTACTTCTGGGGCTCGGTCTTCATGTTCTCTTATAGTTCAGTTGGTAACTTTGCGCCGTTCTTCGAAATAGGTATGGGCGCCTACCTTGATAAACGAAATAGAATCTATTGGCTGATACCAGCTTTGTTGATAGCGTTTGTGTTAAACGTATTCATATGCACCAAAGCCTTCATTGATCTAGCTCTATCTTGTCTACGTGGGGACAGATACAGCTGGGTTAAAACCGTTCACAACGGCAACGGAAACCACTACCTTAATAAAAATGGAAAACGTAATGGGAGCGGTCAACTATGCTAATCTTCATACTCCTAGCTCTGGCGCTAATAGGCTTCGGCATTCTTCTATTCCTTCCAACTATCATGGAGTATCGAAAACCAAAGGATCTGGGTCCACGTGAAGTGGCTGAAACGACTGTAAATGAGCTAACAAAACATAAACCAGCATTCCAGCCTACACCGAGCTCTGAAACGGTTCTCCCGGAAAGTATCACTAGGACACTTATTGCACTTGCAGATAAAGAGATCTTCGAACTTGGTGAAGGCAATGTTAGGATAATTGGTGATATAGAGTTGCCCTCCGATGTTGAGATTAACGAAAACCTGATCGTAGAAGGCTCTGTTAAGATAGGTAGCAGATGCCACTTACATGGCGACATCAAAACACTTGGGCATGTGGAGGTTGGAAATGAAACTAAAATTGACGGTAACCTTATTTCCAGCGGGGATGTGCGAATAGGAAGCAACGTTTCAATTAAAGGGCTGCTCGATGCAAAAGGGAACCTTGAACTCGGTGAAGGAAGCCATGTCGGATTATCCGCATCTTCAGCTGGAGATGTATTATTACATGAAAGTGTTAAGATTGGCAGCAAGATAATAACTGGAGGACGAATTCAAGTTATTACACCAACACCTGCACCAACACCCATTCCACCTGCTCCTGTCCTAATTCCAATGCCTCAGCCTCCTATTCTTACTCCACCTGCCCCTACCCCAGTTATAACTCAGCCTCCTACCCCCATGGTTCCAACTTATCTATCTGAAACTGAGAGATTGAAACAGGAAATCGTTGAATTAACTAAAACACGTCCAATTGAAGAAAGTGCAAATGAAATAAAAATAGCTGGTGACTATAGACTACCTCCTAACTCAGTAGTTACAAAGAATCTAACGGTAGTCGATGGGTCGATCTATATTGGAACTGGAAGCCGAATAAATGGCACAGTTAAAAGCGAGAAGAACTTCGGTTGCGGAACTAACGTTGTAATTGATGGAGATGTTATATGCGATGGAGACGCAATATTAGGGCATTCCGCATCTATAAATGGAAAGCTCACGATAAACGGCAATTTAATGCTCGGCGACTACGTAGCAATTACAGGTACAGTTATGGCTACAGGAGCTGTTGTGTTAGGTAGGAACATTAAGGTAGCAAACCTCGTGGCAGGCGGCCCAACGCACGTGTTTGAATATGGGAAAGCAGAAACATTTACTTCAAAGTTTTTAACTCCCTAAATTTTGACTTTATTCACGGCGTAGCTAACTAGCTTCTCAGCTACATTTATCTTTGTTGCAATTTGTAATTCCTGCCAACTAGGAGAACTGTTCACTTCAAGGATAATTGGGCCTCTTTTTGATTCGATTAAATCTACTCCAGCGTACTCTAAACCAAGTACTTTCGTTGCTTTAACTGCCATTTTCACAATTTTTGACGGCAACTTTATCGCCTCAGCTTTTCCACCTTGAGCTATATTCGTCTTCCACTTTTTTGGAGGAGCAACTCTGCTAATGGCTGCCAACAGTTTATTGCCTATAACAAAAGCTCTGAGATCTCTACGCGCAGGGAAGCACTCCTGAACATAAATCGGCTGATTAATTCTCTCTAATAAACGGAATGCGTTATACGCCAAATCCGCATCCTCAAATCTCATAGATCCGAAACCCATCGAACCAATCATAGGTTTACAGACAACTTTACCGAATTTTTTAGCGAATTCGTATGCTTGAAGTGAACTTTCAGTTACAAGTGTCTTCGGAACAAGTAGCCCTGCTTTAGCTAACATACACATTGTGGCATATTTATCTCGAGCTCTCCTAAATGCACGTGCAGGGTTTATGACGAAGCATCCTGAAAATTCAAGGTGTTCTATGATGCCTATCCGCCGATTTATCTGTTCATGAGTTCCAGGTCCTAAAGAACGTAGAAAGCAGATGTCAGGTTTCGCTATTCCTCTTCCTTTAACAAAGAATCTATGCTCACCCGGCCCGAGATAGGCTGATAAATGCATTATACGGGCCGAAATGGTTTTGTGACCCATTTTCTCTGAAGCTTCAACAAGCTGAGCAGAATTTCTATCAAGTTCACGTCCGTATACAACAATAATTTTCATTTTTAGACCCAGTCACGATAAGGATTTGTACGCCTCTTCTAATAGGTTTCTCAACTTCGAGGTAAGCTTAATAAATATCGAAGAAGTTTTACTCACACTTTGAGGCATATAAGTTGGGTGATCGCCTTCCACAAATCTACTAAAGTATTTGAGCAGGAAATTGAAGTAGAGGGCCATCTGATTGACTCCTTTATACTTTCTAGGATTTTTGACCGAATTATGGATCTAGGCGGAGAATTTGAAGTCCTAGAGTTCAGGATAGGTAAGAAGAAAAAAGAGTATAGCTACGCTAAACTTCTAGTGAAAGGAAAAGATAAAGCGCATCTAAGCTTCATGGTACAGGAGCTATACCGATTAGGAGCAACACCGCCTAAACCTATAGAAGTTATGCTCAAACCTGCTCCAAGCGACAGGGTTCTTCCTGAAGATTTCTATTCAACAACCCACCATCCTACTTCAATATATCATAAAGGAAAATGGATTGATGTAGAAAACCAAATGATGGATAAAGCTATAGTTGTGGATCCTGTTAAGAAAAAAGCTTACTGCAAACGTATCTATGATGTGAAAAAAGGAGACTTAATCGTAGCCGGAGAGAACGGAGTGAAAATCAAACCTCCCGAGAGACCTAGAGAAGGAATCGGTATCTTCGAATTCATGTCGAGTAGAACATCCTCTGAAAAGCCTTCACCAATGTTAGTGAGAAATATCGCAACAGAAATTCAAACCACGAAAGCCAGAAATGGTAGAATTGTAGTTGTAGCTGGACCTGCAGTCATACACACTGGAGCAGCTCAATCCCTAGCCGAATTAATAAGACTCGGATACGTGGACGCTTTGCTTGGAGGAAATGGTTTAGCAGTTCATGATGTAGAATACGCGTTGTTCGGTACCTCGCTAGGAGTAGACTTGAAGACTGGGGTTTCGACTCTTAAAGGCAGTAGGAATCATTTAGCTGCAATAAATGAAATAATGAAAGCAGGTTCATTGAAGAAAGCTGTAGAGAAAAATATCTTAACAAAAGGTATAATGTATGAATGCATTCGAAGAAACGTGCCCTATGCTTTGGCTGGATCTATAAGAGATGATGGGCCGCTCCCCGAGGTTATAACTGACACAATGGAAGCGCAGAAAAAGTACGCAGAACTGCTAAAAGATGTTGATCTAGTTATAATGCTCAGTTCAACTCTTCACTCAGTCGCTGTAGGAAACATGCTGCCTTCAACAGCCAAGGTCGTATGCGTTGATATACATCCCGCCACAATTATCAAGCTGATGGATAGAGGTTCAGCGCAAGCTATAGGCGTAGTTACAGATGTTGGAACATTTATGCCTACACTTGTAGACGAGTTGGCAAAAATAAGAAAGAGCCTTTGATGCTTCCCAATGGCTAATCCAGCGGCTTAACGCGGACAGCTTGCATTGCCTACCAAGGCGTATAAACCAAGGTGACAACTACGCTTCCATATTTTGCCTTGGGGACTTCCATGTATTCTACTTTCGTGTTAATGTCTGAGCTTTGTAACTGTAGCTGTCTAATTTTAGCCATTTCATCAAGTTTCCATTTAAGCTCTTTTTCAATGGCTTCTTTGTCCTTATAACCATGGGCTTCAGCAACAATTCCAAATTTCTTTCCCTCAGGAGTCATCCCCCAACCCCAACCAATTCCCGCACCGATCGTTTCACCAGGATCGCCGTCCATGCGTGCTAGAATGCAGAAAGTGATTGTCCCTGGAGTGATCTCTGTGTTTGGAACTTGTTCAGCATCAGCTGGCAGGATTGAAGAAACCGTGACTATGTTGCATTGAGCAACCCCCGCTTTTGACAATGCAGCATCAAAAGCATTCAATGTTGAAGTGGAGCTCGTAGCCTGACCGCTGGTTATGAAAAATTTCCTCGGCAGAAAGCCCCCATGCACTGTCGTATGCACTATGGGAGCCTGTTCAACCATTCTTTTTATCAATGTCCTCCATTTTTAATGTATGAACGTAACACGTTCCATTCTCTAAATAAACAATTCAATTCACTTAAAAAGCTTTTATTTTTCAGGAAACCACTGTATTTATGCGAATGAAAAAGAATTTTAAAAGTGAAAAATGACTTACCAACAATTCTGAGGAAAAAAATCTTGAAAAAATTTGATTTACTAGTGGTTGGTGCTGGAACAGCTGGCTGTTTAGCAGCAAAAACAGCTGCTGAATGCGGTCTAGACGTATGTCTAATAGACAGAAAACCGTTGAAGGATGTCGGCGATAAGGTCTGTGCAGATGCCGTAGGAAAGCATCATTTTGACAATTTGAAATTAGCCTACCCATCCGGTGATGAACTTGCGAGCAAGATACTTGGAATTAGCGTTTACTCTCCAGATAAAGAAACGGTGTTTAGGATACGTGGCGAGGGGTTGCATGGGTTTGCCCTTAATCGACATGAGTTCGGTCAGCGTCTACTTAATGAGGCTCTGGATAAAGACATCACCTTCGTAGATAATTCAGTGGCATTGGAGCCAATAATAGAAGAAAACTTTGTGAGAGGCGTCTTAGCGAAAAATATGGTAAATGACAAGGCTTCAAGAATTTATGGTAAAATTACCATCGATGCAACTGGTTTTGCGGCGTCCCTAAGACAAAAATTACCTTTAGAGTGGGGTATTGAAACTGTGAAAGGTGAAGATGTCTCTCTCTGTTACAGAGAAATTAGAGAGATTAAGACAGAAATGGATGCCGATTATTGTGAAATCTATTTAAATCAGAGTGAATCTCCAGGTGGCTACGCTTGGATTTTTCCAAAAGGGCCTAGTAAAGTGAATGTTGGGCTCGGTGTTCAGATGAAGGGAAAATATTCAAGTCCAAAGCTGCTACTATACAATTATGTTTTGTCTCAACCACTATTCAGAGACTCAAAAATTCTGACCGGAGGCGGGGGGCAAGTTCCTACAAGGAGGCCTCTGAACTGTCTTGTTGCAAATGGAATAATGTTTGTAGGCGATGTGGGTTGTCTTGTTAATCCGGTCCATGGAGGGGGAATCGGGCCATCAATGATGAGTGGAAAGCTTGCGGCTGAAGCAGCTACAGAGGCTATTGAAAATAGCGATGTAAGTAGAGAAAAACTTTGGCAGTACAATGTAAATTATATGAAGAGTTATGGTGCGAAGCAGGCTGGATTGGATGTTTTTCGTCTCTTTCTTCAAGGAACTACTGATGAGGACCTTAATTATGGAATGAGACATCGGCTGATAAAGGAGGAAGATATACTGAAAGCCAGCCTGAAGGGTGAGGTTAGACTTAATATTGGTGAGAAAGCTACGCGGGTGTTTAAGGGGCTTGGAAAAGTAGTTTTTCTCAGCAGGTTGAGGCTAATGGCTAGAAGAATGCGGGAAATTAAGGGATTTTATCAGAAATATCCGTCACCTGATGAATTTGAAGAATGGCAGGAACAGCTGAACCGATTTTTCACTAAAACAAAAGAAGAGCTATGCTAAGCCACATTGCTAAGCAACGTTTAAATATTAAGGTTTCCTAATTAGAAAATTGTTCTATTATTGTAAGGAAGACACGTCAATGCCTAAAAAAATAAGTCGCCGCTATAGAAGCAGACTTGACATTATGGCAGATGTCATCAAAATCACTATGACGGGCGCAAAAAAGACACAGATAATGTTCAAAGCGAATCTCAGCTACAAGCTTCTACAAATCTACATGCGCGCCCTCCTAGAAGAAGGATTAATTTCAGAGTCAAATGGAAGGTACGTTGCTACTGATAGAGGAAAAGATTTCTTGGAAACTTATCAAAAGCTGGTACAACCTGTAACTGAGAGAGGAGTTGCAAGAAAACCTACACTTACCTCAGAATTCCTTGAAACTTATAGAAAACTAATAAAAACATCCCCAGGAACCTAAATTCAAATTTTTTGGTCTTGTTTTCACTGAAGAGACGATATGTTCAAACTATCGATTTGAAATTGATCCATTGGTTTTGCTATAATAATATAATGGTATGGCCCTGCTTCCTCTATTATTTCTACCTTAAAGCCTGATGTCTCAATTAGATTTGACGCTTCTTTCTCGTTAAGTCTTATTCGCAACGGAGGGCCAGGCATGATCATAGTCTTCTTTTTCCAGTCTAGATCAACCAGTCGACCGCTAGGCTTTATCATTCTCCTCGCATTCATCAAAACTTTGTTTGGATTCTCGAGATCATGAAGAACATTAGCTAGGAAGATGATGTCAGCACAGCCTTCACATAGGATCGTTTCTTCGGCTCTTCCAACTTTTAAGATTAGGTTGCCTAAGCCCTCTCTCCTAGCCCTTTCTCTCAGCCTGCTTATGGCGCTGCTATCTATATCTAAGCCATAGACTTTTCCACTTTCGCCAACTATATGCGCAGCTGGAATAGCGAAAAAACCATTGCCGCAGCCAACATCCACAAATGTTAAACCAGACTTTAAGCCTAGGTGGTCAAGTATAGTTTCTGGACTCTGCCAATGCCTTCTAAATTTTTCAAAATATCCAGTAAAACTCAAAGGTGATCAACCATCAATGCTTCAATATATCGAGTATACGAATATTCTAGGAAATGTTTTTCAATCTTTATGTTGTTAGAGCCGATCTTTTCCTAAAAAAGAAGCCAAAAAATTGGGTTACCTAACGAATAAGAAAGTTTCTCCAAACCCAGTTATAACCTTTGGTGGCGAGATCACAAAGGGAAATAACCCGGAACATGACCAAATTGAAGCTTTGAATCAAGCCCTTAAACAAGCCATAGTAAAGGAGCTGCAAAAAACCCAAAACGGTATATTCGAGTCTAGGGATTGGTAGCCCGGGAGAGATTCGAACTCTCGTCAGGAGGTTTCACCGAGCCTTTACTCACCAGAGCCTCCCATGCTTGACCGCTACATTCGGCGAAGAAGATTTTGCGTCTTCTTCTCCACCGGGCTTCTCCGGGCTATATAAAACACTTTCCTAGGAAGCTTAATTATTTTTTTAATTAGGTTTAGATTGCAGAAATGTTCCACTTATAGGTAAGTTGCCATCATTATTGCCTTATCTTGGAAGGTGGAAATAGGCAAATTAAGGGAAAAGTTTATATATTAAAATAGACACTGAAAGACGTTTGCTTAGAAAAATTGGGCTAGATAAGTCTTTCGGGCTTTCTGAGAACTATGTTTGATGAAGGTTTTAGGCTCAAGTGGGCTTTGACGGCTTCTAGGCTGGGATAAAAATGACTGAAAGTGTACCTAAACGGTTTCCTCATCCAATGGATAAGTGCCCTGAATGCGGTAGTGGAAACCTTGTCGAAGATTTTGATAAGGGCGAAATAGTCTGCGGGCAATGTGGGCTTGTTTTGAAGGAAAAAGTGATGGATGAAGGTCCTGAATGGAGAGCTTTCACTCGTGAAGAGAAAGATGAAAGAAGCAGGGTTGGAACCCCAATCTCATATTCAGTCCACGATAAGGGCTTATCAACAGTTATTGATCGCGTAAATCGTGACGCATTTGGAAGAGAGCTTCCAGCCGCAACTAGACTTCAAATGTTACGTTTAAGAAAATGGCAGATTAGGGCTAGAGTTCATTCCTCAGCTGACAGAAACCTTGCACAAGCTATGGCTGAGCTTGACAGATTAGCTGACAAAACTCACATTCCAACCTCAGTTAAAGAGAAAGCCGCGCTCGTATATAGAAAATCTCTGGACAAAGGGCTGGTACGCGGAAGATCAATTTCAGCCATCGCAGCCGCAGCCCTATATGCTGCATGCCGTTTCACTGGAACCCCGAGAACGCTGAAAGAGGTTGCTGACGCAAGTCTTGCGAGGAAGAAAGATGTTGCAAGATGCTATCGTCTACTCCTACGTGAACTTGACATGCATATGCCAATCAGCGAACCTGTAAATTATGTTTCTAAGATCGGTTCAAAAGTTGGGATAACAGAGAAGACTCAACGTAGAGCTATGGAAATCCTTCAGAAAGCTGACACACTTAAGATCGATGCTGGAAAGGATCCTATGGGATTAGCTGCTGCTGCACTTTACATAGCATGCGTACTTGAAGGAGAAAAGAAAACACAAAAAGAAATCGCCGACGCAGCAGGGGTTACTGAGGTAACTGTTCGTAACAGATACAAGGGACTTAAAGAAAGTTTAGGGCTGGATGTTTAAGTCCTACCGCTTTTCTTCCTCTAGTTCTATTACTACTGGACCTATATATCCACAGTCAAGACACTTGTATGTTCTCCCAGCATATCCTCCAAGGTAAAGGTCGATTCTAGCGCTTCCGCATTTTGGGCACACGACTGGGGTTGAGATCTTTTTATGGCTTAGCCTTTTAGCTACTTCAGCCATGTTTTTCAGTTTCTTCATCGGCGCACGTCCAAGCTATTGAATTTCTATGTTTTCAGCTGGGAAACCAAGTTTTGTCAAGAGACCCCTTGCCTTATCTCTATGGTCTCCTTGTAGTAGGATTTGACTGTTTTTAGCTGTTCCACCGCATGCGCACATCGCTTTCAATTTTGCAGCTAGTCTGCCTAAATCCACGCTTTTCTCGTCTATGCCCTCAATTACAGTCATCTCTCTACCCCATTTCCTTGTTTCAAGCCGCACTCGAATGCGCTGTTGCTCTTTGCTAATTTCTCCACAAATGCACAAGTCTTTAGGTAAACTGCATACTGGGCAGATTTCCGCCATGCTGGTTTCTTTTGCTCCTATTTTCTAGTCCTAAACCACTCATATATTTAAACCTAATCGTTAATGATTAAAATTTATCGAACGAAGAGATGTATCTCTATGAAGGCTTTGATTTTGACTGAAAAAGAAATTAAACCCCTTCTTACAATGGAGGAAACAATTAAAGTTGTAGAAGCCTCCTTCAGAGAAAAGGGGTTTGGCCGTGTTCAAATGCCGCCTAAAATGTACCTGTTCTACAAGAAGTATGATGGCGATCTTAGAGTGATGCCGTCATATCTAGAGAAACTTGATCTTTCAGGAGTTAAGATCGTCAATGTTCATCCCGAAAATCCTGAGAAATATAATTTACCAACTATAATGGCGACAATTATTTTGATAGATCCTAAGACTGGCGCCCCACAAGCAATCATGGATGGGACTTGGATCACTGCGATGAGAACTGGCGCTGCAAGTGGAGTTGCAACTAAATATTTGGCTAGAAAGGACGATTCAATCATCGGATTAATTGGGGCAGGTGTGCAGGCAAGAACACAGCTTCTAGCTTTGAGTAAAGTGAGAAAAATAAAGAAAGTAAACGTATGGAGTAAATCAAGAGAAACTGGAGAAAAATTCGTGAAAGAAATGGTGGTTAAACTCAAAAAACCTATAAAACTCGTGAACACGGTGAAGGACGCGGTTAAAGGCGCCGACATAATTGTTACAGCAACGCCATCTAGAAAACCAATTGTGATGAATAGCTGGATTAAACCTGGAGTACATATTAACGCAATTGGCGCTGATGCGCCTGGAAAAGAGGAATTAGATCCAGCAATTCTGAAGAGGGCTAAGATAGTTGTTGATGATGTAGCGCAGGCAATTCATAGCGGAGAAATAAACGTTCCAATTTCAAAGCGAATAATCACTAGGAAAAACATCTACTGTGAATTGGGAGAGATAGTGGTGGGAAAAAAACAGGGAAGAACTTCAAAGAATGAGGTCACTATTTTTTGTTCAACAGGGCTATCTATACAGGATGTTGCAACTGCCGCAGTTGTGTATGAAAAAGCTGCTAAGAAAAATATAGGATATAAACTAAGTTACTATGGATAAAATGTCCGTAAACTCTAAATTGCCACACCGCTCACAATTCCAGTAAGCTAATGTACCTTACCAAGTCTAATCAGAAGGTTCAACTTTGATTGAAAAAAAGGATAAACCCAGCTTCCTAAGGGACGCAACTCTCTCTGAGGAGACCGGGGAGATAAGGTGGCGTAACACCGACATGGTTGTTTTCCATGGGATAGCCTTACGTACAATTTTTAAGGCGAACAGAGAGCTTCTCGGCTCCGGAGCAGACCCAATATGGTATGAAGCTGGAAGAAAAGTCGGTTTGGCTGATGGAGAGCTTTTACTGCCTTTAAAGGAAGAGATACCATGGGTCCAATTCATGCAAACTATTGGAGAAATTTTCACCTCTATGGGTTGGGGAGTATGCAAAGTTGTTCTGAGCGATCCCGACAAAAAAGAGGCTATTGTGCACATAAAAAATTGTGCGATAAGCCGAGGAGAAATATCTGATACGGCAATATGTTACTATCTCGCTGGAGCTGTCGAAGGAATATTTCGAGTTTTATTAAATGCTGATGTTGTTTGTAGGGAGACTAAATGTCAAGCTAAAGGCGACCCCTACTGTGAATTTCACGTAACAAGAAAGTTATCTTAAACTT
>Ga0315309_1000555_pt1 | contig 22780 bp, 24 predicted proteins | sample TDP4_MG_FD_203080 | JGI IMG/M metagenome (GOLD analysis project Ga0315309, IMG submission 203080) | Freshwater sediment microbial communities from Lake Towuti, South Sulawesi, Indonesia - TDP4 | ecosystem: Environmental > Aquatic > Freshwater > Lake > Sediment | place: Indonesia: South Sulawesi...
AGAGGCGTTTTTGGCTGGAAGAGGGTGTTAGCACGCTTGGATGGCATATTTTTGTGAGTCAAGTTGCCAACATTATAAAAAAAAGTCACATATATGACAGGAGGCCAGCTCCGCGATCTTGTCATATATGTGACAAACCGAGGGAGAGCTAAATAAATTCGATTAAGCCCTTCCATGCCGCCTGCGGCGCGGTATGGTGACGATCAACATGCCGTTCTTGACCTCGATCGTGCACTCGCCGGGTATCGCATCCGGTGGGAGCTCGAAGGCCCCGAAGTACGCCTCGCCAGTGCGCTTTCGCGCGATGAGCTCGAGGGTATTGCCCAGCTGCCTGACCTCGACGTCCTCCTTTTTCACATCGGGGGCCTGCATGGTCAGGATAACTTCATCAACCTTTTCCACCTTCCCCACGTTTGTCTCGAGCATGCACTTTATTGGTTTGGAAGGTTTGGCCTCGGGCGGTTTGACCTCGGCCCTAGGTGGCCTCCGCTCGGGCGCGGCTGGGATCTCCTCGATGATCGGCGCCATCCTAGTTGGAGGTTTGCCAAGCCTGGTCACCTTGATCTCTGGCTTTCCCGTGCCGTGATCCCTTATCTCGATTTTAAAGCCCGAGATGCCCGGCCTCCTCTCGAGTTCACGAATGTCGATCTCCGCGAATTCGCGATCGAAGTCCCTGAACATCCGCCGCATCCGCCTGAAGAACTCATCGAAGGGCTCGAATGCCATTTTTACCCCAACAAAAATAAACGTCCACCGACACTTATACTTTAGGAATTCGCCAGGGTTTCGAATGTCGATCGCTCGGTGATGAGTTTGGTCGCGGGTTTTCTGTCAATATTTGCCGGTTTGTTCGCGCTGACTGTGCTCCTCGGCCCAGCAGGCGGCGTGCCGTTTGCCCTCGAGCATGGGATGTCACCCCTCGAAACGGCCTTGATAGTCGGTGTGATAAACGCCTCCCTCGTTCCGATGCTCTTCGCGCTGTTCGAGGTCATCGACTACAGCCGACGATATCACGATCGCGTGGTATCCAAAATACTGGCCTTTGCCCTCGAAAAATCTCGGGGATTTAGGATTGAGGCGGGCAAACGTGTGCTGGAATTCGAGCGGCGGGTCGGCCAATTTGGTTTTGGCCTCGCGCTGATGGGGTTCTCCTTCCTATTCGGAAATGTCTGGGCATCCGCCGGGGCCTATTTATTGAACCTCAAGAAGGCGACGATAATCATATCGATAGCGATGGGTGCAGTGGCCTCGAGCATCTTTTGGACGCTCGCGTTCATTGGAGCCGTAGGCTTCCTGCCGAGCCCGTGGATTTTATACATAGTATTGACCGGGGCAACGTTCTCGCTTCTCATATACCAAAGAATTCGGGAGCGTAAGCTGTATCGCAAACTATCCCACGAAATTCACCGTGTCCTCAGGGAAATTAGGCGTCGAAAAAGGATGAGTCAGCTCGAGCGATACGTCGAGGAGCTCAAGGAAAAGGGCGGGAAGGTGGAGCTCTAATGCTTGCCAGGAATGTCATTCCTCTTCGAGCTCCTCGTAGACCCTTTCCTCCTCCTCAGCGTATAGGCACTCGCCATCCGAGTAGTAGTCGCATTCAGAGCAGCACTCATTTTTGTTCTCGCACTCCCCGTACATGTAACACTTCGAACAACATTTCGGCATCTACAACCTCCAAGAATTTTCGTTTTGAAAAGAACCGCTCTCCCTATATAAGGATTTCGAGGCGAGGGTGCCGTCAACTTATTTGACCTATCCGTCAAATGCATGCCCAAGTGGTGTCCATGAGGACTTCCTACAGGGCTAATGGCTTAAAAACGCGTTTTATTATTTAATTTCCTCCTAAACGAGACATGGATGAAAAGCCTTGGGCAGGAGGTGGGAGTCATGGAAACGAAGGAATTGCAAGAGAAAGTGGTTCGGTATTTTTGCGACAGGCCAAGCAATTTCCCCACGGGGCGACCATACAACTGTTGCGAGAGCGTTCTATCGGCTCTAAAGGAGCACCTCGATGTTGATCCCAAGCTGATCCCGAAGATCGGCACGGGGATAGGTGCAGGGGTCTCGTTGAATGGATTGCTCTGCGGCTCCATCTCCAGCGTAGCTATCGCGATCGGAATCAAATACGGGAGAACCAGTCCGGAGGAGAGCCCGCAGCCGGTGTGGAAGATGGTGGATAAATATGTGGCCGAGTTCAAGGACAGATTCGGCCACGTGAACTGCAGGCAACTCACAGGCTTAGATCTGAAGACGCCGGAGGGGCTGAAGGAGTACTATGCGAAAGTTCATGACTACGCATGCGTCGAGAGATTAAAGTTTGCGGTTGAAAAGGCAGTTGAAATTTTAACTAAGTAGAGGTCAATCAAGATCTGTTTCAGCCCAGATTGATTGAAGTGAGTATACGACGGCGTAGGTGAGGATGTTACATTCATGGATGACTTAATGACCCTGATGAAAGTAAAATAGGAGATCTGGATGGGCGACGAGAGGTATCACGCGAAGCTGGCGAAGGAGAAGAGGAAACGCGCCCTCAATGAGTTGGCCAATCGAAGATACACGACCGTGGGGGTTCTGGCGCTCAGGGCGGTTGAGGAGGCCGTGGATGCCTGCGCCTCGAGGAAAAAACTCCATTTTCATGCCAACCCAAAAACTGCCCACGTTAAAAGGGGCAAATGGCTGAAGAAGGAATTTCCCGAGCTGACAAAACCCTTCACCACATTGCGGGGCACATACGAATATTTTCGAAGTCCAAGACACCTTTTGGGGTATGAACGTGCCCCAATTTACTTGGCTTGGTGGTGGAGGTTTCCAATTCCTGAACACGGCAGGCGTGCGGCAAATGCGGCTGAGGCTATGGAAAAAATTTTAGATGTCCTGCAGAAGGAAACCGGAATCGGATTTAAGTGAGTAGTCGAGATTTGGAATTAGATGCACAAATCTGTTCATTTCAATCTAAAGGAAAAAAGCCACGTATTTCGCTATTTCCCTGTAAATAACCGAATTTTCTGACGATACGGGCGCCAAAATTTCCAATAACTCTTTCTTTCGACCATGAGCAGGACTTTCCAGGAAATAAGGGTTGTGGGAGCTGTATTGGGCTAAATAAGCGAAAATTATTTATATGAGGACTAAAAGAGGCACTACCGCGCCGAGAGGGTGAACCGGAAGGGCCCCTAGGGGCGATCTCGGTAGATCTCACTGGTAGGGGTTTCAAAGGACCAGGCCGATCCAGAGAAACCTCAAACAGCGGGCCGTAGGGGTCGTTTCGAACGCGCTCGAACGGCTATGGCGTGGAGAGCCTGTGAGGGTTATCCGCACGATCCGAGATGGGTCGGAACGACGTGGTTCGGCGGGCTGTCCCGAAAGGATGGTTTGATCGAGCTACGCCGACCGTAGCTAGGCGGGTTGCAGGTCCGGGCCCTTATCTCGGCGCCTTTTTGTTTTTACTGCACATGAAAAATCGATTCAAAAACAGATCACATAATAAAGGACTTCTATCAGCAGTTGAAAATGGTGGAAGTTGTGGATGTGATAAGGGAGTTTGACCCCTGGAGGGATCCGCTTTGCACCTGTCCCCGTAAGCTTTCATTCAATCCTTACACGGGATGCGATCATAGATGCGTCTATTGTTATATCACCTCATTTATTCCGCGAGCTTTCGAGTGCAGGCCGAAGGATGACCTCATTAAACGTGTGGAACGCGATCTTCGCCGCATCGAAAGGGGCCGTATCATTAGCATGTCGAACAGCTCCGATCCCTATCCGCCGATGGAGGCCGAACTGGGGCTGACGCGCAAATGCCTTGAACTCTTCGCACGCGAGGGCTGCCGCGTGCTCATCATAACCAAGTCCGATCTCGTGAAACGGGATATCGACATACTCCCCAAAATGCCCGCCGCCGTGAGCATGACGATCACAACTCTAAATGAAGAGTTGAGCAGGAGGCTCGAACCCGGCGCACCAAGGCCGAGAAAACGCATGGATGCCGTGAGAAAACTCGTCGCCTCCAAAGTGCCCGTGACCATACGCTTTGACCCCGTCATCCCGTTTTTGAACGATGACCAAGTAGAGGATATCATCGAGGCCGCTGCCTCCTGCGGGGTCAAACAGGTTACCTCTTCGACGTTCAAGCCCCGCCCGGATGGCTGGCAGCGGATTAAGAAGGCCTTTCCGGAGGCTGCAGCTAGGATGGCGCCGCTTTACTTCGAGCAGGGCGAGCGCCACCACAGGAGCTGGTATTTGCCGAGGGGGATGAGGCTCGAATTGATGGCGAGGGTTAAAAAAGCGTGCGATGAAAATGGGCTCGCGTTCGCCTCATGTCGGGAAGGACTGCCTGAGCTCACCACGGGCGCGACGTGCGATGGTAGCCACCTCGCGGCCCGCCAGCCTGGAAAATGAATTGTCACTTCAAAACCTGACCCGTCTTCAAATACCACATGTAGAGGTCAAGTTCCGCCAGCGATAGGCCGACCTTTTCAGCTAGCTCCTTTAACTTATGCTCGATTTCCAAATATCTCCGCCTGGTCAGAGTTCTCGGCGCTTGCTCGATCAGCCCGTACTCGCGAATCAAAGCGAGGATGTGCCTGTCGAGGATCGCCACATCTTCAAATCCAACGTTCCTCAGGAAATGACTCGCCTCCTTCCATCCGATTCCATCCATGTTTTCGACGAGCCACTCCCTCGCCCGCTTAGCATCTGAAAATTTGGTGATGATTTCCTTTATCCTGTCGAACTTCCTAGCGGAAACTATGAACTCAGCCCGCTTGTTGTAGAACCTGTGTCCGAGCTCCTTCAACCTGCGCGTCAGCTCCTTTTTCGAGAGGGTCAGGAAACCATCGCCCAACTCCCCCTGAATTTTCATCCCGAGCTTGGCTGTGGAGTTCGCGGTCAGGATGCAAAAACATAACTCCGAGAACCAAATTTCATTTCCCCTTTCTGCAAGTTCTTTGAACTCTCGTATTTTCCCAGCGACGAGTTCACTTACCTCGCTGGATTTCAGTCGCCCTATCGATCTTGCCAAGGTGTCCAGACTCATCCTCCGCCCTCCGAAGCTATTTACGGCCCCTCCAAAAATAGCTTGGGGGAAAATGGGAGCACGGCGACAGGTCGAGGCCGCCGTCGAGGAGTTCAACAAGTACAGGAGCCCCGAGGCCGTCGCTAGGCTCATCGAATTCGACGAGCGCCATGTTAAAATTGAACTCAGCGGCCCATTTTGCAGGAGCTGTGGACTCTACGATTACTTCGATGACCTCAAGATCGGGCTCGAGGAAAAGATTGGCGGCCCAATCGAGATCTCGAAGATCGAGGGCGGGGAAAGCGAGAGCTACTTCGTCACGTATCGCAAAAGGGTGAAGTAATCAGAACAAGCTGGCCTTGACATCTGCGAGCGCTGCCCGCCACTCCGGCATCTGCTTCCATGAGATTTGCGGCGCAGCCCATTCGCTCACCGATGCATCCGCTGGGCTAGCTTCGAGCACGGAGAAGCCGGCCACGCTTTCGGGTGCCAGGGGCAAAGATACTAAGCCAGACCTCGGATTGAGACTCATCGGTGCCAGCAAAAGACCTCGCCTCAACCGAAGCTCGGAGAGGAGGCAGGTGTCAGATCTCTTCCCGATCGCGATGTGGGAATTGGCGGTCCTCACCCGAAAGCCAGCAGATCGCTCGGACAAGTAGCTCACGATATAGCTCGTAAGTGCCCCTTGGATCTCAGCTAAGGCCTTGATGTCATCAGTCCATGCATTGCCGGGGATTGCCTCGAGGGGGATGAGGAGGTCGAAGCCCAGCTCGCCCGAGTACTTGACCCATGGCTCGTAGAGCCCACAATCGGCGAGGGCATCGAGCACGGCGACCGTAACCGATTTGGCGAACCTAAGGCCGCCGTTCGTCGCGCGGATCGTCCAGACCAGGTCATGGCCGAGGGGGTGGAGCGGCTCCTGGGGGTCAGCGTAGCGCCAATAGGAGCAGTAAAAAGCCGAAGCTCCAGAGCGCAATGCCTCCTCGAGTGCCGCCTCGGAGTCTAAGAGGATTGGGCGACCGCGTTTGGCATCCCCCGAGCTCAGGTAACGCTGAACGCTCTTGGCACGGCTGTTGAAAAAAGCGCATTCTCGAACTGCTCTGCCGTCACCTGCGCGCGCGAAATCCAATATCGCTCGTCTAACGTCCGATCGGTTGTAGTATTCCATCCTGCTCCCCAGTCGACCGGTTGGGGGGCCCTTTTAAGCGATTTTGGGGGAGAGGTCACCGAAAGTAATCGGGTTTTTCAGGGCAAATTCTCATCCATCGCTGCATGGTTTTTATGCTCGCACGGCATATCGGGGTTCGGAGGTGGACATATGGCCAAGCCTACGCACGCGGATGCGGAAATTTTCCTGAGGTTGGTTGAACTCGGGCAATCAGAGCGAATGGTCAGAGCGATAAAGTGGTTCTGGAGCGAGCTCAGCACTAAAGACTACGAAGAGTATAAGCGAAAATATCCCTGCGGTTCAGAGGGCGACGATTGCTTTACGACGATCAGCACCTTCTGGGAGACGGTTGGCGTGTTGCTTTACTACGGGCTCATCAACGAGGACCTACTGTTCGATAGATTCATGGTCGAGCCCTACTGGGAGAAGCTGAAACCAATAGTTTACGGCATGAGGAAGGCGTACAAGGAACCCGACATCGCTGAGAACTTCGAATGGCTTTCCAAAAGGGCTGCGAAATGGAGGAAGGCGCACAGGCTAAGGATGAAAATTAAGTGACCATCGCATTAGCCTGACCACCACGGTCCCGCCACCCTCGAACGGTTAGGGGGCTTTTAAGCACAGGAGAGTCGCCAAAAGTAACAAGTTATTTGGGGCGTAAATCCCAGCAGTTTCACGGGGTAGCTACCCCCTCGCCCCGCACCCTTGCCTTCCACTCGAGAACCCTCTTTTTCCATTTCTCGAACTGTTGGGCCCTTAATTCGGATTTCATTTTGCCATCCAAGAAGTTGACCAGCCTGAGGGTCTCCGATTTTCTCCTGATATCGAGGTGGAAGTAATTGCCGTGGCGGTTTATTTTGCCCATCCCCAAGAAATCCCTGATTTTTTCCAACGCCGCGCGATCCTTGTTGACAAGAAAGAATGCCGGATTAGGATATCGGTAGTATTTCAACCCGGATTTCGTCTCCCGCCTATGCTTGATGATGTTCACCGTAAAGCTGCCCGAGCCCTCAATGAAACCGACGACCCAACCTCTATCAAAATCTGTTTTATCGTTATTCATGTGTATGTATTTATTGTATCATAATTTTTATGTTTATTGTTTAGTTTATAGTTCCAGCGGAAATGAAGGGGTCTGATTCACAAAGGTTTTTAGTTTGTAGGGGCACTTTCAGGTGGTGGTCGAACGTTGCTTGAGGAAAAGCTCGAGCTCGCTACGCGGGGCACAGAAGAAGTAGTGACGGAACGAGAGCTGCGGGAGCTGCTGAAGAGAAAGAGCCCGAAGGTCTACTGCGGATACGAGCCCTCGGGCAAGATCCACTTCGGCCACGCCATCACGGTTAGAAAACTCATGGACTTTCAAAAAATAGGTGCCCACACAATAGTCCTGCTCGCCGACCTCCACGCCTACCTCAACGACAAGGGCTCACTCGAGGAGATCCGCCGCATAGCTGACTACAACAAGCACTGCTTCATCGCCCTCGGGCTGGACGAAGAGCGGACCGAATTCCTCCTCGGCTCAGGCTTCCAGCTCGAATCGAAGTACTCTATGGATGTCCTCAGGATGGCGGTCGACACCACGCTTTTGCGCGCCCGCCGGAGCATGGGCATGATCGCCAGGCACCTCGAGGACCCAGATGTAGCTCAAGTGCTCTACCCCCTCATGCAGGCGGTGGATATGGCCTGGCTCGACGTCGATGTCGCGGTGGGTGGGATAGATCAACGCAAGGTTCATATGGTTGCCCGGGAGAAGCTGCCGGTCTTGGGATACAGGAAGCCCGTGTGCGTCCACATGCCCCTGCTCCACGGCCTTGATGGAGCCGCGAAGATGTCGTCGAGCAAGGGGAATTTCATAGCGGTGGACGACGAGCCGAAGGTGATCGAGGAGAAGGTGAAGAAGGCATTCTGCCCGCCGAAGGTGGTCAAGGATAACCCGGTCGTAGACTACGCCGAACACGTCGTGCTTCCATCCGTGGGCAGATTGGAGGTGAAAAGGCTGGCGCGCTACGGTGGGCCGATCGAGGTCAGAGACTCCATCAAGCTCAGGAAGCTGTACAGCGCTGGCAAGCTTCATCCTGCAGACCTGAAGGCCGCGGTCGCCAGCGCGGTCATAGAGCTCTTGGCGCCCGTCAGGAAATATTTTGAAGGACATCCCGAGGCCAAGCCGTCGAAGCCATCATCGGTTCTGTAAATTATATTACAACAAAATCTCAAAGCCGCTTTCGAAGGAACACCATGTCCTCCTCCCAACGGGGATGGTCAACCGCACTTACCTCCTCAAAGCCCTTGCGCTTGTAGAATTCCCTAGTCTTTTTGAATTTGGGGAGCAGGCTCGTGTAGACGAATAGTTCCCTAGCCCCCTTAGCCCTGACAGCCTCCTCGACCTTCTCGAGCAAGGTACTACCGACCCCGAGTCCTTGGCACTCCGGACTTACAGCAAACCACCCAAGCCAATAGGAGTTCCCCAGCCGATAGAATCCCGAGACTCCCACGACCCGCCCGCCGAGCGTAGCAATGTAAAATTCTCCCCGCCCCGGTGACTTCTCGCCGAGTTGGAAGTACGAGGTAAAGATGAACCTTGCGAACTCCGCATCTCTTGGCGATATGGTTTTTCCTATCAGCTCGACGACGGCTGGCACATCGGCTTCTTCCATCGCCCTGATCTCGAAGGATTGGCTTGGCCTCATGGGTTCCTCAGCCTCTTTTCCTTTTTAATTTCTGACGTGGTTTGGCTAAAAATCGAGACCCTCAACAACAATCACGGAAAATCACACAAAATGACTTAAGTCGAGAAGACGATGCAGAGCCGATGACGACCCTGACATTTTACGGAGGCATCGACGAGATAGGCGGAAACAAGGTCCTGCTCGAGGACAGCGAGACGCGAATTCTCTTGGACTTCGGGCTGAGCTTCTCGAGGATGGCCGAATACTACGCCGAGTTCCTCCAACCTCGAACGCCGAGCGGGCTGGGCGACTACCTCGAGTTCGAACTCCTCCCAAAGCTCGAGGGCATATACAGGGAGGACCTCTTGAAGCCAGCGGGTGTCGCATATGCCGAGCCGAAGGTCGATGCAGTGTTACTCAGCCACCCCCACATGGACCACGCCGGATGTATCTCCTTCCTTGACTGGCGAATACCACTCCACTGCGCAGATGTCGCGCGGAGGATATTGGAGGCCTACCAGGAGACATCCCGAGCCGGATTCGAGGGTGAGATCTGCCGAGGTAAAATCAGGCCGTTCGGATGCGAGTACGTCCATCACGGGGAATGGGAGGAATTCGAGAGGGAGGTCATGGAGCCCGAGGAAGTCAAGGGGGTAAAGGTGAGGGCATTCGAGGTCGACCACTCGACCCTAGGCGCGAACGGCTACATGATTTACACGAGCGAAGGGGTCATCGCTTACACCGGCGACCTCAGGCTTCACGGCCCGAGGGCTGAACTCACCCGCGAATTTGTGCGCGCCCTCTCAGCCGAAGATGTGGATCTCCTGATCATCGAGGGCACCAGGGTGGAGGAGAGGGAGGAGAACAGGTTCGTGAGGGAGCTCGCGGGCGAGCCCCAGCCAAAGCTCGGGAGCGAGGAGGAGGTGAGGCGCAGGGGCCTTGAGCTTGTGGCATCGACCGACCAGCCAGTCTTCGTCGACTTCGCCATCAGAGATTTCGACAGGCTCCGGACATTCTACGAGGTGGCGAGGCGGGCCGGGAGGAAGCTCGTGCTGCCTCTCAAGCTGGTGTACTACATCCGCGAGCTATCGGACGTCATAGGAATTGAGCCCGATGATGAGGACTTGATCTTTTACGTCGAGCCGAAGGGCCTAGGAGCATACGACGAGCGGGAGTACATGAACTGGGAGAAGCCCCTCCTAGGGCTCGGGAACAGCAAGAAGTGCGACTGGGTGAGGGAGCACCTGGATGAGCTCATCGTCCACCTAGACTACTTCAGCCTCCAGAACCTGATCGACCTCAAACCCGAGCGGGGGCTTTACATCCACGCCTCGAGCGAGCCATTCAGCGAGGAGGAGGCCATGGACTTCAGGAGGTTCAAGAACTGGCTGGAGCACTTCAACCTGAGATACCGCCACCTCCACGCCTCCGGCCACCTTTCTAGGGAGGAGGTTTTTAGGATGATAAAAGAGGTCAATCCGAAACACGTCATCCCGGTACACACCGAGGGGTCGGAGATATTCAGGAAGGAATTGCCGAATGTCGTGTTGCCGAAGTACGGCGAGTCCATAAAACTTTGAGGGCCATTTGGGAAATAACAATTATTATTCAAATTAGATAACAAACTTTATATATAAACCTTGTTATCTTTTGATTGGGGATCAGATGGGATTTCAAGCTGGGGGGCCCGTAAAGGGGGCCCTGTTTTGCGACAGAGAGGAAATCCTCGATGAACTATGGGCGGGAATAAAGGGTTTGAGAAGGGGGGCCAGGCAGAATTTTGCTTTGGTCGGCCCTCGCCTCATAGGCAAGTCCTCGATATTGGAGGCGCTGCGTGAGCGTCTGAAGGACGAGGGGATAGAGGGGATCTACCTCGACTGTTGGAAAATTTACCCCTCCAATTTACAGGGTTTCCTCGAAACCTTTGCTGAAACTTCAATGAGGTCTATCTCAGAGGCGCTGGACTGGACTGCTCGCGCTCGATCGAGGATTGGTGACGCGATAAAGGGCACGGTCTCAGCCATTTTGGATCTTACAAAGAGTGTGGGGGTTGAGGTCGAGGATTTCCTGAAGGTTTGGGTGGATTTCAGGGAGAGGCGAATAAACATAAGCGACCTGATGAGGAAAACTCTTGAGTATCCGGAGCAAATGGCCGAGCGACACAATAAATTTTTCGTCGTGGCGTTGGACGAATTTCAGGAAATTTATAAATATGGCCCGGATTTCATCAAATACCTCAGCGCGACGATTTACCACCAACGGAGGATTTGTTACATCATCTCGGGCTCGGCGGTCACTTTGATGAGGAGGATACTCGAAGATCGGGGGTCGCCATTTTATGGCAGATTCGCTGTCAAATGGATCGGCCCCCTGCCCGAGCAAGGTGTCCGGAGGTTATTGGCCAAGGGTTTCAAGGGAGAGGGAGTCAGCTACGAGGACGGTGCGATAACTGACATGATCAAAAGGACCCGCTGTCATCCTTATTACATCCAGAAGCTGGGGCAGTCCTGCCTTAATTCACTCGCCAAGAGGAAAGCCGCTCGGATTTCGCCCGATATCGTGGCGGAAGCCTATGAAGACATGTTGGATGATTTGAGCTTCCATTTCGAAGAAGAGCTCCGAAAGTTCGAGCCCAGATATCGCAACATCCTCGCGACGATCGTGCTCCACGACGCCAAGACGCCCTCCGAGATCGCGGCCAAGCTCAACATCCGTGCGGGGGAGGTGAGCCCCTACCTAAAGAGGCTCCTCGAGATGCAAGTCATTGAGAAATCGGAAGCTGGATATGAACTCATGGATAAAATTTTTGAGGATTGGTTGAGAAAGTACTACGGCGATTGATAGTCAATCACCTCATTGATTTAGAAAATATTTTATCGGTCGTCAGCAGCGAGTCGATCGAATTCTGAGGGTTGAACTCGCTAAAATTCCTTGAGATCCCTTTGGGCCCCCTCGCGGGTCAACGCTTTCTCAAATGTATAGGTGGGCGGCCTCCTTATCCTCACGTACTCTAGCCCGAGGTCCTTCAGGAGCTTGAGGGCGCTGGATGCGATGTCCGGCGCAACCAATATCCCCCTAACCTTCTTGCCCTTTCCCCCGAGCTCCGAAACGTATCGCTCGAGCTGACTTACCCCCGCGAGCTCCGCCCTCCCCCTCTTGAACTCCACCACCACGCCGTTTCCATCCCGATCGATGCCGTAGAGGTCGATCGTGCCGTAGCGGGTGGGCTTCTCGCGCTCGAGCGGCTTAAATCCATCCTCGATCAGGCCGGGGTTCTCGAATATAAGGTCCATCAGGTCGCGCTCAGAGCCGACGAGGTATAGCTCCTCTCGATCCACGAGTTCGAATGATGCCGCGAGCTTGATGTCCTTGAAGAGCACGAGAAGCACCTCCTTCGGCCTCTTGCGCTTGGAGATGATCTGGAGCCCCTCCTTGCCCAGGCGAACGTTCGCCTCGCAGCCCGGCGGGTTCCAGTTCACGGGCTCGCGCTTATCCTTTCGATGGACGAGAAGGGTACCATCCGGTTTTAAAATGACGATCCTTTCGCCCTCGGGTAGCACGGAGCCAGCCCTTCCCACGTAGTTCACGACGCAGGAGCCCACCAGTAGGGCCGTTCGGCCGCTCCTCATGGCCTTGCCCAGCAATTTTTCAGCGAGCTCAAAGTTCGGGCTCGTGAGCACCTCAAAACCGCCGCCAGAGGCAGCCAAGTTCAAACCCGAGCAATTTTAGCCCTCGGGTGGATAAGTGTTTTCCGCTTTTCGAGGGTTTCGTATCGGTAACATATGTTATCGTTATGGCTGAAACTTTAAGCCGGGATTCAAAAGAGGATTTTATGTAATGGGTAACATATGTTATCGTTGCACTTTTCCATCGTCCGCTTCAGCCCGGAGGGTAGCTCGGTTTAATGGTAACATATGTTATCGTTATCGATGTAATGACGATGCCTTAAAACCTTCAACCTTCGCGCCATAGCGGCCGGCTAATGCTACTACAGCGAGGGCGCATCGACGGCTTCGAGTTTGAACGACGGACCGCTGGATCAGCTTGCCGCCAAGCGTTGAAAGAACTTCCGCCAGATTATCGTAAAATCTCGGGATGCTCCTCGACCCCTTAAAATCATAGACCACGACGTACATGCCCCTCCTTTCCTCCATCTTCAACGCCTTCTCGATGATCTCATACGCCGCGCTTGGCTTGGTCAAGTTTCCGCCCATAATGGTAACATATGTTACCGTTTAGGAGCGCCAAGCCCGCCCGCGCCAGCCGCCTTGCCCCGTTTGAACACGAGTTCCTTGCCGCCGGTCAGCCCGCCTTCATCGTGCACGAGCCAAGTCAGCCTGGGCGTGGCTTTGGACATCTCCTTCACAGCCCTGAGCACTAGCTTCCCCTCCACATCGTCAGCGACTTTGGTGAATCCCCAGACCACTCCCATTGGAAATGGACCTCCAGCGCTCGACAAGAGCTTCATCCGTTCGCGCCTCCATTTATGCAACTTGTTGTACTTCTCCACGATCCGCTCGAGCGCCTTCAGCTCCTCGGGTGTTGCGGCCTGCTTCGTTCGATAGTGTAAGGTCCTGCCCATGCCCACACCCGCGAGTTGGCTGGGGGCAATTTATAAGCGGAAAACAGCCTCGGCTGGGAAGCGCGAAATTAATTAGTGCATGAACTACATTGTTATAGTGTCTCAAATGTTCGAGAGCGGAACGAACGTTTTCGGCATGCTCGCCAAGCCCCTCCAGAGGCTCCTAGCCCAGAGGGGGTTCACCGAGCCAACGCGCCCGCAGAGCGAGTCGATTCCCTCGATCCTAGAAGGAAAGAACGTCCTACTCATAGCCCCAGCTGGCACGGGGAAGACCGAGGCCGCATTTCTGCCCGTGCTCCAGCATCTGCTCTCCGCGCCCCGCGAGCGAGGGATCAAGGCAATTTACATCACCCCACTTCGGGCACTGAACAGGGACATGCTCGACCGCCTCGAGTGGTGGTGTAGGGCCCTCGACCTCAAGGTCTCCGTCCGGCACGGGGATACCGCTGTAGAGGAAAGGCGGAAACAGGCCCTCAGCCCACCCGATGTCATGATCACCACCCCAGAGACCTTCCAGATCCTGCTCTTGGGAAGGAGGCTCAGCCAATACCTAGGCACCGTCCGCTGGGTAATCGTAGACGAGGTCCACGAGCTTGCAGAGGACAAGCGGGGGGCCCAGCTCTCCCTGAGCCTGGAGCGCCTCCGAAGGCTCAAGGGAGGGGACTTCCAGATCATCGGCCTCTCCGCCACGATAGGCTCGCCCGAAGAAGTCGCGAAGTTCTTGGTCGGGGAGGGCAGGCGGTGCGAGGTCATCGACGTGAGCGTGGTCAGGGAGCTGAAGCTCGACGTCCTCTACCCGGCGCCCACGAGGCAGGATGAGGTCCTCGCCTCAGACCTCTACACCTTCCCGCAAGTCGCATCGAGGCTTCGAGCGATGAGAAAGCTGATAGAGGGCCACGGCTCGACCCTCGTCTTCACGAACACCCGCCCGATGGCAGAAATTCTAGCCAGCAGATTCAGGCTATGGGACCTGAAGTTTCCCGTAAGCATCCACCACGGATCGCTCTCGAGCTTCGCGAGGCTTCGAGCTGAGCAAGGGCTTAAGGGAGGGGAGCTGAAGGGGGTGATATGCACTTCGTCGATGGAGCTCGGATTGGACATAGGCAAAATTGACCTCGTCCTCCAGTACAACTCCCCCCGCCAGGTCACCCGCCTCCTCCAGAGGGTGGGGCGGAGCGGCCATCGAATAGGGGGCGTCGCGAAGGGGGGGATAGTGGTGCAGGATCCCGACGATGCATTGGAATCCGCGGTCATCGCATCGAGGTCCTACCAGCGCGAACTCGAGCCAGTTTCAATACCAGAGAAGCCGTTCGACGTGCTCATGCACACGCTCGTGGCGATGATGGCATTCCAGCGCAGGGTCGGGGTTGATGATGCCTATGAGATCATCCGCAAGGCCCACCCCTTCAAGGACCTCACCAAGGAGGAGATGCTCGATGTCATTCGATATATGCAGAGCCTGAGCAAGCGCCTGACATGGCTCTCGCCCGATGAGCGCGAGTTCGTGATGCCCAGGGGTAAGGAGAGGGTGTTCGATTACTACTTCAACAACCTCTCGATGATCCCTGAGCTCAGGCAGTACCTCGTTGTCGACGACGAGAGGGACGAGCCTGTCGGGGTGCTGGACGAGTCGTTCATCGCGGAGTACGGCTCGCCTGGGGTGAAATTCGTGATGGCGGGCAAGCTCTGGCGGATAGTCCAGGTGTTCAAGGACAAGGTCTACGTCAAGCCCGACGAGGATCCCCTGGGTGCGATTCCGACCTGGATAGGCGAGGAGATACCTGTCCCCTACTCCGTGGCTCAAGAGGTGGGCAGGATAAAATCGCAGGTGGAGGAGTTAGAAAAGCAAGGGTTGAAGCTCGAGGAGATCTCTCGCAAGCTGGCCGAGCGTTACGGCGTGAAGCCAGAGGTGATGGAGCTGGCGCTGGCAGATGCCCACAAGCAGGCGAGGCAGGGCATACCTCTACCAACTCATGATCGAGTGATGATCGAGAAGTTCGAGGACATCCACGTCATCCACGCCCACTTCGGGACGCTCGTCAATAGAACGCTCGCAAGGTTGCTCGCGCACAAGGCATCCGAGGAGCTCGGGGAGACCACAGCGATATCCGTCGACCCGTACCGGATCTTGCTCAAATCCGAGGCTCTGGCGCCTGAGCAGCTCCTCGAGATAATGAGGGGAAAGCTCGGGGCGGACTTCGAGAAGGATTTGAGGTCGATAATCGAGGAGAGCAGGTTCTTCAGCTGGCGAATAGTCCAGGTCGCCCGAAGGATGGGGGTGCTGGAGGAGGAGGCGGAGCTGAGCAGCAAGGTCGTGGACAAGCTGATGGTAGGCCTTAGGGGCACCCCGGCCTATGAGGAGACGTTCAAGGAGGTCGTGCACAAGGACCTCGACCTTGACCTGACTGTTGAAGTCCTCGAGCGGATGAGGGGTGGAGAAATGGAGCTGGTTTCGCTTGGGGTGAGGAAGGACCCGACGCCGATGTCGAGCTCGGTCCTGAAGCAGCGCTACCTCGCGCTCGAGCCAGTCGCGCCGGAGCGCCTCAGGCTGCTCGCGGTCGCCTCGGCAAGGGCGAGGCTACTCACCGAGGTCAGGACGTTCGTGTGCGTCGAGTGCAGGCAGTACGTCGAGGAAAAACACATCCACGAGCTCGATGATCGTCCTCGCTGCCCGAGATGTAAGTCATCGCTAATCGGCATGGTGGAGGAGACGCCTGAGGAGGTCCAGCGCGTGCTCTCGCTCCTGGAGAGGCTTCCAGCTACAGGAAAAAGAAACGAGCTCTGGAAGGAGATCATGGAGACATCGAGGCTCATCTCCAGACACGGAAAACTCGCGGCTGTGGCACTTGTCGGAAGGGGGGTCACGCCCGCGGCTGCAAAGGAGATCTTGGAGGGAGAAAAAAAGCTCTCCGGAAAGTTCCTCGAGCTCGTTTTAGGTAAGGAGAGGGAGGCCCTCTTGCGGAGGTTCAGGTGGGCGTAATTAGATACCCTTGATGTAAATCATCGCTTGAACGAGGAGATTTTTTCCACCACTCCTCATTCCCACCCCCATTCATCCTCCTCGTCCTCGAAGACCTCCTCGCAATCAGGGCATACGCCAAGCTCCTTGATGGTTGGATCCTTCCCGGCGCACTCCGGGCAGTATGCCTTGCCGCAATCGTAGCAGCGGATCAATTGCTCCTCGGGAAACTCCTCCCCACAGACATCGCACTTGGGCATCTTTTCTCCCTTTGCCGCCAAAACGTACTTTCCGTTAATCAAAATTTTTGTAATTACACATTTTCCTCAGATTCATGCTCCTTATCGGTGGCCTCGGACCCTCCCTCGGGCTTAACCTTTTCCTCACCTGCCCTCTCCCTCCCGAGCAGCAGCCCCAACAGGGCCTTCTGGTCGACCTCAGCTCGAGTCCTCCACCCCACGTAGAGCATGCCTTCGTCGTCTTCCTCAAGGTAGCCCCTCCGGATGAACCGATCGATGTCCTGCTCGACCCTCCACCTAGGGAACTTCTCCTCCAGCACCCTTTCGACCTCCTTGAGGGGCGCCTTCCCCCTCTTGGACAGGATGTACGAAAGCGCAACGGTAAGGATCGCCATGTCGTCTATCCTCCAGCCGAATGTTCGAGCCTCGCTCACCGAGGGATGTCCCCGCATCGTGACGAAGTATCTGTCGGACTCCGAACCCTCCTCCCCCTCCGCCACCTTCTTGACGGTGAGGCCGAGTTTCCCGAGCTCCCCCTCGAGCACCTTGATGACCTCCAGGTAGTTCCTCCCGAGGTCCCGCTTCAGCTCCCACGCCTTTACCCCTGGCTGCATGTGCCTCCTGAACAGCAGGAGCTGGGCGGCGCGGGCGACCTTCTCCCTGAGCTCTGCAACGTCCTTCTCCTCAGCCATGCCTGCGCCTCCTCTGCCACTCGCTCCGTGAGATGGCAATGGGGACGGAAAATGTAGTCACCCTCTCGAGCTTCATGGGCTTGGGCAGGGGTTTAAGCAGTATCTCCTCTTCCAGGGGCTTGACCTCGAGCGTGGCGTAGCCATACGTGACGAGGAAGCTCACCAGCCATGCCCTACCCACAGTCTCCTCGAACGTCCTAGCCGCTATGAAATCCCAGTATGAGATCTCCCCCCCGTCCGACTTCTCCTTGAGCTCCCCCCAGGCCCTCTCGAGGGTCGCGACGAACTCCTCCTCCGTGAGGATGCCCAGCCTAGCCAGCTCCTGGAGCGCCACCTCCTCAGTCAGGACCTCGGTCGCGTCTAGCCTCGCCCTCTCCCCGAAGCTTGGAAGGTTTGTCCAGTAGTCCATCGCCTCCTTGATGCCGTGGGGGGTGAGACATTCCATGTCAATGATCGGATGCCAAGAGTCAGCGAGTACCTCTGCGAGCTCCTTTGGAGAGAGGGAGTGAAGCTTCCACATTATCAGCAGGGGGTCAAAGTAGAGCAGCGAGGACTTGTGCTTTATCCACTCCCCCTGATGAAAAATAACGTTAGCTAACCCAAGCACGGCCTCGATATCAAGGTGGAGCTCATCCCAATCGCGCAGCTTTGGCAGGATGGCCCTCAGGCGCTCGAAGAACTCCTTCACCTCGACGTCGAATGGATCAACTCCCCTCTTGCTCACAGACTCGCACAGGTCGATTATCCTGAGCATGAGCTCCTTTCTTTCCCCTTCTGTCAAAGCCATTTCAGGCAGCCACCTTAACCTTCGATGCCCCGGCCACGTTCTGGACCGTTATGACGTTTGCGATGCCCTCGATGCCCACGAGCTGGCCAGGGGTTATGACTATGTACTGCGCCTCATTGCCCTTCATGAGCTCGAGCATCTGGCGCATCATCACCTCCCGATTCCTCGGGTCCATGTGGATGTCGAACTCGTCTATCGCCCTGATCGGGGACTGGATGTGTTGCTGGAGGGCGAGCAGGAAGCACATTATGGAGGTCGTCCGCTCCCCCCCGCTCTGGGTGTAGGCATCCAACACTTGAGGTTCCGCACCTTGGAATCCCACAAGCAGCTCGAGCCCAGCCTCATCTATATCGTGAGCGTTGACGACCCTGACATCGCCGGAGGCGTTCACCCTGCTCAAGATCTCATGGTAGGTCTCCCTGACCCCACTCAACAGCTTGGCGAGGGAACTCCTCCATTTCTCCCTCCTGACCTCGAGCTCCTCCAGGGCCCTCTTCCTGTTAGCGGCTGCAATTTCGGCCTTCCTCTGGAGCTCCTCGAGCAGGTCCCTGTAGCTGAGGTACATTTTCTCAACGTCAGGGGAAACATCCGCCAACCCCATGAGCTGGGCATTTGTGATCCTGATCTCATCTAGGACTTCCTGGGGCTTCCGCTGGGTCTCGACCCTCAGGCCTACTCGCTTCGCCTCCTCCTCGAGCTCCTCTAGCTCGCGCTGGGCCTTTCGAAGCTCCGACATCGACCCTGAAATCTCCCCCTCGAGCAACTCCTTCCGAAGCCCGAGGATTGCGATCCTCACCCGTGAGTTGATGTACTCCTCATGCCCCTCGCCCGCCTCCCCCTTGAGCCTGACAAGCGACGACTTCGTGGATTTGATTTTTTCGTCTGCATCATCCAGGCCTTCTTTGGCCGCCACAAGGTCTGCCCTCAACTGCCTGAGCAACCCCTTGAGTTCAGCCGAGATCGAACCGAGTGATGTCTCCAGGTCCCCGACGAGCTTCAGCTTCGTCTCGGCCTCAGCCTTGGCCCTTTCGAATGTGATGAGCTTCTGGTATGAGCTGTCGATGTCGTACTCGAGCTCCTTCAGCCTCGAGGCGAGCTCCTTTTCCTTCTGCTCGCTCTTGACCATGTCCTCCTCGATCTCCCTCATGTCATCCTTGAGGCTCCTGACCTTCGAGCGCAGGTTGGTCACCGCCTCCTCCTGCCTGATGCACTTAGCCCAGGCGTACTCCAGCTCAAGGCCCGCCCTCCGATCGGTTAGCTCCTTCTTGCGCATGAAGCGCCTGTACTCGCCCTCCCAGTAGCGGAGGGTCTCGGTGGCCTTCTCGAGCAGGTGTTTTATAGACTCCTCCTCGCTGAGGGTGTGCGAGAGCTTCTCCCTTGCCTCGAGGATCTTGTCCCTGTACTCCCTGAGCCCGACAGCCTCCTCGACCATCTTCAGCCTCTCCCTGACGTCTATCGCTCCAAAGATGTCGATCATATTCTGGTGCATGATGATGAGCATGTTGTCTGGGTCTATCGCCAGCCTCGAGAGCACCCGCATGACCTCCCCCTTCTGGACGGTTCGGAAGTTCGCCTCGTGCCAGTAGGTGCCGTCCTTGTTGAGGTAGCGCGAAAGGACGAAGGTGTCCGACTTGACGCTTGGGATCGGTCGGCTCCCGTTTCGGGGGGAGTTGTCGAAGACCACGCTCACCCTTCCGATGTCCTTCCCCCGCCTCACCAGGTCGCTGAGCTTCCTGGACCTCTCTGTGTAGGTCTGCCCAAGAGCGACGGACAGGGCTAGGAGGATCGATGATTTCCCGGATCCGTTGGGGCCGCAGATGATGTTGAGTCCAGGTTTGAAGGGTATCCTAGCATATTCATAACTCATGAAGCTCTCGAGGATCACCTCCTTGATTAAAGTTCCAGAATTTCCAGCCTGGGGCATAGTCTACTCCCCTTTTCACCATAATTTGTCTTTCCTTAATCTTAAAACCTATTGTGTCAATTGTTTTTCCTGGTGCTCGATTGGTGCTAGCCGCGAAGATATTCAGGCTCAGGGAGGACGCGGGTCTCGACCTGATAGCTAGGAAGCTCAAGGACTTCCGCGAGGAGGAGCCCTACGAGCGAGAGGGGAAAAAGCTCAAGCTCACGGCCGAGGTCCTGGACCTTAAGCTACAGGGCGATTCCTTGGCCGGGGTCTTCAGCAGGGATTTCGTGCTTAGTCGTTATTACAAGCGTGGGCTGGTCGAGACCGTGGTGACGGAGGAGGTCCCCTTCTGGATCAGGAGATCTAAGGGTCGGACCTTCCTCGTCGTGCTCGCGCCCTCGAAGGCCCGCGGGGTGAGAAAGCTGCTGACGGACTACGTGGCGAACAAATTCAGCGAGGTCCTCTTCATAAAATCCGGGGCGATAGTCGAGGCCAGGATAACACACGAGGCGCTTCGCGAGCTGCATGAGTCCAACCCCAGGGCGACCAAGTTGATATGGTTCGACGACGTTGACATCCCGAACATAGGGAAGCTAGCCCTTGCTGGGTCGGGGCTGGCTGACACGAGGCTTTATCGCGACTACTTGGAACACGGGAAGATTTGGTACGTAGTATTTGAGGTACAGAAGCGCGGGCTAGTAGTTGGGATAACGCGAAACTGCGTGGTGACGATGTTCAGCCGCATGGAGCGGAAGGATTTTATAGATTATGTTTTAAAGGAGGTCCTCCCGCTGATTTCATAGGTGTAATGTATCTGATTATCTACCTGTCTGGTCAGAAAGGGGGTGGTTGAGATGATCGAAAGAGAGGAAATGCAGGAAGTGGTGAAGAAATATCGGGAGCCGATCGAGCTCATCATAGGTTCGCACTCGGCGTTAGATGCGAGGTACGGCGCACGAAACTACGGGTTAAGATCTATAATCTACACCACCAGGGAAAGGGCGAGGATCTATCTCCAAAATCCGATTGTGGGGGAGCCGGGTGAGGTAATCGAGGACCTTCCGGAGCTTGTAAAAAGGGACATGATATGCGTTAGGGACCCCAAGGATATTAAAAAAAATGGAAGGTGGAAATGTGCTTTGGTCATCTTTGATAGATATTCAGATATCGTCAAACATTTTGATGAAATGGTCGATTTGGAATGTATACAAATACCCAATCGTGCCTTTGCGGTATACGTTGGGGGTGATGAGCGTTGCAGTGTGATCGAGGAAAAATTTGCGATCCCTATCATGGGTTCAAGGAAACTTCTCAAAATCGAGAACCGCGGGGAAATTGAGCGCGATTATTATTGGTTCGCGGAGAAAGCGGGGATACCCTATCCCAAATCGTATGAGTTCAAGATAGTGAAGGGCGGGATCAAATTCAAGGAACCCATCAAGGGACCAATACTGATGAAAGCTGAGCATCCCTCTCGCAAGTTTGAGAGGGAGTTCATCTTTGCGGCGGATTCTGATGACTTGGAGGAAAAAGTTAGAAAGGAAATGAAGGTCGGAAACCTCGATCGGGAGGCCCTAGAAACTGCAAGGGTAGAGGAAATAGTCCTAGGTCCTCACGCGAACTTCAATTTCTTCTTCTCTCCATTAGACGCGGAAAAGGATTGGGGAGATGTGGACGATACATTTGCCGAACTTTATGGGGTCAATTTAGGGGAAGCGAGAGTTCACCTCGCAAACGAATTCCTCTCGATCGATGAACGGAGGGAGACCATACTCGATGGTTTAAAGAGGCTTCCTGTCGACATACAGCTAAAACTTAAGAAAATTCCATCCTTTGAGGTCACAGCCCACATCGCCATGAGCTTGCGCGAATCTTTGTTAAAAGATGTTCATAGATTTGCAGACGCTTTCCTCATGGCGACCCGAAAATATGAGCCCCCTGGCCTAATTGGAGCGTGGTGCCTACAGGTGCTCATGACTTGGTCCGAGGTACCAGGCGTAGCGGTCGAGTACGGCCTCTACGATGTCGCTCCAGAGCGAAAGGTCTTCATGCACCTTCCAGTTACACAGGACGTTGCGGTGAGGCATGGCGGGGGAACCAACGTGCATCTGGGAATAGGATCACAATATGCGAATGCGAAGCGCCAGCGAAGGATGAGCATGGGAGATAGGATAGCCTTAGAAATAAGACGAGCTTTGAAGGAACGAGCCCTTGAAAAAATCGTGACTTAAGTGTTTTCATGCTTGAACTGCTCAAAGACGCGCTCGAGAAAGCGCCGGTCGTTAAAAGAGGAGAATATTTCTACTTTATCAACCCATTGCAGGGCGTTTCACCCCCTCTACAACCCGACTTGCTCATGGAGATCGCCAGGGCGATTGTGGGGATCGCCGATTTAGACGTGGATCGCATTGTGACGGTTGAGGTCATGGGCATCCATATCTCGTCACTGGTCTCGTGTTTGACGGGGATCCCCCTCGTGATCATCAGGAAAAAGGAGTTTGGCCTGCCGGGTGAGGTCGAAGTCGTAAGCGAGGAGAGCTATCGGCAAATCGCGAGGGAGGAGGAGGTGAAACTTTACATCAACTCAATTCGGAGAGGGGATAGAGTTTTAATCATCGATGATTTGATGTCCGAGGGCGGAACCGTGATCAGCATGATCAAGGGGCTTCAAAAGGCGGGGGCCATTGTTAAGGATGTGGTGGTCGTGACTAATCGCGGCAGAGGTCCGCAACGGGTGAAAGAAGAGACCGGCCACGATGTAAAAACC
>Ga0315309_1000556_pt1 | contig 22746 bp, 23 predicted proteins | sample TDP4_MG_FD_203080 | JGI IMG/M metagenome (GOLD analysis project Ga0315309, IMG submission 203080) | Freshwater sediment microbial communities from Lake Towuti, South Sulawesi, Indonesia - TDP4 | ecosystem: Environmental > Aquatic > Freshwater > Lake > Sediment | place: Indonesia: South Sulawesi...
CGCTCTATCTGAGACTCATTCTCCTCGATCATGATGCTGCAGGTCGAATAGATCAACCGACCTCCAGGTTTGACAGCTTCGGCAGCAGTACGGAGTATCTCGCGTTGAGTCTGACAGAGTCTAGTCAAAGAGTTGGCGGTCAATCGCCATTTCGAGGAGGGCATCTTGCCGATTGCCCCAGAGTTCGTGCACGGGGGATCCACGACAACCAAGTCAAAAGACTTCTTGATCGGGACACTCTGCCGTGCGTCGGCTACTATCGGGACGGCACAGGAGACATTGCACCGCTCCATCTCCCTTTTCCAAACAGCCATCCTTCTATGGGAATAGTCAATTGAATAGATAGCCCCAGAGTCTTCGATCTCAAGCGCAATGTGCGATGTCTTTCCACCCGGAGCCGCGCATAGGTCAAGGACCGTGTCGTCTTTTTTCGGATCAGCCACAACAGTTGAGAGGTAGCTTGATTTGTCTTGGATGCGGAAAAAGCCTTGCCTGTAGGCTCTAGTCTGCGTCAAGGGTTTCCGTTTCTGAACAACTCGAAACAGTCCATCTAGGTCTTTGACGGGAGCTAGCGTCACGCCATCCTGCTCTATCTCGCGGACTAGCGATTCCTCAGCACCTCGAAGAGTGTTGACCGCGAGATAAGTTGGCGGAGCTCTGCGGGCTGCTTTCAGATACCCTAGCGCAAAGTTCCTGCCAAACGCCTTGTAACAGTACGAGACGAACCATACCCTGTTAAACGTCTTTAGAGCGGTCTGTTCTAGCTCCGAAAAACTGTCTAGGAACTTTCGGAGGTCCCAGCTCAAGATCTTTCCAAAGGCAAACTCCAAATCTGCGAGCGTGTCCCATCCAAGAACATGTCTGGCATCCTCCAGCAACGCGACAGATTCTTTCAGACCAGATTTTCTCAGAAGTGACCACCAGATAAATATCCTGAGAAAGTTTCTCTTTCCTAGGTCTAGGTCGTCAAGGTACTCCTTTGAAAGGATCGAAGACGCTATCCTGTCAACAAGATTCAGGGAACGAACGGTTTCAATCACAAGTAAGAAGGCAGCTCTCAGGGAGTCTGCATCGTGAACTCCAAGTTGCCTCATTGTCTTTGCGAATGCAAGTCTTTCACTTAGTCCTTCCATATCCATCCAGCTGAGACTCTCTACTGCAACAGCAACCGCATCTCTCGGAAACCGGTGGCTCACGACATCATTGTCCCCCTGAGTTGAACTGAACGATTTGTAGATCTGCTTTTCTCAGAGCATGCCTTGAGTCGTTCTTCCGAGCATATCCTGTCTGGCTTCTGTCGAGAGCCTGAGCCCTCCGATGGGTCCATGAACGACATACGACACACTGTCTCAGATATCGTACGACAGCATCTTAAGTTAAAGGAAGCATATGTGCTTACTTAGTTGTTGAGACCAAAATCTGACGCATAAGGCGGAAGACAAGAGCGGCGAACAATCCGTGTCAAGTCTAGACAAGTACATATCTGCGGGTGAGGACAGCCAGATATCGGAATCAAATATCGCAGACAATCTGAAGCAGTCTTTGGTATTCAAACCGAAGGCACCTCCGGAAGTTCGCAATTGCTACCTCGTATCTGTCGGGTACGATGGAGACCGACAGGCCGCATACGTTAAGTTGTACGACCCAGAGAGTCGCAGAATACATGTCTGGTATGACGACACAGATCATAAGCCCTATTGCCTATCTGACCAATCCGTCGAAGTTCTGAAACAGAACGAAGCGCTAGTCAATCACTCGGGTTTCGACCACTTTGCTCGAATGTCCAAGTATGATGGCCTGAACGATGAAGAAGTGGAAATGACAGTCATCGTCGCTAAAGATCCTCTGAGCATAGGCGGAAGGCCATCGGGCTCTATTAGAGATATGCTGAGAGCATGGGAAGCAGATATCAAGTACGTTGAGAACTACATCTACGACAGGGATCTTAAGCCCGGAATGCCCTACGATGTGAGGGAGGGAAAGCTCGTACCCGTATCGGCGGGGATCTCTGAGAAAGCAATGGATTCCATACGTTTCTTCTTCAAGGACGAGCCTCAAGACTATCAGCAACTAGCGCTTGAGTGGATAAGTCTCCTTGAATGCCCTGTTCCGGACATCAGAAGAATCGCACTTGACATAGAAGTGTACTCTCCTGTGCCCACAAGGATTCCGGATCCTGAATCTGCCGAGCACCCTGTCATATGTGCCTCGATTCTCGGTTCTGACGGCGTTCAACGAGTTCTCCTACTCAAGAGGTCGGGAGTTCTGAGCGGCAACGTCCAGTCGTTGGAGAAGATTCAGCTGGAATATTATGAATCGGAGGAACGCTTACTGATCGAAATCTTCAAGGGCCTGGTCGATTATCCTCTCGTTCTAACTTTCAATGGGGACGACTTCGACCTCAGGTATCTTTGGCATCGGGCTCAAAGACTGGGCTTTACAAGAGATCAGATACCCATCGAAATGGCAAGAGACTCGGCTCGACCAAAGTACGGGATACACCTCGACCTCTGCAGGTTCTTCTTCAATCGATCGGTTCAGATTTACGCATTTGGTCAGAAGTACCGCGAGAATACCTTGCAGGAGGTGGGAAGCGCCCTCGTTGGGCTGGAGAAGAGACCTCTTGAAGCAGCCTTGCCAGAGTTATCATACGCAGAACTGGCCGAATACTGCTTTCGCGATGCGGAGATAGTAATGGCGCTGGCCTCGTTCGATGACAACTTGGTCATCAAGCTCATAATGGCTCTGTCACGCATAAGCTTCATGGACATGGAGGATGTTTCGAGACAGGGCGTTTCAAGTTGGATAAGAAGCATGATGTACCGCGAACATAGGAAGAGAGGATATCTCATTCCACGCGCAGACGACATTCTCCGCCTGAAGGGAACAATCACAACCGAAGCCATAATCAAAGGCAAGAAGTACAAGGGAGCCATCGTAATCGAGCCGATCCCCGGGGTTCACTTCGGAGTCTCGGTCCTAGATTTCATGTCCATGTACCCTTCCGTGATCAAGCGGTGGAACCTTGGATACGAAACCATCCTATGCAAGCACGAAGAATGCAAACGTAACACCATTCCTGACACGACACACTGGGTATGCACAAGAAGAAGATCTCTTGAAAGCATTTTGATCGGGTCGCTTCGCGACCTTAGAGTCAAGTCGTACAAGTCCAAGTCAAAGGATGAGAGCCTCCCCCCATCTGTGATAAGTTGGTACAGGGTGATCTCCGACGCTCTAAAAGTCGTACTCAACGCCAGCTATGGCGTATTCGGCAATGAGAACTTTGCATTGTATTGCCCACCTGTTGCAGAGGCGACAGCAGCCATAGGACGCCACGCGATAACTCAAACGATTGAAAAAGCCAGGTCTCTTGGCCTTGAAGTATTCTACGGAGACACAGACAGTATCTTCTTGGGAACCCCCGCCATGGACCAGTTGGGGAATCTCATCGAATGGTCAAAAACCAATCTAGGAATGGAACTTGAGGTGGACAAGAGCTACCGCTACTTAGCTCTGAGTTCGAGGAAGAAGAACTACTTGGGAGTCTACCCTGACGGCAGAGTTGACATCAAAGGACTGACGGGGAAGAAGAGGCATGTGCCAGAATTCCTCAAACATGCCTTCTACGAGATGATTGAAGCTCTAAGCCAAGTTCGATCTATAGAAGAATTCGAAGTCGCCAAAGAGAAGACTAGGAGCATAGTACGGGCGTGCTACACGAAGCTTCGCAATAGGCAATATTCACTCGAAGACCTGGCCTTTACGATAATGATCAGCAGGCCTACGGGAGCCTACACCAAGACCACCCCCCAACATGTCAAGGCGGCGAAGTTGCTGGAGGCAAGAGGGATTGAGGTTCGTTCAGGAGACCTTATTGCGTTTGTTAAGGTCAGAGGAGAGCCCGGAGTCAAGCCAGTGAGCCTTAATCCCTCATGGCAGGAGATAGATCTTGAGAAGTACCTCGAATACATCAAGTCCACTTTTGAACAGGTCCTGGATGCTCTTGAGATAGACTTCAACGAATTGATCGGTGGAACAAGGTTGGAGTCCTTCTTCCAGACAGCAGAAGATTGAACGTTGATGTTGAGCTTGCGACAAATCTAGGTCGAACGCAAACTGACGACCGTGAAAGTCGGCCCAAAGGTCCGGCTTCGCTTTTCAAGCAACTCGTAGCCTCTGTTTGTAGAACCCCCCTCGACATGAGTTACGATATAGATAATAGCAAGAAAACAAGAGTCGCAGATTGGGGAGAGTCCAAATTGATCACGATCCAGGGACTGAAAGGCATTCCACTGATAAGGGAAGGAGACAATCTCGGCGACAGGATAGTTCAGGCTGGAAAGGAGAGTGGTGTGACGATTGAATCCGGAGACGTGGTCGTCGTTACACAGAAGGTGGTCTCAAAGGCGGAAGGGCGCATAGTAGATCTGTCGGGTGTCAGACCCTCAACCCTCGCCAACTCTATTGCTCTGCAGACCAACCGTGATCCTAGGCATATAGAAGTCATCCTTCAAGAGACATCAAGAATTGTTCGAATGAAAGACAATCATCTAATAGTCGAAACGAAACACGGATTTGTCTGCGCAAATGCCGGAATTGACAGATCAAATGTGGGGAGCGAAGATCAGGTTTCCCTCCTTCCTGTGGACCCCGATAAATCTGCTGAAAGGATCAGGCGCAGATTGAAGCAGCTCACTGGAGTAGATGTTGCAGTCATCATTTCTGATACCTTCGGACGGGCGTGGAGGATGGGCCATGTCAATTTCGCAATAGGAGTAGCAGGAATGAAGCCTATGAGAGACTATCGCGGTGAACCTGACATGTTTGATTACACTCTACGAGTCACTGTGATGGCCGTCGCTGACGAACTAGCATCAGCTGCAGAACTTGTCATGAACAAGCGCGACAGAGTGCCTGTCGCGATAATCAAAGGATATGAATATCCCAAAGGAGAGGGTAGCGCAGGAGAATTGGTGCGTCCAATAGAAGAGGACCTGTTCCGATAGATGTCTCAGAGCGTTAGGTGATAGCTTCCTGCCGACGCAATAGAGTATCCTCATCGGGTAACCTGGGCACCGAATCTCCATCTCTTATCCTATTTCTGACATTCTCAAGCCTTTCAATGCGATGATGTGAAGCTTAATTGGTCACGCAGTAGAATGCTGATCCTCGAAGATCATATGTACAGATTAGGTCTGATCCTTCCATCCTCGAACACGACAATGGAACCCGAATTCAATCGCATCATGTCATTTCGCGCAACCGTTCATTCATCGCGCATTCCTCTCCGAGAAGTAACTAGCCCTCAGCTTGAGGCAATGGAGAAGCAGACAGAACTTGCTGCCCGGCAACTGTCTGACGCCAGTGTAGATGTCATATGCTACGGTTGTACAAGCGGAAGCCTATTCAGAGGACTAGGTCACGACAAGGAGATAGCCCAAAGAATCGAAAGAGAGACGAAGATTCAGGCCGTGGCTACTGCGGGAGCTGTGGTTGAAGCACTCAGTACACTTCGCGTCAGGAGGGTGTCAGTAGCTACTCCCTACGCAAAGGACATTGAACTTCTCGAAGATAGGTTCCTCCGCGACAATGGTTTCGAAGTTGTCAGCATTGGCAGTCTTGGTCTGACGAAGAACTTGGAGATAGGTCTGCAGGGTCCCGAGGTCGCTTATGCGCTTGCGAAACGGGTTTGCGTAAGTGCTTCCGATGGAGTGTTCATCAGTTGCACGAATCTCAGAACGATTGAGATAATCGGAAGGCTTGAGTCAAAACTGGGCAAGGTAGTGGTATCTAGCAACACGGCGACCGCCTGGAAGGCCATGCGGCTTCTAGGTATTAGCGACGGGTCGCAGGGTTGCGGCAGACTCCTAGCATCAATGTAGGGACTCTAGGACCTTCTCGGCGTGTATGAGATCCCTGCGAGTGTTGATATTCACAAACATTCTGAGCTCGGAATCAACATTCCGAATCGCCTCTGTTGATACGTACAGAATTCTCGCAAGAGCCGATATCATAGCCCTCATATCGGAGCGCCCGCTTCGTAGAGCCTTATGAGTTGCAACCCGGCAGCTGTCTGCATCGTACACAGAGTGGAGGGGCTCAAGATAGCCACTTGGCCACCTAGGTATCACTGCGTCATATTCCGGAGACAATTCAAAGAGAAGACGTATGAGCTCGGGAGATACGAAAGGCATATCGCAGCCGACAACCACCACCTTCCTCCCGGTCACTTTCTTCAATCCTGACGACAACCCGCTCAGCGGTCCACTGCGAGAAGAGTCGTCGAGAGAAAGAGAACAGCTCATGGCCAATCGCGAATAGATCTCCTTCTGCCTCTCCGACCGAACTGCAATAACAACTTCTTTGGCCACACTACCCACCCTCCCGCAGACATGCTCGATGAGCGCCTTGCCGCCAAGGGATAGTGAGCCTTTGTCTCCACCGAATCTTGTTGAACGGCCGCCGGCGAGGATTATGGCAGACTTCATGGCCTCGACACACACGTTGTTTGATTCATCCCAATGGTTTGTCAACGCATGCTAGAATACAAGCTACATCAAAGCGCTTGAATAATGTATCCATTCGAACGGCTCCGCACAGTGACACTCAAGATCGAGCGACAGGATCCAGACGAAAGTGAACAAAGTGATCTTGTTGCTCGATCGACGAACGCCTAGATCATCTTAATGATGCGTCAGGCACAGCCCTCCACGGCATGGTTGTCCGCTTTCTCGCACACCTTATTCCTTCCTGCGCGTACTAGCTGCCTTGAAGAAACGTTGATCATAGCAGGCTGTTGCGGCTTTGGGCTCAAGGCCGGAGCCAAGGCGTACTACAACTCTTTTGAGGTGGTCGAGCTTCAGTCAACTTTCTACAGATTGCCTAGGGTTGAGACGGCTCAGAAGTGGAGGAGGGAGGCGCCTCCGGGCTTTGAGTTTGTTGTGAAGGCCTCGCAGGCAATGACCCACCCGCTTTCAAGTCCCACATGGAAGCGCGAGAGAATAGTCCCGGATGAACGAGCGAGAAGCCAGTACGGTCATCTGAAGCCCACAGCCAAGAACCTAGATGCGTGGAAGAGAACGCTGGAAATATGTAAGCAGCTCGATTCAAGAGTATGCGTTGTTCAGTGTCCTCCATCGTTCGAGTTGAACAGAAGTAATGTGGCGAATATGAGAAGATTCTTCGGCAAGATTGCTAAGGACGGCTTGGACCTCGCTTGGGAGCCTCGCCACCGGAGCTGGCACGACAACCCGAAAGTCGTCAGAAGGCTTTGCAGTGAACTTGGGCTTGTCCATGTTGTAGACATCCTCAAAAGAGAGCCTCAGTCAGCCGGACGTGTGGGTTACATAAGGCTCCATGGACTGCCCGCAGAATTGAGCTATAGGTATTCCTACACTGACAGAGATCTGAAGCTTCTGGTTCAGAAGGTAACAGGGCTTGACACGGATCTGACCTATGTTCTGTTCAACAACGTAACCATGGCTAAGGATTGCATTCGGTTCAAGGAACTTCTTGCAAGCACTAGTCAGTGTAGACGATGATGGCGCTTCTTCTTGAGGTAGCAGGCATAACCCTGAGCATTCATGCGAATGCTTTGCAGCAAGACCTCTCTTGGTAAAGGCACGTTGCTCAACGCAAAGTGCTCAACAATCTCTCTTACAAGATCCTCAAGTGGCCTATCAGTGGCTAGCGCTGCTGCGATAGTTCTCTTCCATCTTTTCAGTATTGTAGAATAGTCTACGATGATTCGGTCCACTTCGTCAATTGCAAGACCGAAATGGGTGAACAGGAGCGCCTTGGGCCTCAGACAGCGAATTCTCCGGAGAGTTCTCGTCGCCATGTTAAGGTCGAAGTCAGGCGATCCCGTTGCTGGCATTGGTGCAGACATCCCATTCAGTTTCACTCCAGCTGCGTCGCCTGTGAAGACTGCGCCGTTCTTTCGATCCACCAAGCAGATCTGATGACCTGCATGACCCGGTGCAAACATAACGACAAGGCTTCTGTCTTTGTCTACCTTGATCGCTTCTCCGTCTACTAGGCCACAGACCTTGCGAGCAGGTATCGGCGTGATTCTTCCGTAGACGTCGACTACTCTGTCACCAATGAAACGTCTCGCGCTCTCAAGGAGGGAGGATGGGTCTATCAAATGCTTGACACCGCTCGGATGAACGAGCACGCGCGCATTTCGAAGTACCTGTGACAAAGATCCGGCTCCGCCCGCGTGATCGAGATGGATATGCGTCAGTACGATTTGGGAGACATCGGTCGGCTTGATGCCGATCGCTCTGATCTCTCTCAATACGGTTGAGGCGCATGATGTCGACGCGGCTTCTATGAGAGTGCACCTATCTCCAACGACTAAGTAGCAACATGTGTAGCGAGGTATGCCAAGTAGCCCGCTGTCGATCATGTAGACATCTTCGAAGATCTTGGTTGCCAATATGTCATCACCGGCTAGGGTAGGAACCACTTCTCTATGATGCTTCCTACGCGATACTTTATTTCTATCATATGTGACACTGAAGGGTTAATGTCAAGTCGTTTGCTCCATGGTGAGATCTCTGATGGGTGGACTACCGGATGTTGCCAAGCCTCCGATTCCTGTTCGTGTGAAGGACCTTCTGAACTTTGCGAGGCTAGGCTTGGCGCTTAGCGAAGGATCGCAGATCCTTTGGCACATACAGTTTGATGGAAGACACTTTCTTGCGCTCTTCACCGCTTACATGTACTGGAACGGTGACCTTCCGCTCTTAGCCTATGTTAGTGCCGATCAGAAACCGAAGCCATTCCTTGCGTACAAGAGCGATTCACTGAAAGGTGAAGAGGTCATTTGGTCTAGCGATGTTGACGATACAAGATACAAGTATGGATCCTTCATAGAGGTCAAGAAGATACCGAAAGCGTTTGCGGATTCTCTCAAAGGCGAATATCCATCTCCCGCGGAACCACTGCTCACCGAGGTTGAGAACCTGAACTCCATAGTCAGAATTCTCCTACCGCTCTCCTTCAGAGAAGGAACGATATTCCCTCTTTGGCAATTCAAGCGAAACGGGAAGTACATACTTGGGACCTGCATACCTTTCGAACACTACTACGAAGCAGACGCATTACCCGTATTCTTCTATGTAACCAAGGAAGAGCCCCTGAAAGCTGCATTCATTAAGTACGCAGCCTCACGTCCGATCGGAGAGCGATTGGAATTCTCCAACAATACCTCTGATGCAAAGTACTTCTACGTCAAAGTAGTGGATATTGAAGACCTGCCTATCGTCCCGAGAGATGAGTCCATAATCAAGTAGGGATTCGTGGGCTCTACAATCTCATAGAAGAGGGCAGTCTCCCAAGTGTGCCATAGGAAGAAGGCTTGTCAGTCGCCGTCAGATTTCCAAAGTTCCTTTTTCAGCAAATCCCTGACGGCAGCACGTATTGCTGCGCTCCTATTCTGATACATGCCGGCCTTTACAAGTTCGTCCAGTCCTTCCAAGATCGCCTCGGGAAGCTTGACCGTCACCAGCTTCATAAAAGTGCCTCACAGGACCGAGAAGAGAAGAGGACTCTCTAAGCGATAAGACAGTTTGCAACATATTCATGTAAAAAGCCAGTACTGAGAACTGTATTCCGGATATCAGAACAAGTCTGAGTTTCCGTATGTCAACCAGAAGCCTCGTAACAGGAGGCTTCTTCTTTTCCACGGCCTAGTCTTGGAGAATCTTCCTTGCTTTCGAGCAGGCTGCCCTTTGCGTCATCCCGTCGTGGTCCAGAAGAGAGGCTTACGGAGTTCTTTCCTACTTTGTTATCTTTGGCCCTAACCTCAAAGAAACAGTTTTATCTGTCGGCTCAAGGGCTATCTGTCTCGTGGAGGTATCGGCAATCGGAGGCGCCAAGAAGAAGAGTCTTGCCCAGATGGAGAAGACGCAAGTGCAGCAGGACAGAGACGTAGCCCAAACAAAGAAGGGAAAGACGAAACCTGCCTCAACCGAGAAGAGGTCGAGAGCGGTGGAGTTACAGGGAGTCGACGACTCTAGGCTGCTGGGTGAGCTCTCTAAGATGAGTGCCATAACGCCTTACGCAGTCTCATCGCAGTTCAACATACGCATAGGGGCCGCCAAGGATATTCTGGAAGAGCTGGAGAGACGAAGAGTTCTCGCCAATGTAGGAGGCAACGCGCGAGTAAGAATATACAGAGCAGTTGCCGCCTAAGCGCGCTCAAGCGTTATTCTCGAACCTTGCTTCACCTTTCCGAACAGATCCAAACCTTCAATGATCCTACCTATTACATTGACTGCGCCATACGGCTGCGAGCTTCCATAGAAAATGCAAACCGCCGAACCAAGCGGCCAGTACGCTATGGTTCCACTTTCCACTCTCGTCTTCTCCTTCTCAGGCCCAACTTTGACTCTTGTTTCGAAGTAGACTTCTTCTTTCCACAAGGCCGCTCGCCCTTCAATCGGCAGTTCTCTCAACAACGTCTCGACAGTACGAGGCGCAAGGAATCTCGCAAGTTCGCCTATTGCCTCGCCAACTCCCTCAATCACGAATCTCACCTTGAATCTGGAAAGCTGTCCCGACATCTTCGGTCACAACTACTATGACCAGCACAAGATAGAAAAAACTGATCATATCAAATATCGTATCCATGGGCATGATCCCCACTCGCCAAGGTAGAGAATAATCAAGAGGTAGGGAATTGATCTCCGAAGTCTTGATTCTGCTTTCTGCGATCTCGGCTATTGCAGTGCTCGTCTCCAGTGAGCCGAGCACGACTCGGTTTGGCACAAGCTTCCTAGGGTTGTTCTCTTCCCTAGTAGTGTATCTTCGTCACGGCAATGCGCTTGGCTTGATCATGATTCTTACTTCGGCCATACTCCTGCCGAGTATCCTGACATCAAAGCCGGAAGAGATCAGGAATGGACGAGAGAGTTGCCCTGGGGCGCAATTGTTTACAGCGATGCTCTATTCTGCAGCGGCCTTCATCATAGGCCTTGTCATGGGCTTGGAGTATGTGTTCGTTGGGTTGCTTGCTCTTGCAGCAATTGGTTTGGCCATACTGAACAGGAGGAAGCGGTCACGGAAAGGTATCTTAGGTCTGATTGTTATATCACAAGCCGTTCTAGTTGCTGCATCCCTTCAGGACGCACGTATTTGGCTCGTCTTGTCTTCTGAGTCCTGTCGCCTCCTATGCATATTGGGGGTTGCCATCCGAGACAGACCGCCCTAGCGCCAAGAATAGCCCCAAGACGGCAGCCCCAATATCACTCTTGGGGCTTCCACCTCAACAAGCCTGCTGCAAGGGTGAGCTACGGGATCGGAGAGAGATCGACACCGACCTTCGAAGAGATACTGTCAGAGAGGCTCAGGCCATCGCCTTCTTGACCATTTCAGCAACATATGAGACATCTTCGGGCGTCATTGCTGGATGGACGGGCAACGAGAATACCTGCCTGGCGGCCTTCTCGGTTTCAGGTAACATTCCCCTCTTGCCCCCAGACACCTCTCTGTACAACGGGAGCAGGTGGACCGGAGTCTCGTAGTAGACGCTGGCCTCGATGTTTCTGTTCCGCAGTTTCTCAACAATCTTGTTTCTCTTGCCAGCATTTGCGCCTCTAACGCGAACCGTATAGAGGTACCATGCATGACTCATCCCTTCAGGTTCTACAGGCGTTATGAGCTTCCCTGAGACTCCCAGTTGTTCAGTCAGGACTCTCGCATTCTCTCGTCTTCTTTCCACAAACCCAGAGAGCTTCTTCAGCTGGACAACTCCCAACGCCGCAACCAACTCCGTCATATGATAATTGTTGCCAAGCCTAGAAACCCAATAGGGTCTTTCCTCCCCGTGAGTCCTTATCATTTTGAGGATCTGTGCCAGATCGTCATCATTCGTCGTAATCATGCCCCCTTCTCCAGTAGTCATATTCTTGGCCGAGTAGAAGCTGAAGCAGCCCATGTCTCCGAGAGATCCAGCCTTCCTCTGCTTGTACGCCGCCGCATGCGCCTGAGCAGCGTCTTCGATCACTGTCACCCCCTTCTTTCTAGCAAGTTCCATGATTGGATCCATGTCGCATGTGAGGCCATAGAGATGAACAGGCACGATCGCCTTTGTGTCTCTACCAATTGAGCTTTCAACGTTTTCCAGAGACATGCAGTAAGTGTCCCCCTGTATGTCTGCGAAGGCAGGCCTGGCGCCGCATAGCAATACAGGAGTCCCGGTTCCTGCGAAGGTGAAGGAGGGAATAAGCACCTCGTCTCCATGTTTGACATTGGCCGCGAGCAGAGCACAATGGAGAGCGGCGGTTCCAGTGTTAACTGCGATCGCGTGCCTTACTCCCACGAACCTTGCGAATTCCCGTTCAAATTCCAGGACTTTCGGACCTGATCCACTTTTATCTGCAAGAATCCCACCTTTCAAGACAGAAGTGACTGCCTCGACTTCCTCTTTTCCTATCAGAGGCTGGTTTATTCTGATCAGGTCTCTCAATACCCTTTCACCTTGATGATCCAAGTGATCTATTGACTGGGTCTAAAAGAGTTTCTAGAGTCGAAATTCCCAGAGGGTCGACTTGTTCTTCCTCCTCGAACAGACATGTGGCTTGCTCGAAGAATGCGACATTTGGATCAGATACGCTTAAGAAAGCCAGCCTAGAGGCCATCTGCGCATCAATGAGGAGACAATGAGACATGGAACAGCCAACAGTGCTCATGATTCCTCTTGCGACCAAGATGCACATAGACCGATCTATTGAGCCTACGAATCTTGCCAGGGAGCTACTCGAAAAGTCCGGGGTGAAAGTATTCGGGAGGAAATCTCCAGCATTCAAAACTGACGAAGTTCCTCGCTTTCCTGCGGAAGAGTACGACGCCGTAGTTGTATTTCTGGCAAGCGGCGGAACCTCAGAGCTTGCTACAAACATCGTTGCGGGAAATCCCTTCTTCATCTGGGCGTATGACGAGGTTAACAGCCTATCCTCTGCACTAAGCGTCAGAGAGAAATTGAACGGAATTGAAGCATGGCGAGGCGAGATTGTGTACAATAGCCTAGATGAGGCACCCTCAACAATAATAGGTCAAGCAAGGGCCTCACGTCTCGTCAAGTCAATGAAAGAGTCGAGAATTGGCCTGATAGGAGACGAAGAATACCTCGACGATAAAGCAGACGAGTCAAAAGCACTGACTGATTTCTTTGGGACGGAAGTGGTCAAGATCTCTATTGGAGATCTAATAACCGAATTCAGAAGCCAAGATGATGATCAAGCCTCAAAGATAGTGGATGAGAAATTCCCTGACGCAGCCGTAATGGAGCCCAGCAAGAAGGATCTTCAAAAATCAGGCAAGATGTATCTCGCCTTCAAGTCCTTAGTCTCCAAAAACAAGATCGACGCAGTCTCACTCGACTGCTTCCGACTCATCAAGAGAACCGGCACCTCTGCATGTCTTGCATTTTCACTTCTGATTGACGAAGGAAAAGTATCGGTATGTGAGGGAGATCTTCGATCCTCGGCACTGATGATGATCTTCAAAGAGCTTGTGGGGCCGAGTTGGCTTGGAAACTTGGTACAAATAGATCGAAGTCTCAATACGATAACTCTAGCGCACTGCACAGCTCCCACTTCGCTTGCTGAAGCAGGCGGAAGAGTCATTCTGAGGAGTCACTTCGAGTCAGGTGAGGGAGTGTCCCTTGATGTTCCTCTAAGGCGGTTGCCGGTAACGGTTGCAAATCTGCAGCTCAAACCACTTCAAATTGTTATCGCGAAGGGAGAACTACTGGAATCTCAGATAGGCAAATTCTCCCTGTGCCGAACTCAAGCCAAGATCAGACTCCAAGGAAATGTTGACCGTCTCCTTGAGTCTACAGGAAACCATCATGTTGTGGCGTATGGTGACTGGAATGAGACTCTTTTTAGAATAGGGAAGAAATTGAACATGTCCCTCGTAGAGGTCTAGTTGGAATCATTTCAACAAACGTGATCCGGTTTTCGCACAATTTTGCCAGAACGCCGTGATTCAGACCCTTGCAGCAAACCTTATATTGGGTTTACCGAGTCTGTTGGGTAATTTCGCTTAGATAGAGGTCAGTCTCATTGGCTCACGGAACGTCGGGTCTCCTTAAGAAGACGGGTGAAGGTCCGCGGTGAGTTCCAAGAGGACCAAGGCCGCAAGATTGATTGGCCCGAAGAAGCTCACTCGATTTGAGAGAGCAAGGGTAGTCGGCGCAAGGGCACTTCAGATATCGATGGGGGCCCCGGTTCTCATAGACGTGTCGCAATCTTCAAAGTCACCTATCGACATCGCTCTCATGGAATTGGAGCAAGGAGTTCTTCCGATAAGTATCCGGCGGACTCTCCCGGACGGAGAAAGCCAGAACATACCTTTGAGACTGCTCCTTGAAGGTGAGTCGAGAAAATAGCATTGCTCTAAGGGCTTCCAGACGAATGGTCTTGGTACATGAGCGAACTGAAGCATTGGGCCACCGCGTTTGCAGTCATGTCAATGAGTTCTCTTATGGTTGCGTTCACTAGGCTCTTTCGTTCCCCCTTCTTTGTTCTTGAATTCGAGGTCTGCATCTTCTATTTGCCAACATTGATCTTGGGCTTCGTTTGCTTGAGGGCTAGACAAGCAGGTGCTCGTTCCCGACTCTGACTTGTCTTAGATGCTTTAAGGCAGCGTTACGACAAAGCAAGGCTTGTTCTCTAGAGGTAGCCGGAAGATCATTCATCATGTACTGAGGGTAGAACGCCAGCAGAGAATACGGAATCCTTTCATCGATGCTTGATATGAATTCGGCTATCGAACCCACTTCGTTCTCATCGACATATCCAGGGATGAGCAAGGTACTGGCCGTTAGTACAGGGACATTCGCGCGTGCTTCAAAGCACTTTCTCCCTGCTCGGTCAAAATTCCTGAGAGACTGCGCGTTCGAGATCCCACAGACCCCCCGAGCCAATCCTTCGTTCGAGAACTTGAGGTCGAATTTCATGTTGCCTCCTGTCTGAAGGGATAGATGCATAGCCCTATCGAGATAGGTAGAGTTCATGTGACCGTTTGTCTCCCAGCAGATTCTCAGTATACGGTGGCCGTCGTCCGCGTTGACTATAGCCAACCGGCTAGCTTCCAATGCATGCGGCATCTGCGTAGATGGATCGCCTCCGAAGAAGCACATGCACGAAACGGACTTCGTCGCCCTGCTCGCAAGGGCCTCAGAGCTTACGTAAGGAACATCGCTCGTAGCAAGTCTTCGGTAGTGCCAGTTCTGACAGAAGAGACAATCGAAGGAGCAGGAGCCGTAGAAGACCGCCAGATTATTGTAGCCTTTCTCGGGCATTCCAGAGGAATATGAGTACTTTGGAAATCCGGTCCCTGAGCATCCAGGGCAAAACCACCACGATACACAATTCGTTGGAAGCCGATCATAGTACCATTCAAGAATCCCAGAATCCGGCGTTCCTCCTCTTCTTCGAATGCTACCTTGGGAATTGGACACGAGGCCGCAATAGCCCATGCCTCCATTCGGGATCCTGCAATTGTTTGCACATGATCCACATGCCAACCCATCGCTAGGTGGGCGAGCGGGTAGGCCAAATTTTGCTCGGCTCTCCTCATGAACCCTGTCAGTAACTGCTAGCGCCTCCTCAGTTCTCCTCAGAAGGCAGCTTGAACATACTCCAACGCTCGACGATGTGAGGAGGCTTGACGTGCCGCAGATCTGACATTTGCCCAAGGTCGATCCCATCCATAAGATGGCCATGGGTTGTCTTTCAACAATTCGATTCTCGTTTCTCCTCCACGAAAGCTATTATGGCAAGGTTCAGATACTTACTGAGCCAGTGTGGAGAACGGTTGTGCAAAGGGAGCCTCTCTCTGCTCGAATTCACTCATCAGCTATAGCTATTCTGAACGGCGTCAACAATGCAGCTTCAAGATATGAGGCCTTGGCACTATTTGCCGTTGCACTATTCCTCTACTCGTCGTTCGCGACCTGTTCGTTCAATGAGGGGGACTCTTTTAATTTCGCAAGAGCGCTATTGAAGTTTGACCTCGTGAAGGAGCAGCCTCACGCTCCCGGATACCCTATCTACATCTTCCTCGGACGCATTCTTTTCCTACTTACAGGAGATCAGCTTGCGGCTCTTAGGTGGATAAGTGTTGGGAGCGGAGCTCTAACACTAGTTCCCTTGTATTTCTTGGCGAGAAGTCTTCATGGACGAGAGACAGCCATTCCTACATGCCTTGTACTGATGGTTCTTCCAGGCTTCTGGTTGGCTAGCGAGAAAGCGACAACTGATGCACTTTCAACCTTTCTTCTGACTCTTGGAGTAGCCCTGCTGTACATCGGAATAAGAGGTCACAGCCGAGCAATACCGATTTCCTGCGCGGTATACGCTCTCGCACTCGGGGTAAGGCCCACCAACATCGCATTTCTTCCGATCTGGCTATTCATGACTCTGAGAACAAGGCGGCCGACGGTCATGATTTTCTCGGTCCTAGCGTTCATTGCGACGATCTCTGCTTGGCTCATGCCAGTGATCTGGGTGAAGCGCTGGGACAGGTTCCTTTTCGCGACGAGGCATGTGTACGTAGGAACCGCTAACACTGACTTCATTTCTGCAAGACCACTAGGGCTAGAGCCTTATGAGAGAATGCTCTTTGCAGTCGCCTCAATCTTCACTTTTGGGCTGGGTGGAATGCTTCCCCCATTGCCCGGCCTTCGGTTCCCATTCACTTCAACAAGTATTCCTGCCTATTACCTGCTTCATGATGTCGTCTGGTTAGGAGCATTGCTATGCCTGAGTCTCAACCTCAGGTGGACAACCAAGAAGACTTTCATGTTTCTATGGGTTGTGCCCCACTTCGTCTTCGTGTATCTCTTTGGCTCACCGATCCATCACCGGTACTATCTCGCGATCTTTCCTCCGCTTGTGCTGCTCATTGTTTCATCTGTAGCGCATATTGCAAATGTATGCAGACGTTGGCTCGGACTTTCGACGAGAACTGAAGGGATCATGCGTGGTGTCGCCTACTTGTTTCTCATCCTGACTCTCGTTGCACATACGATGCCTTTGGCGGAGAGGCTTCATACGGAACCGGCACCCATAACGCAACTTGTCAGATACGTCAGCGCCAACTACTCCCCGAACGACACTACGATTCTTGTCTTTCACGAGTATAGCGCCTTCCGGATGTACGCCCCGGAATTCAGATACTATCATTGCAGGAAGCAAATCATGGAGAATCTCAGATTATTGGAGAAGCAGCACACGGGCGGCGGAGTACTTCTCATTACAAGCACCGCTCACGAATATCTGGCAAGGCATCCTCTCGTGCTGCAACTTGAGGTCACGAAAGTAGTCGAGTTCTACCTAGATCCCCGAGCTGAGATTGAGGACCACAGAATCGTACTGTACAAGGTGCTGGTTGCACACGTGTCCCGTAGTAGAGCCTGATCGCCAGAGGTAGGTTGAAGCCGTGTGAACAGACAGGAGAGGTGAGACCTACGAGGTCACAGAAATACTATGACAAGGTTGCGAATAACTACTCTAAGATGATTACTCGAGGGATCGGGGGTGCAATGAAGAACCGCGAGAAGAATTCCTTGATGCGCCTTCTATCTCCACAGGCACGCGAAAATGTACTTGATGCGGGTTGTGGGTCGGGATTCTACGCGAGCCTCATTAAGAACAAAGGTGCAAGAGTATTCTGCGTGGATATCTCGCCTAGAATGGTTGAGGTCGTGAAAAGCGCTGGAATGGAGGCCGAGGTCCACGATGTAGAGCACTTGAACCTGAACCGACAGTTCGACAAGATTCTTTGTGCAGGACCGCTTGAGTTTTGCAAGCAACCTTTGACTGCACTCAAGAATCTTCGTCAACATCTTGCGAAGAGGGGCTACTTGGTGCTCTCTGTTCTCAATGTCTCAATCATCGGCGTTGCCTACAGTCTGTATCATATGTGTCACGGGTTCCGGATCAACCTGTTCTCTCTTGGTCGCATTACGTCGTTGCTTCAGGAAGCAGAATTCCGAGTCGAAGCTATCGAGAAGCCGACCTCATTTCTGTACGTGATAAGGGCAAGGCCGTCTGAGCATAGCTAGTTGCTTTGGCACAATACACTGGTGGAAGATGTCCCATCGGTTTTGCCTCCCTCTAACGAAAGAAGCTTTCCTTTGATTCACGAGGGCATCTATGTACTGATTGGTGTGTCTGTTACTTGGGGCTACTCACACCTCTGGAAGCAGTGTGGCCTTCTTCAGTATCTGCGGAAAGGGGAGTTCCCGTCCAGTCCTACGCTCCACACTAAGGCTCAGGGTCGTGTACAACAACCCAAGAGCGAGCTTGAAAGGATGGAATGTCGACCTGCCGTATGATCTTCGATGAAGCCTCACTTCCACATCATCGGAAAGCCTATCACTGTAGCCCTTTCTTGCGATGTTGTTCATCCACCGTACGTCTATGTCCAGTCCCGGAACGTCTCTTGGAATCGTCTCAAGGAGAACGTCTCTAGTCCCAGCCTTAAACCCTGTTTGAACATACTCCAGTCCAAGCAGCATCTTCGTCAGCTTCTTGTAAGTCTCAGAAACTAGACGGCGAAGCAAGCTTTCTGATCCGTGGTTCCTTCCGACGGCAACACAGTATCCCCCATCAGTTATCGCTTCCACCAGCTTCGGTATCTCCTGAGGGTCGTATTGCCCGTCAGAATCCATGACCACAACTACGTCGCCTTGAGCCATTTCTACGCCTCTTCTTATCGCGCTTCCTCTGGCCCCATCCGAATGATGAATCTTGACGAATTGATACCCGGGTTGCTTCGATACGGTCACGAGAACTTCTTCGGTCTTGTCTGTTGTGTTGTTGAGAACAAATATCGCCTCGGCCAATTGAGAATAGCGTTGCTTGAGGGTAAACAGCTTCTCACAAATCGACGAAGCATTCTTCTCTTCGTTCATGGTTGGAAGAACTACGGATATCCTTGCAGCGTCTGGCGATGTGGGTCGACTCGGCGAGATCTTCGAAAGCGCTCTTCCCTCAAGATCTATGGATTCCCTTAGCACGCCCAATACCTACAATAGGGTAGTCCTGTTGATGTATCGAAACGCGAAATATACTATGTTGGTTCACAATTCTTAGCTTTTTGCATCGCTCCATGGAGTAGAGGAGGAAACCTGTCTTCAAACTCTTAAGACCAAGAAGCGATAGACTTGTTGATGGTCCAGTTGAAGAACTGCCTCACAATCGACTTAGAGTCTATATCTCATAGATACGTGACGGAAAGGAGACACCTGTCAGAGGCCGGAAGGAGAAGCGTTGAGGATGAGGAACATAGGAGAATGATGGATGATGGCTCTGTGGCCTCGTCCACGAGAAAGATGTTGGAGGTTCTTAGAGAATACAAGTGCACAGTGACCTTTTTTGTTGTCGGGGAAGTGTACAACTGGTATCCTGACCTTGTACACGAGTTAAATGAGCTAGGGCACGAAGTGGCTTACCATTCTCATACTCATGCACCATTCAAGGCAGTTGACTTCTTGAGGAGAGAGCTTCAAGAATCTAGGAAGCTCATCGAGGCCTTCGGACCGAGAGGATTCAGAGCGCCTAGAGCGACGATAACGCGTGACTGCCTAGGTGAGCTAGCGAGATCTGGGTTTGTTTATGATAGCTCGAGCTATGGGCCGTTTGATACGTCTGCAAGGATGTCAGGAATCATTGAGGTTCCCATTTCTACGTATGGGATATGTCTTCGAAAGCCATTGACCCTTCCGAGACCTCTGTCCTTGGCTCTGCTTAGGGATCTTGAAATACCATTTGGGTCCGGCTACTTCATATCGCTGTTTTCCTCAGTCAACCCCACGCTCGTGAGCTACTTCGTCAGGAAATCTAACGAGAGAGGGACACCGGCCGTGCTTTCTCTTCATCCGTGGCAGCTGTATCGAAAGGAAACCGGTGCTTCCCCGAGCAGGGGTTTTGCAAGGCTGGGAATGTTACCGTACGATCGCTCTTGCGATCAAGCGTTCGAACATCTTCTAAGAAGCCACAGCTTTTGTCCAATGTACGAGTTGATTGAAGGCGCAGGAATCCTGTGAAGATCGTCACGAGAATTCTCGTTGGGCCTTTTCTCCACGTCAGACCCAAGGACGAGATACCGAAGACCCCAGAAGGAACACTAGGTTCGCTGTTCAAGGGCGTGCGAGAATTGTGCAATAGCAATACGACCAGCTCGCAGTGAATAGGCGAACCATGAAGTCCGTGGATTCGGTCTTTATTCTCGGGAAAGATTGCCAAATCTAGGTTGCATTGAATAGGCTTCATGGGAGCGCTTTACACATGACGGTGGCGCCTTCGCCGTTCTGATAGTAGAATGGAATACTTCTGGTCTCCTCGAAGCCAAGCTTTCTATATAGTTCCTGAGCTGGCTTGTTCGAAATTCGAACCTCCAAGAAGCATTCCTCAGCTTCCTTTTCGACAAGCCCTTTTCCGGCCCTCCTGACGAGTTCTGTGGCTACACCCTTCCTCCTATACTCAGGAAGAACCGCAACGGACACTATGTGCCCTTTCTTCGCAAGTCTGAATCTGCTTATCTCCGAGAAACCTCTTTCCAACCTGCACATGATGTATCCGACGACTCGATCACTGTTCAACGCGACAAGAAATCCCTCAGGGCATTTCTCGGAGATCTCTAGGAAGAAGGAGGCACTGTAGTTCTCAGGCAGGCAGGTTCTGTTGATCTCCATCACGCTTTCTAGGTCTTTCTGTTCGAATCTTCGAATCATGAAATCTGTGATTACGTCCAATGCCAAGTCGGCTTCTTGTCTCCAAAATCTACTATATGATCTTGTCGGAGCTAAATCTGTCGGCTACGTTTCGGAGCGCTCTGCAATGAATTTATATGATGAGGTCTTCCTCGATACGTGAACGAGTCAGGAACAGGCAAATGAAAGGCGTGTCCTCTAGTGATGCGAAGGGTCCGGTTCCTTTCCTAGAGGCTAAGGCGTCTGTGTCGTCGAAGTTCAGTATTGCAGATGCCTACTTAGATCCTCAGGATATTGCAACCTTTGTGGTGACTCCTGAACCCGCCAAAGGAAAATTCCTAGCTCTAGTCGATGAAATGTCGGTCAGAAACTTGGTTCCAACGCTTCGATTCGAAGAAGGAAAACTTGTGATAAGAGTATTTCCAAAGCCTCAGCCGAAACCGACGAGGTCACTTCTGAACCTCGCCCTCTTCGTGGCAACAATCGCCACCGTTTTCGTAACAGGGCTCGTGCTTTGGGAAGGATCAGTAGTGCAGCGAGAAGTGCTGATGCCAGACGCCAACGTCAATCTTCAGGTGGGCCTCTTTGTCCTATCGCTTCTAGGAATTGTCGGGCTTCATGAGATAGGTCACAAGATTGCATGTGAAGCTCACGGCATGGATTCAACGATGCCCTATTTTGTACCGGGGATACCACCGACGGGCACATTTGGCGCTGTGATCTCGTTGAGGAGCCCACCGCGGAACAGAGACGCCCTCTTCGATCTGGGCATAAGCGGGCCACTCGTAGCCTTCGTATCACTACTCATAGTGACAATCCTGAGCATCCAAGCGGCCTATCTTGTCCCGATGGGACAAGCCTTGCTGTGGAATAAGCTGAAACTTGCCCAGCCAGCGTCGTGGCCAGAGTACCCATTTCTGTTTGACCTACTGATTCCGATCGTAAGACCCTATCCGCGAGGTTTCGCGCTCTTCTTCACGCAGATCGAGTTCGCTGCCTGGGTGGGCAGTCTGATCAGCTACCTGAACCTGTTACCCATATGGCAGCTGGACGGTGGACATCTATCTAGAGCGCTGTTCGGGCCAAAGGGGCACAAGATCACAAGTTATCTTGGATTGGCTGTCATGGCGATCTCAGGCTTTTGGGCGTTTGCCCTGCTTCTCTTCATAATGATGTCTGCAAGTGGCAGGGGCCTCTCCGGAGTGGCTCCCCTTGACGACTGGTCTCCTATCTCTACATCGAGGAAGCTTCTCTACGGGATCGTCATAGTTATGATCGTCATCCTCTTCGTCAAACTATAGTCGAGAAGCGTCTGTGTCCAGACAAGCGCATGCAACCAATCCTCTAAAAGTCTCCTGCGGACTTTCCACTAGACAAGAGTAACAGGAGAATATTCATTCATATTGACGTTCGTGTCCTCTGACACGTGAATGTGCCTGATGATCCGTTGAACAGCTTCGGATTGTCACCTACAATCGGTCAGCTTGTCTCTCTTCTGCTACTCCGGCAAGAAGGCCTCGTGGGGTTCAGATCAGTTGACGCTACTCTTTGCGGTCACTTCGGTCATTCTCAGAGATTAGCCCTTAAGCGCGGTCGCCACCAGAAAATACAGGGAGCGTTGTCGCTCCATGTGGAATAGCGACGACCTTTGAGTCCTTTCCGACGACTCTTAGCGCTGTTTGGAGTGCAGCATTCGCCGATCTTGAAGGGCGTAGCTTGAACACACTTGAGACATAGTGATCTGGGATTGTTGAGAGCAGATAGATCTTCACCTTCTGAAGAGCTTTTGTAAGGTAGTACGCTTTGTGCCCTCCGATAACGAATCTCTTCCTGATCTCTTGTTCCATTAGTCGGATTTCGTCATATTTGATCATCCACTCGCGGAAGGTGTCATTGCCGTGTCCTTCTGAACATTCGGCGACAAGAACTATGGCGCCTCCTTCATTCACGATGTTGAGCGTGTGGTGGACCGCCTTGAGAGCTTGGTATAGATTGATGTCTCTTGGACT
>Ga0315309_1000557_pt1 | contig 22732 bp, 25 predicted proteins | sample TDP4_MG_FD_203080 | JGI IMG/M metagenome (GOLD analysis project Ga0315309, IMG submission 203080) | Freshwater sediment microbial communities from Lake Towuti, South Sulawesi, Indonesia - TDP4 | ecosystem: Environmental > Aquatic > Freshwater > Lake > Sediment | place: Indonesia: South Sulawesi...
CCGTAATGAAAATGAATTTTACCATTGAATCCTTCCTCGCAATAACAAACCATAGACTGTACTCTGCATTAAAACTCTTTTCACAGAAGTGCGGTTAGTCGCTATGACGCTAGAGTTTGCTCAAAACCGCCGCGTAGCCTGCGTTTTCTTTGTACAGCCTCTGCATTTTCCAGCCTGCTGCTTCGCCGATTCTAGCCATGTCTGAGGGGCTGACGAGGAGTAGGTCGAACCAGTCGCCGAGCTCGCCTTTGTACTCGATTCTTATGGTGACTTGTCCTATGGGGCGTCCTCTCTGTCTGTTGAGTTCGTGGTATTTGAGGTGGGCTGGGTTGTCGGTGACTGCTGGGTCTCGGCTTGAGGCTATGATTTTACCATCTAGCGTTGTTATCGTGTAGATGTCTTGCAGCATCTTCTTCGTGTCTTCTGGGTTGCCAGCTATGCCAAAATTGTTTCCGAGAAGCAGAACAGTGTCGAAGGAGGTTTGGTCGAAGCTCAGTTGGAGTCCAGACATGACTTTGCAGTCTTTGACGCCGCGTAGTATGGCGACTTCTATTGCTTCGGGTGAGGTGTCTATGGCTGTGACTTTGAGCCCTTTTTGTTGTAGCCAGAGTGAGTGTCTTCCGGCGCCGCACCCGATGTCCAGAACTGTTCCTTTCGCTTCTCTCAGCGCGTCTTTCTCGCATTTTGGCCAGTCGTCGTGTTCGGAGAAGTAACCGTCGAAGTTGATGTCTTCCGCGTATCCGTCGTCTCGGTGTATGCGATAAGGCGTCCGGTCTCCGTGGTGGTAGGCTATGAGTCCTTTTCCGAAGGGTTTTTCAGAAGACATGGAGAGACGCCTTACAATCCTCGTCGTTGGGAGGAGATAAATTTTCTGTAGCCAGACTAAGTGTGGGGGCTTCGTGTTTGTGTTGTTGCGCCCGCGCGTGCGTGTGTGAGACTACCTATACCGGGAGGGGGGTCATGTTGGAGAAAGTGTGGGTCTTGAAGGAAAAATAAATTCTGTGCCAGCCTAGAGGGGGGTCTAATAGAGGCGGCAAACAGCGTCTGCTGTGGGCTCTGAGCTTGGACAAGGGTTAGATTTGGCGTCTGTTTGGGAGGCGCAAAATCTGCACAAAGAGGCGAGGTTCCATGTGCATGTGGTTTTTTAGGGCTTTTTCGTCATTTTCAAGCTGGAGCGTGAAATCTTAATTATTTGGGTCTGCTCTCTTTCTATCCATGGATTTGTTCAGCCTCGTCGTCACGGTTGTGGTTGTCACCGCCTCTGGGGCTCTAGCTCCAGGTCCACTTTTCTTCGCAGTCGTTGCTCACGGAGCAAAATCCGGTGCTAGAGGCGGTTTCATTTTCTCGGTTGGGCACACAATCATCGAGTTAAGCCTTGTTGTGCTTCTGGCGCTTGGGCTTCATAGCCTCGCAAAAGAACCCTCAGTAAAAATCGTCGTCGGCATGATTGGTGGAATTGCACTGCTTGTCTTTGGAGCGTTGCAGATTCGGGAAACTCTGGTTTCAAAATCCAACAAGCCCAGCAGATGGGACATTCCCTCAAAGAACCCTCTGCTGCTTGGCTTACTCTTCACAGGCTTAAACCCCTATTTCATTATTTGGTGGCTCACCATAGGAGTAAACCTCATACTCGACGCGTTAGACTTCGCCCTTCTGGCTGGAGTTGCCCTGATGTACGTCGCGCACGTTTGGATGGACTACGCTTGGCTCACAGTCGCAGCCTACCTCGCAAAAAAAGGAACGAACATAGTAGGGAGCAAAGGATACAGAATACTCATGATAGCCTTCGCTCTGATTCTCATCTACTTTGGGAGTATGGCGATTTTCAAGTCGCTTTTCGATGTGGAGAGTATCTGAAACGCCTCTCCTATTTCGTCTAACGTCATCTTTTGAGTTATGAGTGGCTTAACCTTGATGGTTCCCGAAGCTATCAGGTTCAGCGCCTTCTTGAAGTGAGCGGGTGTTGTGTGAAATGTTCCCAGAATGGTTGTTTCTCCGTAGTGAAGCTGCTCTGTGTTGACTCTGATTTCGGTTTCGGGCGGACATCCGCCGAACATCAGGGCTGTTCCCCCCTTTCTAACCATCTGGAGAGCCTGTTCCCAAGTGGCGGTTGTGCCTATAGCCTCAATCACCACGTCCGCACCGTAACCATCCGTAAGTTGCTTTGTCTTTTCCACAGTGTCTTCACGCTTGACGTTTACGGTTTCGTCGGCTCCAAGTTTTTGAGCCAAGTGCAGTCGCTCATCGATGGTGTCGCTTACGATTGTCTTGCCCGCACCCATTTTCTTGGCCACCAGCAAGTGGAGCAGCCCGACGGGTCCCGCGCCTATTATGGCTACGGTGTCTCCGAGTTCGATTCGAGCCTCTTCAGCTCCGTGGAGTACACACGCGAGTGGCTCTGTGACGGCTGCTTCTTCGTAGGTGAGGTGAGGCGGAATCTCCTGCGTGTTTAAGGTGACTATTCTCGCTGGCACTTTGATATATTCGGCGTAGGCGCCCCAGAGCCACATCATGTCTTCGCACAGGTTGTATTGCCCCTTCTGGCACATTCTACACCGTAGACAGGGCGAGCTGTTTCCAGCCCTAACCCTCATGCCCTCCTTCAACCAATCGACGCCTTCCCCAACCTCAACGACGTCACCAGCCCACTCGTGACCGAACACCGTTGGCAGCCTTATCACTCCAGTCACGTAGCCTCTCTGAAAGATTTTGAGGTCTGTTCCACAGGTTGTGGCTGCCTTAACTCTGACAAGGATTTCACCAGCGCCAGCTTCAGGCGTGTCGATGCTTTCCACTCGAAGGTCTTTAACTCCATAAAGTAAGGCGGCTTTCATTCTGCTTTCAGTCAAAGGACATCCCGCCTGATTGTGAATCTGAAGTGTTAATAATAACCCTCTGAAGATTTAATCTGTTTCTTTAAGGGTTCGTCACGACGACCTTTAGGCAATTTTTGTTCTCGGCGGCTGTTCTGAACGCCTCTCCAACGCGGTAAAGCGGAAAACGATGCGTTATCAGCTCCCCAGCCTTGATTTTCCCAGAGCTCAGCAACTGTAAAGCCGCTCTTGTTTCAACGTGAGAGGTTGAATAGGAAGGAACAACATTGATTTCAGAGAAAAACAGTCTGTGAAGACGAACGTGAACATACTCGCTTGGCTGCGTGGGAGCGAAGAGACACAGGGTTCCACCTGCCCTACAGGTTTTGACGCCCTCCGAAAACGCCTTAATGTTGGGAGCGGTGACTATGACAACGTCTGCGCCCCTCCCCACCGTGGCTTCTCGAACCGCTCTGTTCAAGCTTCTCTTCCGAGGATTCACCACGATGTCTGCTCCGAATCCTTTGGCCGCTTCCAATCTGTAATCAACCAAGTCGCTTACGATGATTTGACCCGCGCCTGCTGTGCGAGCGAGCGTTGCGTGGATTAATCCAGACGGCCCGGCGCCGACGATGGCTACTGCGTCTTCAGCTTGAATCTTGCACTTGTTCTGGGCTCTGATGCAGCAGCCAACGGGTTCGATGAGTGTTGCTTCCTCGAAGGAGAGGCTCTCTGGAATCTTCAAGGTGTCAATTCTCAGGTTTGGAGCTGGGACCCTAAAATACTGAGCGAAGCCGCCTGGCTCTATGTGCGTCTTCCCGAATTGTGGACACATGGTGTAGTCGCCCCGGGCGCAGTAATGGCACTTGAGACAAGCAACGTGGTGATGAACGAAAACCCTGTCGCCCGGATTGAACTCTTCAACGTCTCTTCCAGTTTCAGCAACCACGCCCGCGGGCTCGTGTCCCAGAACGAGCGGAGCTCGGCTGCGTAGGTACCACTCCATGAGGTCGGAGCCACATATTCCGCACGCTTTCATTTCAACTAGAATTTCTTCTGTTCCGATTCTTGGTTTGGGCAAATCTTCGACTCTGATGTCTTTGAGACTGTGATAGACTGCGGCTTTCAACTCGGCTCATTCGTGTTTGAGATCCAAAACGCTCTTAAGCTTTCTCGTAGGGCATGAAACACATTTGAAGCCAGACAGAGGAGCTAGCCCCACGCCTAGACCCACCGATAAAGAGAACAAGACAAGCTTAGACAATATAACAGTTACACACAGCTAAATAGTAGGTGATGATGTTTGCACATTGTTCATTTTGTGCTTAGTTATTGGCGGTTTGGATGTAATTTATGTGTTAACCTTTATTTTCTTGTATTCTTAATTAGATAAAATGGAGGACTTTAATGTCTGAAATTGAAGAAGCCCTTGCTTTGGCTAAAGAGGAAGTGCATTCTCATGTTGCCATGCGTAGAAGGGACGCTTGCGACAAGGCTTTCTTGGCTGTGATAAAGGCTATTGACCAGCTACTCGTTAAGCATGGGTACCCTGAGCCCGAACGCCACGGGGAACGCTTTGCCTACCTGCGCGAGCTTGAATCCAAGGTTCCTGAAATTGGCAGAGCCGAACTCAGCGAGAAACTTGGAGCCCGCTTCGGAAAAGCGCACATGGCGTGCTTTTACGAGGGAAGGGTGGAGCTAGCCCAAGAAGAAGTGAATAAAGCCGGGCAACTCGTTGAAGAAATAAAGAAGTTTCTCAAATAGGAAGGCATTTTAATTCTCTATTCCGAGGTTGCGAATCCATTTAGTATGGTTCTGATTTGGCGATTTCTTCTGTGACAGCGTCTTTCAAGGCCCCTAGCCCCCCGCCTAGACCCACCGCCAAAACAAATCAGAATAACTCAAACAAAATATAAAAGTTTACAACTCAAACCCTATCAAGCAGTTCTAGACGACCCTCAACCCGTCTGAACCTCTCTCAACAATCATATTTGGAGCCTATTTGAATCATATTAGAGGGGGGTCTACCCCAGTGCGCACACACACGCAAATCACATCTCCACTCAACACACCCCCTCCTAGACGAGGCTCTACCCGTCTCTCCGTCTCCCAGCCTCTACGACCCCGTAGACAGAAGGGGGTCTCACACACGCGGGCGCTCACACAACAGAACCAACATACAAGCTGGTCAATACAACAGTTACACTGAGGCGAAGTTCTCTAAACCAGTTGCCCAAGAGCATCCACACCCTCTGTGTCTCTTTCAAAACTCTCTCCTTTCAACTGCTCCTGAACCCTGTTCCAGTGTTCCTTGTTCAGAACGCAACCTGGATCAGGCGCGTGAACGTCCTTGAAGTAGTTGTACGCCCTAGCTCGGCAGCCTCCGCATGTGTATCGGTATTGGCAGCATCCGCAGTTTGGGGCTAGCTTGTCCTTGTCTCTGAGAGCCCACAAGAGTTCGGAGTGACGCCAGATGTCTTCAAAATCGTCCTTGAAGATGTTGCCCACCCTAATCGACTCCTCGTGAGGAAAGAAGACACAAGGAAAGATGTCGCCATTGGGTTCAAGAGACAAGTAGAATCGACCTGCGCCACAACCACCGATGAATTCCGCCAAACGCCTGAGTTCACCAGGAAGTTTTGGATTATAGAAGTGCGTGGGAACCACATAGCCACCAGTTTCACACGTTACGTTTGGGTGAGCCTCAATCTCTTGAGCGATTCGGGCAAACTGAGGAGCCGTAGAGAGCACATCCGTGCCACCGCCCAATCGCATCTTGTTCCAGCAAACCTTCAGAACATTCTCCCTCTCCTCAGGCGTCAAGTCAGACCCTATTATGTCGGCTCCCCTGCCAGTGGGCACAAAATTGTATAACATGAACCAGTTTGCGCCCAACTCCCACGCGAAATCAATCATCTCTGGAATCTCTTCGTAGTTGAAGCGGGTTGCAGTGGCGGCGATCTCTGTGAACAAGCCTTCAGCGACGCAGTTCTTTATTCCCTGAACGGTCTTCTTAAAAGACCCTGACACACCTCTGAATTTGTCGTGGGTTTCAGAGGTCAATCCGTCCAGACTTATCTGAGCGAACTTGAGCCCCGCCCTCTTGAATTCCTGCACCTTTCTGCGTGAAGCAAAAACAACGGCGTTTGTGGCAATAGCCGTAAACATGCCACAGTCGCTGGAATGCTTGATCAATTCTACGATGTCTGGCCTAATTGTGGGTTCTCCGCCGGAAAAAGCGAGTATGAGTACACCTGCGTCTGCGAGTAGGTCGATTCCTTTGAGAGCCTCTTCGGTGGACAGTTCGTCGTCTCCCGCTGCGCCCGCGTTCTCGTAACAGTGTAGGCACCTGAGGTTGCACGCCTTGGTTATGTTCCAGACAACCTGAAACGGAGCCCCGGGAACGTATGGATGGCGGACACCGAACCACGCTATGCCCTTAATGACGTTCACGAGTCCCCGGCGCCAATACACGTCGCTGAACTTCTCCTTCAACTGCTCATCGGTTATTCCAAAAGACTTACAAGCCATACTAAGGATTGGCGAAATAACTTTGCGCGAGACCCTGCAAGAGACGCAGGCGTCTTTTTTCGCGCCCACGTAGAGTTCAAGCGCCACCTCCAGCCTGTTTCCGCCGTCTTTCCGGCAGTCTCCTGAGAGCGCCTTCAAAACGTTCCTGGTCAAGGGGTTGTCGGCAACGGACTTGAAGGTCTGGAGTGCGCCAAGCGTGCCAGCGCTCTCACCCATAAATCCTTCACCAACACGACCCAATTAATGAATCAGACAAACAGCCTCATAAGTTTTGAGTGCCACTTCAAAACTTTGCCACTAATTCCAAAATGAAACGCCTCGTGCGATTCAACTACATAAATGGGAGGGCACATTCTAGAGGACAAGCCATATTCAGTTTGCAAAGGGCCTCCACGTCGATTCCAGACGTGGTAGGAGTTAATGAAATCTTAGGAAGGGTTTTTGGCAGTGCATTCCCAGCATGGTAAAGCAAACCTTGTGGAGGCCCATTGTAGAGATTCACGTTTTTTGCGTAAAAGACTTGTTAAGAATCTCGGATATACGAGTCTAATATAGAACGGCTGGTAATTGGTTAACGTTCGTGGGCTTTCATTTCTAGTTCGCAATATGTTGGTTGAGGCACTGAACGAAAATTTACACGGATATGAAAATTTGGCAAATGGTTTGAGCAAAGAAAAGTGAGGCGCGCACTACGTGTATTCTCGGCTTAACGAACGCCTTTGTAAAAAGCCCGCCTGTAACTTTGGAAGAAGAACAAAATGAAGTCTAACACAAAACTCAGAAACGGTAGAAAGTACATGAACAAGAATCAAACAGCAACCGTTTTTGCAATGACGTTGTTTCTCAAAACTCCAATGTTCTCCATTTCTATTTCCACGATATCGCCAGATGACAGGAACTTGGGTTCAGGCTTCATCGCAAACGCCACTCCAGCAGGTGTTCCAGTAGCTATGACGTCGCACGGTTCCAGCGTCATAACTCGGCTGAGTTCATGAACAATCTGGTAAACGTTGAAAACCATGTTGCACGTGGAAGAGTTTTGCCTTAGTTCTCCGTTGACTCGAGAGCGAATCCAAAGGTTTGCTGGGTCTTTTATCTGGTCGGCTGTGGTTATGCATGGTCCCATGGGCGCGAAGGTGTCGAAACTCTTCGCTCTCGTCCACTGCTTGTCTTTGAATTGGAGGTCTCTTGCTGAAACATCGTTGAAAGCGGTGTAACCGAAAATGTAGTCTTTAGCGTCTAAAACCTTGATGTCCTTTCCCCTTCTGCTGATCACTATGGCCAGTTCTGCCTCGTAGTCCAGTTCCTTCACGAAACTCGGTTTGACTATTGGTTGGTCTGGTCCGATTATGGCCGTTCGTGGCTTCATGAAGATGATAGGCTCGTCTGGAATGCTGGTTCCCTGCTCAGCCGCGTGGTCTCGATAGTTTAAGCCTAAACAAACGATTTTTGGAGGGGAAGGCAGAGGGGCTAAAATCTGGAGGTCGCTTAGTTTCAGTGTTGCCTTCTTTGCTTCGGCTCGTGTTGCATCTCGTTTCAACTTCTCTATTGACCGCAAACCTCCAGTGTCCAGAGATATCAAGTCATCGAGCGTGGCGGGGACATGAACGCTCAAGGCATTGGCTAAAGTTGGCAGAGACAAAACCCCGTGGTCTGTCAAAACTCCGTAGGACTCTCGGTCTGAGTGAAGAAAGCGAACCAGTTTCACGCATCATCTCGCTCCAAGTGGGTTTGAATTTAGACTGAATAATGGCGTGCAGTATTTATTTATCGCCTAGAAGACAAATGTTTGGCGGAGGATGAGCAGAATGTCCACAGCTCCATCTGGCAGATTCGTGATTCAGAAACATCAAGCGACGCACCTGCACTTCGACTTCCGATTGGAGATGGACGGCGTGCTAAAGAGCTGGGCTGTGCCCAAGGAGCCTCCCACAACTCCAGGCGTTAGAAGGCTGGCGGTTCAGGTGGAGGACCACGCGCTAGACTACATAGACTTTGAGGGAACAATCCCTGAAGGAATGTATGGCGCTGGAACGGTTGAAATCTGGGATAGAGGCACTTTTACTCTTAAGGCCAGAACGGAGAAGAAGATCGAGTTCACGCTTCACGGAACCAGACTCAGAGGCGACTACGCCCTAGTGAACTTCAAGGAAAACAATTGGCTACTTCTCCGCAAGAAGACCTGAAGAGAGTTATGAATGGACTTCTGTGACTCTGGATGAGACGTAGGTCCACTTGTTCAGTCGTTCATCCAAGTTTTCGCTTATGTATCTGATTGTGGCTTGAGCCTCTTCGATTGTGACCTCGGCAACCCTGACCGTGTCTGGTCGGAAGCGGAAGCCCCACTTGCTGTCGTATCTTTCAACTATGCCGCCAACCCATCTTCTGCTTCCGTTCTGGCTCAGTTGAACCAGCTGCGACCAGACCTCGCCATCCACGGGTTCCACAGCCATGCTGTCGCCGTTCACGTCTTGTATGACTGCCCAGCGGTTGGTGTCGTGCTTCAATGTGCTCAATTCCTCTAGGTGTCTTGTCCAAATCGTGGCGCTCAGAGCAGAGACGGCTAATATCGTCAGGAGCGCTGTTGCCACATACGCCTTCTTCATGGGTTCAGGACTCCCTTCGCTTAACTGAAAAAATGTGACTAAGATACTTAATTCTATGGTTTAGAACGGGTCAGAGGCTTCTAAAAACAAAAAAATGGAACGGGTTTGAGATGGCTCATTGTTCTGGTGAGCATGAGTCTCTTCCTTGGCATTCGTAGCATCCAGTGAATATCGTTTTGTTGCTCATCAGAAACCTGGAGCCAACGGGTTTTTGGATATGCTATGGGCTTAGTATCGTCTTCTTTCTCTTCTCTTCGCCCAGCACTCGCGGCAGTACACTGGTCTGCTCGGGTCTGGCTTGAATGGAACTTCACATTCTTTGCCGCAGTCCGCGCAGGTAGCCTTGTGCATCTCTCTGGGCTCTCTTCTATACGCCATTTATATTTCACTCCTTTTTTTGGTTCAACAAGAATCAGATTTTTCAAAATCAGTTCTTGTATGTGCCCTATATGATGGAGGCGTTTACTTATAACCTTTTATCATAGAGGATGGAGCGCTCGCCTGTGAAAGCTCTCTACCTAGAGGGAGGGGTCGATGCTAAAAATGTGGTCTCCGATGTCACACGTATGTGTGCACACAGAGGACCTAGCCCCTCTATTAGGCGCCAAATAGGAAGTTGTTCATTTAGAGCGCTAGGCTGAAGTTTGCGCAGTGATGCCGCATTTTTAATGCTGACTCGAGACTATGTTAAGAAAAGTAGAAGGCTGAAGGCTCTGTGCGTCTTATTTGACGGCTTAGTAGAGGCTTGGTGGCAGTCGAGCAGCGTTGGCTCTCGCTTCTTCGATTATTGGCAGAACAGCCTTGAGCTCTCTGAAGTATTTGAGCACGGTGAGCCCTCTTTCGGTTACGGCGTAGACTATGCGCTTCTTGCCCAAGGTTCGCTCTTCAACCAGATTCTGTTTTATGAGAAAGTCTAGGTACTCCTTTAAAACGCTGCAGTTCACGTTAGCCTTGTACATGATGTGGGTCAGCTTTAAAGGTCCGTGCCTAGCCAAAACTTTCAGAATGTCGATGTACATCTCAAGCTTAGACCTGCGCAACCTCAACCCACCTTTTTCCATATTTTTGTTTTTTTCACCTATAAATCATTTATGGATTCAAACCACGTTTTGTAGCGGTGTACAAGCTTTTTTTGGGCTGGATTTTAGTGAAGACGGTCATTCTGTTGAGGAAAGCCGTGACTAGGTCGTCTGCCAAGATTCTCTGCAGCTCCTTCGACAGTTTCTCCATGTCGTCTCCAAAGACCGTCATAACCTTTGACTGCAGTTGTCTTCGCACTTTTGGAGACAGGCCGCTTTGCAACGTTTTTCTCCTCAATGGAGCATTCTGAAGGGCGTTTATATTTAACTAGTTTATGAATTTGAGATTCAGATTTAGGATTTGAGCGTCTTTAGAATCAGTTTTCGGCTGCTTCTGGAAATTAGAGAAGAATGATGCCGAGGAAAGGATGCTCGTTTAACCTATGGCTAAGACACCTTCGAAAACCTTGTCTTCGGACACCTTCAGCTCTCTCGCCAGCCAGATTTTCAGCAGTTTTGCGTCTCTTGGAAACTCTCCATTGTAAGTTAAGACGCGTCCTTCCTTGAGCGCGTCCGCTTGGAAGGATTTCTCGGCCTCTTTGAAGAGAAAAGAAACTGTTTCGGCGTCGGACGCCAAGATTCTGAAGTCCTCCCACTGCTTGCATCTCACTATCACCGGTGGTCCCCGAGCGTATGGTGGATGCGGTTTCTCAGCAGGGGCGGAGAGAAATTTTATGAGGCTGGTTATTTCGGTTTGGATAGAAGCTAATCTTTCCTCAACCCTCTCGATTCGGGAGCCCACTTCCCCCGTCTCACCGAATTTGGTTGTGATCTTGGCTAGTTCGCCGATTAGTTTGTCTAAATCCTTTTCATGTTCCTTGAGCACGTTCACTATAAAGTCGAGGGCTTCAAGAGCTTCATCCTTTGATGGCCTTCTCGCCATTTTTTCAAGCCTCAGATGTAACTGTTTTCATGCATTATTGTGGGCACCTATACAAATAAACATAGTGCATCACGAAACCATATCGTAGCAAAGGCATGCGCATACTAATTGAGAATTCAAATCAACGAAAAAAGTGCTCAGCAAATTCGAGAAATCTTGGAAAGATTAGCACGTCAGGTGGAAAGCGGCTACAACCCGGCGTTTCGACTGAGCTAGGCGATTGTAGGTTTTGTAGGCTTCGCTGGTTTTCTCGATGACCAGCTCGATTTTCTTGGATGCGAAGAACTCTCGCACGTCGGAGGGAACATTCAAATACCCATTATAGCCCGTGCCGATGATGAATACCTCAGGCTTGGCTTCAACAACCTCCTTGAGGTCGTGCATACTGAGCTGATGCCCCTCCCTCCTCCACCAGTCGTCCTTTACGCGGTCTGGAAAGATGATGAGGTCTCTTGTGTAGCGTCTTCCGTTGACGGTCATCTGACCGAAGTCGTAAAACTCAATCACTTCTGAACCTCCAACTATTATTCTGCATATGTCATTTTTGAGTTTTACACTATTTTTGATTCTCTCCAATAGAGCTATATCACTGGGTAAGCGTTGTTTCTCTGAGGCGCTGGGTTTGGCTAGGAGGATTCGCAGACCTAGACCCTTCGACAGCGTGGAGTGCAAAACCTGTTCGTTGAAGGGAAGCACCTACTGTTGGAGACAATGCCCCTACAACGCTTGGCGGCAGAGACAAATCGAGTGAAACGGCTTGAAGATTGTGGGTTTATTATCAGACACGCACATACCATCCCGCGCGAAAACGGTTCCTCCCAAAGTGTTCGAGGTTTTTAGAGACGTATCCCTCATCTTGCACGCGGGCGACCTAACTCAACTTGGAGTCCTTACAGAATTAGAACGTTTGGCGCCTGTTGTGGCTGTTCATGGAAATATGGATGGTAAGGATGTTGTCGAGAGGCTTCCAGAAGTGATCGCCGTTGAGGTTGAAGGCTGGAAAGTCGGGTTAATTCACAGCCTAGGCATATTCGCTGGACTATGGAAAATGAAGAAGACGACGCAACAAAACGACTTCAACGTGCTTGTTTCTGGGCACACTCATCGACCAATGGTTAAGCGGGAAGGAAAGGTTCTTTTCATAAACCCGGGAAGCCCAACAAACCCTATTCCTCCTTTCTTAATCAAGCCGACGATAGGCTTGCTGAGAGTTTCTAGAGAAAGTATTGAACCAGAGATTATTCAAATCTAGTCGCGTCTTCACTTTCACCTTGCTCTCTCTAAGCCTCAGCTTGACGTTGCGCCGACTGATTTAAATCGGCTCAGTTTGATTGCCCAGTTGAGGGCAGGCTGTGAGTAGGTTGAGTGAGATCTGTAGAAACCCCTGGAACGATAACTGCAAGAACAGCGACATAGAACTCTACATTTATTACAAAAACAGGATGTTACCTATCTGCCGCAACTGCTGGAAACAGATCGCCGACAAAGACCACGAGTGGTGAAAGCCATGCTGAGATTTGACTTGAACTCAGCTCGTTCCCACGTTGGACGCAAGGTAAACCTCCACCTAAAAGACGGTTCTGTCATAATTAACGTGCTCATAGTAGACGCGACTCCGAGAGAAGACAGCAAAACTCAAAGCGCCCTATATTTCAAGACGCCAGAAAAGAAGACAACGAGAATCCCAGTTAAAGAAATAGAATGGGCGGAGCGCTTGAACGCACACCTACTCTTAGCCTAACAAAGCAATCTCCTTCAAGGAATTCGTCTTAGAACATTGATCGCTAACCTTGAAGTGAGCTTCCACAAGTGACGCAACATTCTTAGCGTTGACTCGCATTACCAGAAATATGAACGCATGTATCGTAAGACTTAATAGAGTGGATATGTTGTTTTGTGTAGATGTGTTTGACGAATGCATGGTGGTCTATTGGTTTGACCGTTCCTAGCCGTAGATTAGGGGATTCTGAGACTCAACTCCTCATGAAGATCAGAGAAAGTTTGGAGAGGTTGAACGAGAAGATGGAGGTCTTGATAGAGGTTCAGAAGCACAGCAGGCGCGAGGGCAACGCCGATCTGCCCGATGTCTTGGACGTAATGACTCTTCTGTCCTTGCCCGATCACCTGCGCAAGACGGCTGTTATGTTGTGCAAGTTAGGCGAGGCGACTGCAGACGCTGTTTCCGAGCAGACGAAGAGGGCTAGGGCTGTGGAGAGCGGTTACCTGAATCAACTGGTTTTGATGGGCTATCTGAAGAAGGAGAGAAGGGGGCGCAAGGCGTACTTCTGTGTCGAAAAGGAGGAGGGAGGCGAGAAGAAATGGGAAAAATAATTGCTGTGCACTCGTACAAAGGCGGAACCGGGAAGACACTCCTTTCCATCAACTTAGCGGCACTCTACGCCAATAGAGGAAAGAGCGTCTGCCTGTTGGATCTGGACTTTCGTGCACCCAGTCTTCAAGCCGTCTTCAAAGTGAGTGATTCAGAGTACTGGATGAACGATTATCTAAACGGCGTCTGCGACATAAAGAAGGTTCTGAGGGATTTCTCCACCACACACGTCAAGCGTGGTCGATTCTTTGTGGGGTTCGCGAATCCAAGCACAGAAGCCATCAGAGAGATGAGTGCCAAGGATAGAAAGTGGGAGATGAAGGCTCTGGGGCGGCTTCTGTCGCTGAAGACTTCGCTCTTGAACGATTCACACATCGACTACTTGATTTTCGACACCAGCCCTGGACTCCAGTACTCGTCTATAAACGCCATCGTGAGCGCCGATGTGGTTCTCGTGGTTTCGGGCATGGACGTTTCTGACATCAAAGGGACTCAGCGTATGATAGATGAGCTCTACGGTCTGTTTGAGAAGAAGACCGGTTTGGTCATGAACAAGGTTTTCGGTGAGATACTGCTGTCAAAGACCGAGAAGGCGGAGCTGTCAAAGAAACTGATGAACAACTTCAACTTCCCATTAATAGACATGATCCCCTGTTACTGCGACATTCTAAGAAGCGGCGGAGGCACATTGTTCGCCACCGAAAATCCTGAGCACCCCTTCGTCAAAATCTTGGACGGAATAGCTACAACCCTCGAAAATCTCTAACCCTCGGCGCCGCCTTTCCCCAGATATTTCTCTCTAATTTTTTTAGCTTGTTCAACATACCCTTTTATGCGCCTTTGTTCAATCTTCTTTTCAGGCAGGGTTTCCGGAGCATACATTAACGGTAGAACAGCTAGAAAGAGGAAGAAACTAGCGAAGGAAAAAGCTGCATAAGGTTCAATGGAGACAAAAGGGTATTGCAATGTCTGTATCATGTTGCCTACAGTGAAAGGAACGCCCCCGATTGCGTAGGACTTCTCCTTAGCAACGTCTAATGGCACTTCTCCCCACAATACTAAGATAAAGACCACGCTGAACAATCCCCATGCTATTCCATCAATGATAGCGTAGGAATACCAAGATACCCACCAATACGGAGCGAAACCTAGCAAGGCATAACCAAGACCTAACGAGATAAACCCGTAGAGAGTCACTCGTTTTCGACCCATGAAATCAGACGTGAACCCTGCAAAGAGGGCAGAGAAACTGCCAATTATAAACGACAACGCCACTAGGTCATAAAAACTAGAGCCAAAAGTCTTTTGGAGAGTTGGTGCTTCCAAACCGTTAACCAACGAAAACATCATCCACGGAATGAAATACAAAACGTAGGACCTATTGTGTAAGATTGAGCGATAGCCAGCATAATCTCTTTTCTTGCTGCTCACCTCTTCCGTAGGCTTCAACAAAAAGAAGAGGATTAGCCCAGATGCTCTCCAAATCGCACAAGCGATACTTTGGAGGGTTTGGTCAAGCCTCGGGAGGTACATAGCGGAGACGAAGATACTGAGTTGCATCGCGAAAAATGTTATACCACTTAAACGTCCTCTGTTTTCAACGGATGTTGAGTCTGCAAAATAAGACAAGCAGGAAGGCGTTCCCAGTCCAAACGAAATAGCGAGAAGAAAACTTGCACCCAAGCTCTCTGTTATTGTGTCGACGCTAAATAGGGCTGGCATCAACGAGGAAGCTACTCCTAGAACCATCCAGAAGTAGAGAAAACGCAGTCTTCGGATCTTGGGAGCAAGAACGGCACCTATCACACTTGAACCTATCATAGTAGTGTAATAGATTGCCCAGACGACTGTTCTTTCAGCGGCAGCGATGTTGGGATTGCTTAGGATGCTGCGAAGAGTCATGATGCTCATATCTAACCACACAAAGACATTTAGAACCAAGATGAAAACCGTGATGAAATTTCTCCATGTGATTCCAATTTGGCCTAAGGAAAGTCGTTGCGTCATCTGCAACACAGCTCAAGTCTTCTCTCTGTTAACTGATTGACTGTATTAAAATCTTTGTAGGATTTTGTATACGTGTACAACAAGTTTTTTAAGTATATTTGTTCGACATATATACTGCAAACATGAGGGAAACCGATTTGAAGAAAAGGAAGATCGTTCGGCTCTGGTTCTGGTTGTAAGCCTACAGTAGGTCAAACCTCGTCACTAGAGCTGAAATAAGCAGTTTAAGGAAAGTACTATATCTAATTTTCCTTAGGTGCATTCTTGATTCTTCAGCCAGGTTCAGTACAGTCTTTTTGAAATTCTCTGCCTCTCGTGTCTCGTAGAAGATCTTCAAAATTTTCTTTGCGCTTTGCTTCGTTATTCCGTTCTTCAAAATTCCTTCGACTTTTTTTCTGGTTTCTGGATTCTGCAACGCATAGAGCACAGGTAGGGGCAAGCACTCGTACTTGAGTCTGTGAAGAAATTCTTCGGGGTCGAGCATGTCTATGTACTCGTCTTGCATTACCAGAAGCGTGCCTAGGGCTGTGCCGTACCTGCTTAAGGCATCAATCTCTGCTTCAGTTCCGCCCCCAAGAATTGCGCCTATGCGTGTGTAAGCCTCAACATTCACAGCTTTCTTCCGTGCCACAGTTAGGAATTCTTCAAGAGTCACGTCAAGTCTCTTCCGAAGTCCAAGTTCCAGAGCTTCAGCGTCTCCCAACTCGTAGAATGCGTTTTTGACAATGTTTGAGATAGTAGCCATCTTTTCGGGTGGTAATCTTTCGTTCGCAGCATATAATAATGCGAAACCCTTGAAGAGAAGGGCGTCTCCGGTCAGTAGGGCAATGTCGCTTCCATATTTTCCGTAAACCGTTGGTTTTCCTCGTTTTTCTGTTGATCGGTCGATTATGTCATCGTGTATGTCCACGGCGCCGCTTATCAGAATCAGTGGAACGGCTATTGGCGTGGTGATCTCCGGGTTGCCTCCAACAGCCTCGCAAACCAGCGACAACAGCGCAGGCCTTGTCACATCATGCCAGTACTCGGTCATGAAGTAGGTTAAGGCTTCACGTGCTTCATTGCACTCGACTTTCTCGAGCAAGATTTCCTTTCTAGCGATTTCAAGAGCCTTGCTTCCCCTTTCCTGGAAAATTTTCTGTATTCGTTTCATTATGTCCTCTGTTCTGGCTTCTCTTTCCTTCTTCGGAGTTTCTTTCATGTCCGTATCTGCTCCCTCCAAAAGATTTGATAGGAGTTGATGAGTTGCTTTCCCTTCGGCGTTATCTCATATATTTTCCTCATGCGCCCTTTCACCAAAGCCCTTCTGCTCCGAAGAAAACCGGCAGCCTCCAAGGCGTTGAGCGATGGATAGAGCGCGCCATGTCTAAGCTTGACTCCATACCGTTGCTCAGTCTTCTTAATAATCCTGTAGCCCCACGTTGGCTGGGTCTTAATGAGTTGAAGCAGGATTAAGTCGAGAAAGTTCTTAACGAATCGACGTTTCATCTCTCCCAAAAAATCTTCAAGCGGCTTCTCATTTTCCATTCTGTTTACCCATGCTATTGCTTTAGATATTAATGAACGCTGTTTGGTTATTTATGATTGTTCATGGATGCTGATGGGCTTTATGCTCTAATATGCTTTCTTACGTCTTGTGGGTGCATAAACCTTTATATCAGCGTCAGAAGCATTATCTATTCAGATATGTCCAAAAAAGGACATATTGTATAAGGGTTGAACGAAAGAACCGTTCAACACGTCTACAAAAAGAAGGAAAAAACAAAATGGGTCCAAAAGCGCGTGAAGTTCAAACCAAACTGATGAGAGGTTTACTCGACCTCGTGGTCCTCCAGTTTTTGAGAGCCCACCCCATGCACGGATACCAGATAATAGCTACCTTGCGCAAGAACTTCGGTGTATACTTTGGTCCCAGCACGATCTATCCACTGCTTTCTCTGCTTGAGCAGAAGGGTTACATCACCAGCAAATGGGATCTTGAAAACGACCGCCCGAGAAAAGTTTACACTATTACATCACAAGGTGCGGACCTTCTCAACTGCACAGAAGAATCGCTCAACCACATCTACAGGAAGCTAGCGTTTGGAATTAGCAAGATACCGTTCAACGGCAACAACTTAAACGCTTTGGCAAGCGACGAAAAAGGTCTCAACAAAAACCTCAGCCTGAAGAGAGACTACTATTAAGGGCATCCCGACGCCTCGGGCTCGTGGGTGCCCCCTACACTCAAAACTGGATGGGCGAAACAAGAGACAGCTTCTCGTGTGTCGGCGAATACACGCAGCTCTAGTTCTGTCGTAAGATGATGTCGAACTCAATCACATTTGTGCGAAAAGAAACCCTCTTTTCAGCTTGACTTTTAAATACGCTAGAAACCCTATTGCCTCTCGTGGAATTAGATTGGAAGAAGCAGACATACTGATTGTAGATTGTCCGATCATTACCATGGGCGGTAAGGGCTTCATAGACAGGGGCTTCATCGCAATAAAAGACAAAAACATAATGGCCCTGGGTAGAGCAGCTCACGCGAAGTCTTTCAGACCTGAGAAAACCATAAACGCCGAGGGTATGGTAGCCCTGCCCGGCTTAGTCAGCTGTCACACTCACGTGCCCATGACACTGTTTCGAGGTTTAGGGGAAGACAAGCAACTCCGTGAATGGCTTGGAAAGACTATCTGGCCCCTAGAAGCCAAGCTGAAGCCACGAGACATATACGAGGGTGCGCTTCTCGGCAACCTCGAGATGATAAAGAGCGGCACAACGTGTTTCGCAGACATGTACTTTCACGAGGACACGGTGGCCAAAGCTGTTGAAAAGTCTGGTTTGAGAGGAGTTTTGGCTCCGGGCATAATCGAGGCGGGAGACATCCGTAGGGGGGAGAAGATGCTGAATGAGGCTGTGGAAATGGTGAAAGAGTATCAGGGATATGCGGAAGGAAGGGTAAGCGTCCAATTGGGTCCACACGCTGTCTACTCCTGTAGCCCCAACCTGTTGAAGCAGGTTGGAGAGAAAGCATCAGAGCTTAACGTGGGCTTACACATTCATCTGGCTGAATCACAGGAGGCGTTGGAGAAGACTCGGAGAGAACACGCTACCACCGAAGTTGGACTCCTCGAAACCATTGGCTTCCTAAACTCAGACGTTCTCGCTGCTCACAGCATCCACCTAACCGATAGTGACATGAAAGTGATGGGCAAACTTGGTGTCAAAGTCTCCTACAACCCAATCGCTAACATGAAACTCGCCATGGGTGCCCCTAAAATAAGCGACCTACAAAGACACGGGGTAACTGTTGGCATGGGCACGGACGGACCCGCCAGCAACAACACTCTCGACATGTTCGAAGTCATGAAGGTTGGGGCCCTTCTCCAAAAAACGATTTACCAAGACCCGAGAGTGTTGCCAGTGCAGAAAGTTTTGAAAATGGCAACGATTGATGGAGCTCAGGCTTTAGGGTTAGATGGATTTATTGGCTCTTTAGATGTTGGCAAACGAGCCGACATCATCCTAATCGACTTTAAGAGGCCTCACTTGACCCCTCTTCACGACTTGTACGCTAACGTGGTCTACTCTGCACGTGGCAGCGACGTGGACACGGTGATTGTGGACGGGCGCGTGCTGATGGAGAATAGAGAGGTAAAGACTCTCGATGAAGAGAAAGTGATAGAGAATGCTCAAAAAACAGCTTGGGACCTAGTCTCGAGGTAAACAAACTATTTATATAACGGAAGTTATATTATATCGTAAGTATTGCGATATCGATGGGAATGTGGGGACGAGGTTGAGAGACCATCGTGGGTCGAGAGGGTAATGGCACGCGGGGTTGCGGCTTTTTACTCCGAGCCTCTTCTCCTTTCTCTCTCAGCACAACCACGCGGCTAATCGCCAACAAACAATGAAGCCCCACACAAAAACAGAAAGGGGAGAGGCGCGCGGTGGTTACGGCTAAAGAACTGGAAAACAAGATACGAAACAGGGTGTGGCTGCTGAGAGCAGAGTTTGAAGAGATACGCTGTTTGAGACAGACAGTGGACATGTTGCGAAGCCTCAGAAAGAGATTAGTGACAGAAAAATGCGATTAAAAATGAACTTTTTGAACGCCCAAGTCATTTTTTGTTTTGTGCCACGTGCCCTTATCGCCCACGCGTACCTGATTAGACATGTCGCGCCGGAGGCTTGTGCAATCGGTTAGGTGTACATAGCAGCAGCCGCATTCCTTTCAATGCCCCTACTTTCGACTAGTTCAGAAAGGGGCGTTGGCTCCTGCCATGAACCAGGGTCAACTACGCATATCATGTTCCTCGTCGCCATAGTTAATCCTGTGCGAACAGCCTCAGTCCTGCCGAGATTCGTGGTGTGCCTAACAACTCTACCCTTCACGTGGGGCCACTGACTTCGGTTCATTTCGACGGTTGCACAGGCGGTCTCATACGTCAAGTCTGTGCTTCCGTCGTCGACCACGATAATCTCAGAGGGAGCGGGATAGTCCCCTGCGGACTCGAACATGCTGTTTATGCACCCCGCAATTCGGCTTTCTTCGTTGTGGGCGGGCACGATGAATGAAACCATTGGATAGCCTTTTGGTCTGGGCGTGGGTCCCACTTTGCCAGCAGCCCTCTTCCATCTGCGCCTCATATAATATACTGTTGCTCCAATGACTGCTAGGATTATTAGTATGATGAGTAAGAGCAGCCAGAGAGGAATGCTAGGAGGCACTATTGCGGTGAACTCGTAGCCTCTTTTCTCTGCAACGTTGCCAGCGTTGTCAGAGGCTTCGATGTAGAACTCCACATTGGAACCTCCGCCCTGACCGGGTATTGTCGCTGTCCAGTTCATGTCCTCAGCAATCATGATAACTGGTTGCCAATCTCTAACTGTACTGTTTCTATACCAGAGAGTGGCATCTTTTACGCCACTGCCCATCGGGTGGTCACTTATCTTCACAGTCACGCTTACTTTTTCGTGGGCTAGGGGAGTTCTAGGCGTCCAGCTTGGAGTTTCTATCGTGGGCGCCGTTTTGTCGCCTACAGTGTAGGAGGCTTCGTCTGAGACGTCCCAGTTGTCCGCTTCGTCTGAAGCGAGAATCTTGTATTTCACTAGTGTTCCAAACGAAAACTCGTCGATGATGCCCTTGTATTTTCCGCCCTCAAAAGACATCGTGATGTTTGTTTGAACCAAGCCAGCAGTGAGACCCAAGAGAACTGGGAGTTTGACGCCGCTGGCGCCTGCAGGTTCGGTTACGTTGGCGATAACCGTGACCGTGTCGTTGTAGTTGGGTGTGGCAAGTGAGCGCTCCACACCCGAAATGGCTGGCGGGTGGGAATCAACCACCACATACGAGTAGGTGTCTGAAACATCCGTCTTGCCGTCAGTGTTGTTGGCGTAAACCTTGTAGCTCACGGTTGTTTGGTATGGTTTGTGCAAAATCATTGCGCTATAAAGCTCTTCAGCAAGAGTCATGGTGACGTTTGTCCAATCGACTGTGTTGATTGAACAGCTCAGAAGGACTCGGTCAATGGGGCTTCTCTCACTTTCAACCTGAGCTATCACGGTTACGTCTTCGTCATAGTTGGGCGTTTCTGGAAACCTCAAAACGCTCACAACCTCAATCAGCGAAGGTTGTGGGCGGGGCGAGGGTGCGATCCCTAACGAGATGTCCACAGAATCTTCCAGGGTGCCACTTGTTCCCTCCACCGTGATCGTGTAGGAGCCAGGTGGAGCAGTAGAGCCAACCGTAACGAAGAGCGTAGAAGTTGCGTAGTCGTTTGGCGGAGGAGTAACCTCTTGTGGGTCGAGATAGAAGGCGACGCCGCTAATGAGTTCAGAGGTCACTGCCAAGTCAACTGGCTTGTTGAAGCCGTTTATGGAGATAACCATGATTGTGGCTGTACCCCGTCCACCCAAAGAAATGTTCAGAAAGTCTGGAAAGGCAATTACGGCAAAGTCTTTTTTGGGCGGTGGAGGAGGCGGATAAATTCCCCTCAGAAGGTCGATGATGTGCCTTATTTTCTTTACGAAACCGTCTGCGAATTCTGGGGTCATCCAGTTTGTTACGGCGTTTATGAGGTCGTTCTCCAGTTTGTTTATGGAGCCGTTGATTGCTCCCGCCTCGATCTGAGTGATGACAGCCTTGATCTTGTAGGTCAAGGCTTTTCTGTGTCCGTCTGCAGCGTGAGAATCTTTGAACGCGTGATCTGGCAAGCCTGAGACTTCACCGTGTAGTAGCCCTAATTCAATCAATGCCTCGGATACGTTGTCTTGGCTTACGCCTATTGGAACACTCAGAAAGGATACGGATGCAATCAGAACCACCAATAAAGTAGCAATTAGAAGAGTCGATTCTCTCTTCATTTTCCTCTCGCTTCCGTTCCCAGCGTCCCCTATTAATAGGCAATGGATATGTAACTTTTACCTCAAAAATAAACCAATAGGGTACAAAATTATAGAACAGGAATGCAATAGAAATCGATTACATTCCCAACATCGATATGCGACAGCAGAGTTGTTTTTGCTGGGAAAATGTGGATTTAGTTGTGTTCAAGTTTCAGAATCTTAAATAGGTTCCACACGCCTATCTTAGAAACAACAACCAGTTTGTGGGTGATGCAGAAGTCAAAGGCGGTGACATCGCACGGACGACGCCTCACGATATCACACGTTGCTGAGAGACCCCGCCCGCAGAAAAATAATCGAGATGTTGGGCGAACAAGGAAGGATTGGATTCAAAGAACTGAGGCAATCGCTAGGGTTGGGCGTGGGCACCGTTTATTACCACCTTGACATGCTCTCCGATTTTCTAACCCAAGACAAGAGTAGGAAATACATGCTGAATGACCGTGGAAGACTTCTCTACAGGTCGTTACGGGAAGGAAGTCTCTCGCCAGCATTGAACGCTGGTGAAGCGCTCAGCCACCGCTTGGGACGGTGGCTCTTTCTTTCACCAGTTTTTGTGAGGACGGTTAGGTTGGAGCTCTTGCCAGTTTCAGTTTTGACCTTGGCTCTTGGAGCGGTTGGCTCAGCCCTCGCCAAGATTGAGCCCTTGTTCTTCTTCTATTTTCCATCCTTTCGTGGGTTTGAGAGCATCGCCCTCATGTTCTTTTTCTACTGGATTGGGCTCTTTCTGTTGGCTGATTTTCTGATTTTTGTGTTTTTTAGAAGGGTGGGTGGTGACCTTCAGTTGTTTACTGGCATAGGCATCTCGGCTCTACCGTTGGCTTTGTTTCCCTACGTCTACATGGCTCTTCCATACACTGTGGCTCGCTACGTGCTCCTTGCTCTTCAAGTGTGGACTCTGCTCTTGATTTCTTCCGCCTTCAGCTTTGGAAAGGGCTTGCGCCTAGACCGCTCAATAACGGTGAGCCTAATCATCCTCTACCTTAACATAGCTCTTCTAGTAATTTTGGGAAGACTGACATAAAAGTTCGAGATTTCTAGAACCCTTCAACATTGAAATTCGAGATTTCTCGAAACGATTTTCTTAAAAG
>Ga0315309_1000559_pt1 | contig 22670 bp, 25 predicted proteins | sample TDP4_MG_FD_203080 | JGI IMG/M metagenome (GOLD analysis project Ga0315309, IMG submission 203080) | Freshwater sediment microbial communities from Lake Towuti, South Sulawesi, Indonesia - TDP4 | ecosystem: Environmental > Aquatic > Freshwater > Lake > Sediment | place: Indonesia: South Sulawesi...
TACAAACCGTCGTGCCGTGCTTGTCTATGCTGAGAGAATTACCATTCGCCATCAAACGGATCAGAGAAGACTTTCCAGCTCTGAACGGACCGGTTACGAGAACCTTAACTTGCTTCATTGTATAAAACGTTCCCCTTCTCTCGAAATGCTTGAGAAACAAATCACGAATATGATTTGTTCTTTCGAGGATCACATCTTGGGCGCGTACTTATTGGATTAAGCTACAGATGACTTTTATTTCTTTCCGACAGTCGTAATTCACTGATCGTCCGCTCAGAAGATCAATGTAATACCGCGCTCAAAATCAAAAAAAGGAAAAGAAGAGAGAGATTACTTGAGGAACTCGAGTAGAGCCCTGTTTACCTTTTCAGGTTCTTGTGAAAAGAGTGCGTGACCAGTGTTGTCGAAGAGTGCGAGTTTCGCTCCGGGTATTCTGTCGGCTATTATCTTGGCATTCTCTGAAGGTAAGAGGATATCTTTCTTGCCATGGATCACTAATGTGGGTGACTTGATTTTTGGAAGTCTCTGGTATGTGTCAAACTTCATGATTGCTCCTATCTGGCGCTGATAAGCGTCTGCTGGAATTGGAGCCTTGAGGAGTCGTTGAGTTACTTCTTTCATGTAGGCGGCGTTGCTCTTGACAAAGTCCTCAGTGAATAGGACTGGAATTGTGTTTTTGACTATTTCCTCGTCTGTTAATCCTTCTCGTGGCCTCATCAAAAGGGCGAGCACTTGCGGTGATGGCTGAACTGACTTGGTGGTTCCACAGTTCGTCGAGCACAGCACGAGCTTCTCAACCTTCTGAGGGTAGTTGAGAGCGAATTCCTGTGCTATCATTCCCCCCATTGATATTCCGAGTATGTGAGCTCGCTTGATCTTCAAGGCATCCATGAGGCCAGCTGTGTCGTCAGCAAACATCTGGATCGTGTATGCGACCTTGGGTTTGTCTGTGCGGCCGGCGCCTCGATTGTCGAAGATGATTATCTTGTATTTCTTCGAAGTTTCCTGTATTAGTCGGGGATCCCACCAATCAATGTTGGCGGACAGCCCCATGATCATGACAAGCGGAAACCCGTCGCCGTGAATCTCGTAGTAGATACTTATATCGCCGACTTTGACTTTCGGCAACTGAGATGTCTCTCCTACCAACCATCCCGATAATCAATGGTTTTGGTTAGCTAGTCGTATCTAGATGTCCAAGTAGATAAGGATTAACATACATGGAACGCGGCATGTATTCTCTCTTCTTGGGATACCAGATAGCTATGCTATTCTGCCAACAAAGAACGAGGAAAAGAAATAGCAGCTTACCGTTGGCTACTGAGGACGTTGTCTATTTCTCTTCTTCCACAGGCGCCAGCTGCTCTTCAATAAATGGTCTTTCACGGAAAGTAAATGCTTCCTTCCCGCCGGATAATACCCTCAGATCGTCATCAAGTCCCTGCTTATTGAGGAACCTCTTCAAATAGACCTTCAGCTTAGTCTTCGAAAGGTTTGCCCTCACTGGGACATGTGTTGCTTTGCTTTTCTTCTTTTCTGGTTTCTCCTTTTGCGGCTTCTTCTTTTTGGTTTCTCCCTTCTTTGTCGTCTTCGTGTCCGTTGTCGTTGGTGATATTACTATTCGTGTTCCATCGACTTTGGCTTCTATTTTGAGTGGAGCTATGCCGTTGAGGAACTCAGCCAGCTTGCCTACTAGATCTTCTCCGCGGTTTCCGAGGGCGCCGGTCTCAACGATTATTTGAGACATCTGTACCATTCCTCTAGGTCGTGTTGACACTTCTAACACATGTAACCTATATAACATGATCTAATTTTCAGAGTGAGCTTGGCGTTGAGCTATCTTTTTCTAGTCACCGTCCTAAATAAGAACTAGGTACAATGTATCTCTCATAACAAGCTAACCCACATTTCTTACTCATATACATCACCTACTTCACCTTTGCTTTCTTCTCAATTCTCTTAATCTGAAATTTGCTTTACATTCACCTTTTCTATGTTTACATTTTCTTGTCATAACATACACCACCTAGCGCGCGCCGATCTTCTTCTTTTGCTCCTCGATAAATTTCCTTATTCCACATAAGTTACTGATAACCACCTTGAACTTGGTAAGATACGAAACTAAGAATGAGACAGTAACCAGTATCTCAGCAACCGGTGAGACTGAAAGATCCCAGAAGGAAATGAGAGGAGAAATAAAGCTGTAACAACGGCAGTAACCAGAAGCCCAAGAATCCCCGATCTTCTAAGCCCTATCTTCTTGGCCCGTGGATTCTTCTCTGCGATCTTGAAGGGTTTCCAGACAGTCTCATGTAAGACCACGTTGTAGCTGAATCCAAAATCCCAAAGAAATTTAATGCTAGTAGTATTGCCCAAACCTGAAATTCATAGACATACATTCTTCTCTTCATTACCTTCTCTTTTTCCTTTTCCCCTTTCAATATGTCTTAACGCTAGGCTTCTTCTCTTTGCTTTCTCTTTCTTTTAATTGAACCATTCGAGTAAGACACGCAAAAGCTACTATTACACCAACCGTATTAGCAATTAGCTCGTTCCGCATCACTGTCTCCCAAACACCTAAACCCATTGATAGAATACCTGTCGCTAGGTTTATGAATAAAGAGACGCAAAGACCGGCACTAATCCCAAACAGGACACTAGTAACGACAATAGCACGAACACATTCTCCTATTACTCATGTTACCGCCTCCCCCTAAACCCCTTCTTATCAGCGATTTTACCCCTTTAAGAACCCCTGACCCTATACACTATACACTATACACTCTAAACAGCAACTAGGAAAACACCAGAAACCCCTAGAATCAACCTCCCCCCTATGGCTTCTATTAGGTTTTCAGCAGTGGAATCGCCTATACCCATCTAACGGCGCGGAAGCGGGAAGGTTGATACTCCAAACCCTTAGGTAGGCTTAAACCATAACCCCCCTTCTAGGATCCCCAACTTGGTACAGGATCATACTTTATGCGCTATATGCCCCTCCTATACCCATGTACATAGCCTTTATCTGGTTTATGCCTTTTAGAGCCTTCTAGCCCTCTTCGTCTTCGTTCTCATCATCCCAGTAGTCCTCTTCAAAGGCGTGATCAGAGTTATCAAGGTGATCGCAATTAGGGCAGTCGTGATCACAGTTCTCCATCCAGGAATCCTCACTATCCTCTTCTTCACCCAATAACCTCTACCTCCTTCTTGATTTGAGGACTAGTATCTTCTCCCCCTAGCTTCTTATCCTCTACGTGCTATAATAAATGTTGATAGGCTAACCTTCTAGCTTTTCTTTCTTCAATGCCCTGACCCATTAAGATAGCTGCTTGCTTCTCCAACTCTTCTTTTAGAAGCCTATCCTCCATCTCATAGATACCTAGAATTCCCTCTCCCATCTTCTTGTCTATTTTGCTTGGGCAAAGCTTTTCAGATTTCCTATTTAATTCCCTTATCTCTTCATCTGAGCTAAGGATATATTCTTCCCAATCATGAGAATTTCTGGTTTCTATTGCCTTTTTAAACTTGGTAAAATCCCCATGACGATTCTCTGCGAACCATATTTCAAGTTCTTTTTCATCTAAATGGGTTATCTTTTCTAAATCTATAACTGCCATTTTCTATCCTCCCCATTTTACTTTTATCCGGTTACACATCATGATCCAGGCAGCAAGCATATCAATTTCGGTAGTTTCTCCCCCTTAACCTCGCCGCTACTAGGTTGCTTCTCTTCTTCATCTTCCTCTTTTTCCCCAGTATTTGATACCTCTAGATTCTTCTTTTCGTCAACTTCAATGTCATCTAAGCGGCCCATCCAAAGGTTATGTCCTCTGTATGCCCTTCTCCTTTCTTCTCCCCCGCTTTGCTGCCACTCAGTATATTGCTTTCCAATTTCATTAGATAACCTTGCCTTTAACGCCTTCCGCGAAGCACTACCATTTATGACATATCTTCCCTTCTCAACTGAATTAGCAACTAATTGAGGGAACCTAGAAACAACCTCAGTAAACGTATCGAAAATCGATCTATAACTTTCTACACTAACCTCATCTTTGCTATTGCCAAACATCCAGAGAAGCAGCTTTTTCTTTAAATTCTTTAGCGCGATGGTATGAGAAGTATTTTAGGTTTGAGGCGCTCAGACCATGATATGAGCGCCATAGTAGTTTGTGGTTTGGATGTCCATAAGGATTCAACTTATGCGACAGTAATGGATCAAGAAGGAAAGATAGTTAATCAGACAAAGATGAGTAATGAGAGAGTACTTTCGTACCTGTCAGGCTTCAAGGTTGACAGGGTTGCAATGGAGTCCTCCAACCAAGTAGCACCACTTTACAGGAAGCTCACGAGAGAAGGTTACAGTGTCGTCGTCTCTCACCCTAAGAAGACGAGGTACATCGCTGAGGCGAAGATTAAAAGCGACCGAGTGGACTCTAAGGCATTAGCTGAGCTTCTGAGGCTGGATGCGTTGCCCCTAACGTACATGCCAGACAAGGAAACAGCCGTGTTGAGGGAGAAGGTTCGCCGCAGAGCCTTCCTGGTGAGGGAGCGCGTCAAGCTGAGAGTCAAAGTGAAAGCCATCCTCACATATGAGGGGATCAAGTGGCCGTCGGACCATGGCTTGTTCACTGTGAAGGGTGTTGAGTGGCTTCACGGTTTAAGCCTTGACCCAGTCGAGTCCTACCTGCGAGTCATGGCGAGCTTGGATGATGAGATCAGGCTTCTCTCCAAGGAACTCCGGGGACAAGCTGAGGACGATGAGGACGTGAAGCTCCTCATGACCATCCCCGGAGTAGGGTACTACACAGCCCTGCTGGTGAAGAGCGAGGTTGGAGACATCAACCGCTTCCCATTCGGTGAGAGACTGTGCAGCTACGTCGGTCTCGTCCCCTCCACACACGCTTCCGGAGCATCAGTCAGGCATGGCGGCATCACCAGGGAGGGTAGCAGGTGGCTGCGCTGGGTGATGGTTGAAGCCGCCCAGACACACGTCCACAAGTACGACACGGGGATAACCCGCGCATACAACCGGATAGCGGAGAGAAGAGGAAAGAGAATTGCAGCTGTGGCGGCTGCAAGGAAGCTCCTCCTCTGCTGCTACTCAGTCATGAAGAACAAGCGTCCGTATCACGATCAGACCTAGGAAACACACGCACACACACTTTCCTCGCGAAAGCGCTGTCCCCCGAGGTGGACGTTAGCGCGAATGAGGAGGGTCTGGATGCGAAGAAACATAGTGCTCCCGAGTGGGCGAATAGGCGCATGCCCTTGACATCAGCGAGGAAAGAAAAGGAGAGGAATCGATGCGTAGAGGAAAGAGTAAAATAACTGGGCTTCACATAGGCGCGCTCAAATAATAATGACCATTGACTTCCGCATACTTGCTTATTACACTAAGGCATCTGTCCAATTCTTCTTGCGAGATGCCAAGATCAGCTACAAGCTTTCTGACGACTTCTTTAAACTTTTCATCTATCAAATGGCTTCTTGAGCATTCACCATCTACTTTTATAGAACCACCGTAGTCGAGATAGCATGGATACATTACACATTGGAGAGGTCTGAAGGACTGATCATGTGAAAAACATCTTCTATTTACATAATAAGGGCAGTCATCTAAGAACCATACACCTTCTCTCTGGAACACGGCACCTTCAAAATAGATGATCTTCCACTCTTCGCCTGTAAAGAAAGAACCATAAAGTTCGTCTTCACAATGGCTATCACAACCATCACAATTGAACTTTTCCATCTACAAACTCACCAAGATTATGCTGACTATCCCGAACACGATACCGACTTCGTTTACCATTGATAACTCTTCCTTGAACCATAGCACACCTGCTAATACGACAATGATGAAGTTTGGAACATTTATGATCGCCACCGAGGTTGACAAGTAACCGAATTTCAGTGAGAACATCCAAAACACCGTACCAATGAAATATATAACACAACTTCTCTCTTGAACCTCTCTGCGATCTCATCCGACTCTCTTTCAGTGAATCTGCCTTCATATTGGTTCCTCTCTTTAGCCGTGTCCATAGTATTGTCTTCATTGATCGTCCATATCTTCCATGTTTTGACTTTGTCATGTATCGACATATCGACACCCCGAAGAGAAAAAAGGAGCAGCATATGCTACTCAGCCTCACGACGAGGAGCTAGATACCAAGCTATTACAGCAATATCCATGGGAGTCAGGGATCGCCCGTGCATTTTGGTTATTAGAGAATGTTAGTGGTGTTTAAAAGCTAGGTTCGCCTATTGTCCTTGTCAACGCCGACAAGGAGGAAGTTAAATTTGTCTAGAGAATTAAACGTCATATACGTGGGGACAAAGGCCCCGATGGATTACGTTTTGGGGATTATCTCAGGTTTCGGCAGGTCAAACATTAAAGAAGTTACTGTGAAGGCGAGAGGACAGGCAATATCTACTGCGGTCGATGCTGTCGAGATAACCAGACACAGGTTCATGGATGGCTTGGACATAGGCAAAATCACCATAGGAACCGAAGAAATGCCACCAAGAGAAGGCGAAGGCAGAGCAAGGATGGTTTCAACGATCGAAATCACTCTGACACGAAAGTAGATATCGCGCGGTAAATTAGTTTCTTCTATAGCTATTTCTCTCCCATCGAAAAGTTCCTTTTCCAAGTCTGGCGGTAGTTTCCTGCGTTTATTACAGAAGTGAATGAATCTTTCCACCAAAGTGGCTGACGAGCTAGTTTCCTTGGACATAATTGCTACCAAATGACTACTAGACTGAAAAAGCCTTAAGAGTCTTATAGCATCATTACTCACTCTTGTTCTCTGAGGGAAGTGGAGCCGCCTCTTTTTTTTGGCTTGTCGTCGCCAGGTTATGCGTACTCATGTGAGCCTCAAAGCAGATTGCGCCTTGGCATACCTTGTGAAGTGTTGTCTATGCCTCCGATAACTGTCTCTTGACTTGGCTCTATGTTTCTCGGGATTCTTCCAATAGTGACTCTTAGACGAAGGCATATCATCTTAACTCCACTGTATAGTTGCTAAGTCGAAACTATTAAGCCCCAAGAGAGACTAGTAAAAGTGAGTGACGCTTGCTCTCGAAATGGAAGATTTAAGAAGCTCCTTTGACTACTAGTTCTCGGTGGGGAGTATGATGGAACTAACTGATGATGAGAAGCGGGGGGCAGGTCATCTGTTTTATGACCCAAACGGCAACAGATGGATGTGCTTCACCGATGAGGTAATTCTTAAAAACACTAAAGAATTGGAAGGACATGAGAAGTGCTTTGTAGTTAGAACAAGTGAGTATCATCTATCGGAAGCGGAAAGAATGGAGATACAAATGTTCGGATTTGCGATACATGACCCACCCTACTTTACCTACTTCCCTTCAATCACCTTTGTACGCATGCTGGCACATCAGATACTAAAAGATGCTAAAAACCCGAATCATGATTTCGACTTCGAACCTCCTGAACAACATGGTCTTAGGTATCATTCCGTCGTGAACTCGGGTATCTGATGCTAAACCAGAGCGTTGAAACATAGGTTCATCCGTATAAGAATTACACAGCCCCTCTGCTGCCCAAATGTTGGCACGAAAAACAAGAGAGACAATTGCTGAGTTGACGAAGCTCATGCGTTTTCTCGTTACTATTCTTTCGTTGCGGTGAGGAACCCCCCTATCAACCCTAAAATGAATCCGAGGTAGAAGCCTCCTCCAAAGAGGATTAGGCTAATGATGGCGGAGAGTCCAATGGAGGTCGCGCCGACCGTTCTGGTCGTCTTGCGATTGTGTAGTCTAACTACCAATAAGAGTCCGATGAGCATGATGATTCCCAATAGTAGGTCGATATATCCTCCCCAAGGCGATAGAAGCTGAACACCATAGAAGAGGGGTGAAACAAGCGCAAGTATAACCCCTTCTGCGATTATCAAGAAGGACCCCGCGATGCAGAAATATAAGCTGACCCTATACAACTTGTAGCCCCTAGGTTGTTGCTTTGCGCCGTGGCTCTTGGGTGGCGTCTGTTCCTTGCCGCTGAGATGCTTCGTGGACATTTTTCGGACACCTTCGGCAATCGAGTGGCTATCATTGTAGTAGGTATTCTGCTTACACCTGTCTTATACCTATCGTTTCAGAAGAAACCCTAACCCTGCCTTGACGACCTTCCTTTTCAGCCCCTTTAGGTTGGGTTTCCCAACTATCTTGAGGTCTTTCTTTCTGACGACGACGCTGAAGACGCCGTCGACCTTCTGTTCGATTTGGTGTCCGCATGTGGGGCACTTCCCGTGGAAGAGACCGTCAAAAGTGACTCTCACGTTGCCGTCCTCGGAGACAACGTTACTTATTCGATAGTTTTCACCCACGTTCTGTTTGACGTACGCAAATGCCACGCTCTCAGGAGTCTTGGGAGTAAGCATCTTAAACACCATACCGACTAGAGTTTCCAGACAAACTATCATCTTTCGATGACTTTACGATAACAAGTAGTAAGAATCTCGTCTCTATAGCCTTCGCCTAGGACTCTTGCCAGCATCCGATTTTGGCAGGGTTGTTTCACTCCAAGGTATATCCTTGACCTCACAGTCAAGATCGGTTCTTATATTCTCTCGAACTTTCTTGAGAGATGTTGCATCTTCACTTATTATCAGACATTTCTTTTCCTTTACATTTGCCACGAGTGCCGAGTGGAAGAATGGTTCATGGTAGAAATCGTAGTAGCTCTCAGCGTCACAACCAAAGGCATTTCTGAAGACGCCATTGAGCTTCTCTCTTAGATCCTGCTGCGTTATATAATGGGGGAATCCAAAATCTTTGGCTGCTATATTCACCAGCTTTTCTATCGTCTCCCCAGTTCACCCCCGAATCTATACATGACGATCTCTCGGGAACTGGGCTATATCACTTTTTTGCAGGTTTTCTAAGCGTCTTGTCAAGGTATCTTTGGTACTCGTATAGTTTCGATAGGATCTTAGCCGCTTTTTCAGGTGTCGGATATACTAGCATGTTTTTCTGATGTTCTAGTTTCTCAGTAACTTCTCCCGCTGAGGTTAGAGTGACTGCTACTACTGGCTTCCTGTATTGCGTGACGAGCTTCGATATCTCGCTTATGAAGTCTTCATCGCCCTTCTCGAATATTTCCATGAAAGCTTCAGCTCCCTTTACATCCGGGACACTTGGAGACTTCAAGATGAGTTCAACGAAACGCGATGCGCCGGCGATTACCCCCAAGGCAATGGTTGCATCAGTGTCCCCACTCTTTGCGAGCAAATCCAAGCACTTAAGGTGAGCCTTCCTGTCAAGTGTCCCAACGAGATCAACAGGATTACCCCTGCTCCAATAGGGTGGAAGAATCTTGTCAAGCTCAGCTATGAGGTTAGGAGAGAGTCTAGCAACCTCAAGTCCGACCTCTTCACACGCGTCTGCCGTGACCACACCGTACCCGCCTCCCCAAGTCAGGATACCGACACGTTTTCCTTTGGGAAGAGGAGATCCCTCGAAAGCCTTAGCTAAGTCAAGTAATTCCTCTATTGTTGATGTCTGAATGATTCCACATTGCTTGAAGGCTGCGTCATAAACCCGCCTGGAGCCAGCTAGTGCTCCACAATGTGACTTGGCGGCTCTCGCACCGGCTTCGGAGCGACCAGCCTTGTACACTATCATGGGCTTCTTCTTGGTTATCTCCCTCGCAACCTCCATGAATTCTCTTCCGCCCTCGTTTCCTTTCAAGCCCTCGAGATACGCAAGGATGACCTTCGTTTCGGGGTCTCTACCAAAGTACCTGATGTAGTCGACGCACCTTGTCGCCGCCTCATTGCCTGAACTCACAAACTTACTGAAACCGATTCCAGCGGATTCACCCATATCCAGAAGCTGAGTTCCCAAGTTTCCACTTTGAGAAACAAACGCAACCCTGCCAGCCCTAGGTCTGACAGGAGGCATCAACGCATACAAACTGAGATATGCACTGTATATTCCCATGGTATTGGGCCCCACAAGAGTTACCCCTCCTCTTTGCGCGATGTCTACTACTTCCCTCTCCAGCTCTGCCCCCTTCTCACCTGCTTCGCTGAAGCCAGCCGTTATTACTATGGTCGCCTTCACACCTTTCTTCACGCAGTCCTCCATGATTGAGGTGACCGTATCTGCAGGGGTTACTATAGTGGCTATGTCGACTTCCTCAGGCACCGCGTCGAGATTTGGATAGACCTCCCTGTTGAATATTCTCTTCTCTTTGGGGTTGATGAGAAACAGTCTACCTTTGTACCCACCTGTCAATATGTTGGTGGGGATAATGAACCCCCATTTGAAAGGATTGCTGCTGGCGCCAATGAGAGCTATGCTTCTTGGATTGAATAATACATCAAGTTTGTCCGGTTGTGATTCAGGCATGGTAACCGCCCCGCCCATCTGTTCGTCCAAAGATGAAATGACTCTCCCGCATCTTTAATTGAAATTCCTCTGGTCGAAATCGGGAATCAGTCGATCAAACACTTAACTTTGCCGAGAATTCATATTCTCTGATTGTTATATAAGTGTTGGATAGATCCTCAAGGAAGTGAGAATGGACACAGGAGAAAACCAACCTTCGTATATCCAGCTCGCACGGGAACCGCCTCAAGCCTCGCCACCAAAACCATTAAATAAACTGGAATGGTATCAAATCCGATGAGGTTATATCTCGAAAAGCGATACGAGTAATGAAGAGTTAGAATCAGTGAGTTCTTTCTTAGGAGAGCGCGTTTCGTAACTTGCAGGAATTCGTGCTTTCAGATGTCGCCGACGAAATCGGAAGATGCGCCGCGCTATCGATTCTCCTAGAGGTAAGTGGATACCCAAAGCCAGGGAACATTCATCGCAACAGAGACTTCCAGAAAACTAGGTACGAACATTTTCTCTGCAGCGCGGTGGCAATAGAACCTGCGATGACCACGCTAGCTATAAACGGCACACTTCTTGGTCTTAACAGATTGACTACAAGTGAAGTGGAACTGGGTAAACATATCCTGCAGGCTATTTCGGACACGCAGAGATGGCAGCACGGTGGCAACACCAACTTAGGTTCAGTACTGCTTCTGGCTCCGTTGAGTGTCGCTGCTGGGGCAGCGTCCTCCCTGGGGATGATGACTCCTGGCGGGATAAGGAAAGAAGTCGATCGAGTAGTACACGGAACCACTGCTAGGGACGCCGTCAAGGTCTATGAAGCCATAAACGTGGCGAGACCAGGCGACTTGCGCCCCGTTTCTGAGCTCGATGTTAATTCTGAGGTTTCTCGGAATCAGATCCTGGAAAGAAACATACCTCTGTACAAGATTCTTGAGATAAGCTCATCTTGGGACAACATAAGCAAGGAACTTGTATCAGACATGAGGGTGACCTTCGAAATCGGGCATCCAACCTTTGTGAAGACGTTGGGAGAGACGCAAGATATTAACATCGCCACAGTCCATACGTTTCTCGCAATTCTCTCGAAGGAGCTAGACTCACTTGTTGTCCGAAAGAAGGGAGAATCTGCAGCCCGCGATCTGTCAAAGCGTGCTAAAGAGATACTTGACGCTGGCGGCCTTGCAAGTGGAAGAGGTAAGAGAATGGTTCAAAGCTTCGATGAAGATCTTGCGAAGGAGGGAAACAGGCTCAACCCGGGGACAACAGCGGATCTCACATGCTCATCGATAATGGTAGCACTGCTTGAAGGATGGAGGCCCTAAACCCTCAAGATCCCCTTGGACTCTTCTTGTTGTTTTCATGTGCTAGCCTGTGATTGGGGATTCAGTCTTGAGGAGATTGGATCGCAATTCCCCCAATTTGCCAAAATGTGCTACTGGACAGACTTTTGTGCAAAGTCCACAGTGAGAACATGTCTCCTCGTCGATGATTGGACCGCTATCCTGAAGCGATGCTGATACTGTTGGGCAGATAGAAACACATGAGCCGCACTTAACACATCTTGCAATTCGGCTTACCGTCATGACGAGTTTAAGGACATACCGTTTCGCTGTTCTTTCATCGGGTGCGTTTATCACGATTCTTCCGTCGCTGAATAGGTAGATGTTGGTCTCCTTACTCCATAACCTGAGGGCTCCCTTGGTCCTCTTCACTATCCCAACGCTATTGAGTATGTTTGTCACATCTTCAATCTGTAGCGGGCGATTGAACGCACCTTCGACGCTCATGCTTCCTTTTCCGCAAGGTCTCGTTCCGCTTACAAGTGAAATGCCTAGTCTTTCCTCTTCATGGTCCGGGTGCTTCGGGGTGACGTTGATGTTTTGGGCTGTTATGAAGTCTTGTATGCCTCCAGGGTATTCTCGCCATCTCCAGAGGCCATATTTTACCCATCTTTCATCGTAACCCATCCGCTTTGACCATCCCTGAAGGTATGATTCCCATCGCCGCCAAAGTTCCGGATGTTTTCTCTCAACGATCTTAAACTCGGCCATTTCGCATGCTGGGCACAGCCAGCAGCCAATTCTGTCCATCCCCTCGAAGTAAAGAGGATTCGGGTTAACCTTCTTCCTCATCAGGTAGAGCCACACATGTAACGCTGTCCACTCGTTTATGGGAGAAGCCTCAATGTTCCCAGGTATCCAGGGGTTGACCCAGATGTCTGGTCGCCTAGCTCTTGTGAGGCTCTCGTATTGGCGCTGCCCCACGAACATTAAGCACCCTTTCGGAAATCTTTCCTTCGTCAACTTCACAACTGGGGAGAGCTTAGAGGTCTTACAACACCACCTATAGTCCCTTGAAGGAGGACCAAACACGTCTAAACTGTCCCAAAAGATTTCGCCAGCTTTCTCCTCAACCAACTCGAAACCAAGCTTAGGAACCACCTTGTGGGTATGTTCAACGGTTTCCGGGAGCTCCAGACCAGTGTCCACAAAAACGGCTGGACCATCAACTACATCACGTGATAGAAGGAGCATAGCAAGGGAATCTTTACCACCCGAGAACGAGATTGCTGTTGGAAGATCACTCTTCTTACTTGCAACTCGCTCCATGAAGCGCTTAGCTTTTTCCTCCTTCCTAAGAAGGGTTGCCTCATTGCATTTTATCACGTCCTCCCAGCTTTGTCCACCCTTCTTTGAAGAGGAAGGCAGATGCTTCGAAGGGCTGACACTGGTTGAGGAGCCGCCAACATGCGATGCTACCCTGACTGCAACTGCTGATGACCCGGTATTCATGTCCTTCATAACTTTTCCTACGCCGAGAACTTCATCTTTATCTGAGAAGATCAGGACATGTTCTCCCTTGGTGACCTCAGGACCAACTTCCAGGATGTTAGATGAGAAAACATCTCTGCCCCTAAGCACATATCTTCTAGCGCTGCTCTTGACCTTCACGTACCTCTTAGTTGCGGTAGTCCCGATCCTTTTTGCCCCTTCGGCCCTCGGTCTGAAAACCCACTTCATACCGAATAAGTCGAATCCAATTGAACCTACAGAGCGACCATCCACAACAATGTCATCAAGATGATCAATCGCAGGCGCCTTACTCAGCAGCACAACTCTATTGAATGGGATCAATTCTCCTGTTCCCCCGCCGTACTGCTCTTCAACCACCCTGCGAATAAAGTCTACATCATTCTTGAATGCTGGTCTGACGTCGGCAGGAGGATAGAGCCTCAACTCCAGCCCCCTCGTATTGCAGACTGCGCAGATCCCGGCATCAACTACTGGTACGTTGCACTCGATGCACCAATGTAATGGAGCAGTAAGCGGAAACTTTGGCAACTTATGCAAGATCCCCCTTGTCACCGCGCTTGAAATACAATTCCTTATTGATCCTTGGAATGAACGCCATCAAAATAGCTTGCTCTGTCAACCTCTGCCTGTCAAGCTGACCATGAGAAAGGAAACCGATGGCACCGATCCTCTCGCCAATATTCTCTATGCGTGTTAGCGATTCCATGACATCCCCTATCTCTTTTCCTTTGCTCAGGACCTCGTTTAATACCTCTGGAGGGTACTCAAATCCAGAGCCACATCCAATCGTAACCTTGCCCTTCTTGTCAACTATGGCAGCGAATTGAATGTCAAGGTAGCCGGTTAGTGTTTTAGGAACTTTGACTAGGCCAGCCTCTATTCCGATACCGAACTCCGCGCTCGGTACTGACGATGCAGCCTGTTTAGCTCTATTCACTGCTCCCCGTATCGTCTGCTCTAACCCTACGGGCTGATTTGGAACGCTGGAGGCAACCTCAACAGCAATGACATCTAATTTCTCGTGGAGTAACTTCTCTGCGATGTGAGCAACCGCCGAAACTTTGACGGGGTTACGCGTTCCAACAGCCAAGACCCTCATAGAGACTCTCCACCAGTAAGACACACTTAGCAGATTATATAACGTTTCTTAACGGCACAATCAATTCATCTCGGCACACAGAAAAATGGAACCACGAATTTAAGAAAGTGTGTGCGCAATCTCAATGTACGAAAGCAGTCGGTTCTTCAAAGGAATGGTTTATAATACACTTCATGCAGAATGCTCTACGCTAAACAATAAGTTGCGTCGGGGGTCTAACGAGTATTGGATTCGGATGACACAATAGGGAAAGTTCTCGACTACTCTGCTAAGCTGGGCTCCGAGTACACGGACGTAAGGGAGGAAGCGATCAGCTCAACCTCAATCGTTGTTGGTGACATGACAGTCGATCAGGCAACCTCGAGCTTCGGCGAAGGTGCAGGCTTTCGAGTCCTAGCTAACGGTGCTTGGGGTTTCTCGGCAACATCCGACCTGTCTCGCGATGAGATTATGAAGTCTGTTGAAGTAGCCTTTAGGATGGCGAAGAGGACAGGCGAGAAGCTCCAAGAAAAGGTTAAGCTAGCCAAGATCAAGGCAGTGCAAGACTCGCTCAAAACTGAGGCCAAGACCGCTTTTTCAGAGATTTCCATTGACGAGAAAATCAGCCTGACTCTGAAACTAAGTAAGATAATCAAGGAAATCCCTAACATAGCGAGCGCCTCAGTTACCTACATGGACTCATATGGGAAATCACTTTTCTTGAGCAGCGAAGGTTCAAGAATCACAGCAGAGCCTTCAAGGGGAACCATAATACTCGTTGCGGTTGCAAAAGAGGGAGACAAGATCCGACAGTACCGAAAGAGGATCGGCGGTATAGGCGGTTTTGAAAAACTCCTTGAGAACAAGCCAGAATCAGTTGCCAAAGATGTCGCCGAAAGGGCCTCAGCCTTGCTTAAGGCGGAGCAAGCGCCAGGTGGTCGCTTCACCGTGGTTGCTGACTCTGATCACATAGGGGTCTTTGCTCACGAAGCGGTTGGACACGCTACTGAGGCTGATTTCGTAATATCAGGAGAAAGCATACTGACTGGAAGACTCGGCGAGAAGGTTGGCTCAGAAGATGTGACGATCTATGATGACCCAACTTTCCTCGGAGGATACGGGTCTTTCAAATATGATTCTGAGGGGACACCAGCCGAAAAGAGAACGCTCATCGAGAAGGGTATACTCAAGACATACATATTGAACAAGGAAGCCGCGGCAAAACTGAACTTCAAGCCAAATGGAGGGGCGAGGGCTCAGGGGTATCACTTCCGCCCAATTCCGCGCATGTCTAACACTTACATTGGTCCAGGAGATTACTCATTTGAAGAGTTAATTGAAGACATCGACACCGGTGTATATGTGAAAGGAACGAGGGGCGGTCAAGTCAACATAGCCATAGGCTCATTCCAATTCTCAGCCCAAGAAGCCTTCATGATAGAAAAAGGGAAGGTGACCAAGCCACTTCTCGACGTCTCACTAAGTGGACTAACACTCGAGACACTGAGTAATATTGATGCAGTTGGCAAAGATTTCTCAATGACGAACATAGGCTTCTGCGGAAAGGCTGACCAGAGCAACTTGCCCGTAGGAAACGGAGGACCAAGTGTCAGAATACAGAATGTAGTCTTGGGAGGTGTGTAGCTGAAGATGAAGGGCAAGAAGAGTATGACTAGCGCTCCAGGCGAAGGTGGCATCTACAGTGATGCCAACCTAGCAAGCGTGGGTGCCAGAGCTGTAGTCCAAGCTGAGAGGATGGGCGCTACTCAAGCGGAGGTCTTCACGCTATGCAGTACCATTTCCACATGCTCCGTTGAGAAACTTGAGGTCAAGTCTGCCCAGCGGAAAGTCCAAGCAGGGATAGGGATCCGTGTTGCCCTAGGCAAGAGAATAGGATTTTCATGCACTTCAAGTCTCTCAGAACAGTCGATAAAGGAAACCATAGAGAAAGCTCTCAAAATAGCTCTTGCGAGGGAGGAGGATCCACGGTTCAAGTCCTTCCCGATTAAGAGTAGCCACCAGAAGGTCTCAGGGATCTTCGATAAGCAAGTAGAGGACTCACAAGCAGAGGAGCTAATAAGCAAAGGTGGCTTGCTCGCTGAGATTTCACGGAACTACGATAATCGGATATACTCAGGTAGCGGATCAATAACAAATATTGTCTACGATAGGACTATCGTTAACAGCCTCGGAGTCGAACTTGAGGAATCAGATACCGTTGTGAACGCAGAGATGTCTGCTGTGGCGAAAGATAATGGTGAGGTTTCAAGTGGCGCATACATAGAGTCAGCTAGAAACCTCGGTGAAGTCGGTGTCGAGCGCGTTGGTACCATGGCTTCAAAGCTGGCTATTCAGCAACTCAGAAGGAAACCCATCGAGACAAAGACAATGGATCTCGTCATGCATTCATACGCAATAGGAGATCTACTTTCGAATACTCTTCACCCGGCGTTCATGGGTGACAATCTTCTGCGCAATAAGAGTCCATTTGCAGGCAAATCAGCTCAGAAAGTCGTTTCAGAGCTTGTCTCGGTTGACGATGACGGGGTCATGGATAGGGGCCTTGCCACGCAATCATTTGATGACGAGGGTACCCCAACAAGAAGAACACCCCTAATTGAAAAAGGCGTTGTCAAATCATTCCTCTACGATTCCCTTTGGGCCAATCAAGCCAAGACTCAAAGCACTGGAAACTCGTGCAGGAAAGCAGCGGACGGTCTCCGAACATACGGCAGTGAGCCAGTGATAGATACAACAAACATCGTAGTGAAACCGGGAAGCAAGAACTTCGAAGAGCTAGTATCTGAGGTCGAAGAGGGCATACTGACATACTATCTCAGTGGTGCTCATACGGCCAATCCGGCATCAGGCGCGTTTTCAGTCGCCACCGAGACCGCATTCAAGATTGAACATGGAGAAATAACATATCCAATCAAAGAAGCGATGATAGGAGGAGACCTATTACAACTACTAAGCAAGGTGAGTCGAGTCGCCAACGATGTCAGAACTTCTAATTTCAACTTAAGATACAGGGTGACAATAACTCCATCCATAAGGTTCTCAGACATGAAGATATCAGCATAATGAAACAGGAGAGTTATTCTCCTAACCTTCTCTTTTCTCCCATTTCAGTAGGAACCTTCGGTGTCTCTCTTCGTGATTACCTTTCTGTAGACTTCTCCCACAGAGTTTCTGGCATTCTGAATGGACTCTTTTCTTGTGTTGCCTGTCCTGTGGATCGTGCAGATTGGGTCTCCTTGCATGAAGGTTACTCCCTTTGGTGATATGTCCCCTACTCCTTGAATTGCACTGATGTCGCTAGCGAGACATTCTGTCTTGGCGAAAACGATCATCTTGGTCACGTACTCACTTGCTCTCGGGAACCTATTTCTCAACTTGCCTCTACATGCATTTACATGTTCGCGCACTAGATTGATTTCAAGGGCCGTCTCGACACATTCGAGTGTTCCCTGAAAACGCGGGTTGCACTCAATTATCACAGGAGCGTTGTCTTCACTTCGCAAGACAAAGTCGAAACCATTGGAACCAACCAAGCCAAGTTCTTGTCCGAGAGCTTTAGCGGCGCTAGCGATTGCCTTTACCCTCGTATCGTCCATGGACGTACTAAGTGGAACCACGTTACCACACCAGATGAAAGGCGCCCTTGCCCCAAGTTCATCCAAGCCTATCAATTGCTCGTTCACAGTTACAACTGTGCACCTGTCTCCGTCTCCCATAATGGATGCACTAACATGCTCTCCCTCTATGTATTGCTGGATGAAGACCTTTTTGCCAAACTTTGGCCTCATCTCACCCGAATATATGTTTCGAATTTCTGAATCATTGTTCGCGAGCCTAATGCCCATGCCTCCACCCCCTCCTGGAGGTTTAAGAATAACGGGATAACCAATTCTGTCAGAAGCGCGAAGACACTCTTCAACACTGGAGGCCTCCGAGGTAACGGGAGACGGGATTCCCAGCTTCGAAGCTGTGCTATACAGTTCGAACCGGTTTCTGGCTCTCTTCAGGGTTTTCGTGGAATTCCCAAGTATAGGCGCACTTTCCGCAAGTTTCCCCCACAAGTCCGGTCTGTCGTCAAGCCCGCTCCCCACCAAGATGAAGTCGACTTTGCCGTGATGCCTGGCAGAGATTTTTCCAGCACACTCCACAAGGAGCTCACAGACAGGTTTGCTCAGTTCCTCTCTGGGTCGCTCCCCAGCTGCTTGTTTGAGGATGGTTTCAATGTCGTCTGCTGATTTCGCGAGGTCAACGTCACCCCAGTAGTCAACTGCCAGAACAGTAAATCCCGCTCTCTTCGCTGAGGAAGCAATTGGCCTCGCGTTAAAACCGATGACAATAGCAGTCTCTTTTCCCTTGACGTTCTTTTCACCTTGCATTGTAAAGTTTCCTTCCCCCACGTGAGCGCCATAGTATAAGGAAGTATATAGTGCAGCTTTATTATATAGGACACTGGAATGTAGTTAATTAAACTTGAGAGATTACCATCTTCGAGGGATGTCAATCTTGAAGGTTACTCTGATAGGTTCGGGAGGTAGCGCCGTCTCACCTGACCGTTCATTACCAGCGATCCTAGTTGACCGAGACACGCTTCTTGACTGTGGAGAGGGAGCTGCCCAGTCTCTTCTGAAAAAGCTTGGCACACTAGACCCGTTAAAGAGAGTCTTCATCACTCACCTCCACAGCGATCATGTTTCTGGGCTAACCTCTCTTCTATGGGCCATGTGGCTAAGAGAACAGAGAAAGGAAGAGTTCACCATAATTGGTCCTGAGAAAACCCGCGACACGGTCATGTCCCTTCTAAGAATAGTTAATACTCCCATGGAATCCTTAACCTTTCCATTAGAATTCAGGGAGTTGACTCCAGGCAGAGATTATCGAGCGATCCCTGACGTGATCATTTCGACAACCCAATCATTTCACAGCCCAACCTGCATAGCTTACCGCTTTGAGAGGAATGGCGTTTCACTTTGCTATACTGGAGACACTGCCCCATCGAAGGAGATTGTAAAGCTTGCCACTGGCTGCAAGTTGCTGATACATGATTCCGCTTTTCCAGAGGAGATGGCTGACAAAGCCAAGAAGAGTAACCATTCAACCTCCTTGGATGCAGGGAGAGCAGCAAGAGACGCCAAGGTAGGTACACTTGTCCTCTTCCACTGGAGCAACGTCGTCGAAGGAAAAGAAGAAGCATTTGTCAACCAAGCGAAGAAGGTTTTCAGAGGAGACGTGATACTGGCCAGGGATGGGCTGGAAATAAACTTATGATTGACCCTCTAACAGAAGTTGAAATAGGTTCACCGCGGTACCTATCATTAGCAAAAATTGATAAGGCGAGCTCCACACTCTTATTATGTTAAAGAAGCGGTCACTCTGTACGGGATCATCCAGCATAGGCTGCAACTAGTATTCCACGATCGACTAATGGGGGCTTGGGAATTGTCAAAGAAGGAAGATAGTAAACCAAAAAAACTCGACGATGAACTAAGAGAGGAGCAGGAAAAAGTTGTCAAGAACTTGCTCAGCGAAATGGGACTCACCTCTAAGGAGGTAGAAACCATTCTCTCACCTACCGCTGAGCAGGAGGAGAAAGAAGCGGGCGTTGAAACTGCTGAAAGGATTCCACCAGCAGAAACACAGCGAGCGCCAGCGCAACCTAGACAGGTGCCTCCTGGACGGTCCATGCCTCCAGCTGCTGTTCCAGTTTCGACAGAAGTCGCTGCGAAGGGTAGAGAAGCAAGAACTGCTCCTGGTATTGATTTGATATTCAACAAGCTCGATGAAATGGCCAAGACGGTGTCATCTCTTGAGCGAGGAATAGCGGCAAGCCTTTCAGCAGAGCTACTTCATTTCCGTCAGAGCCTTGTCGACCTCAGGTCAGAGATTGCGAGAAAACTGACTGAGAGACTGAGAATGAAGGCCTTTGCTCCCATTGTTGAGAACGCTATTGCTGAAGTGGTGGTGACTGATGTCAAAAAGATGGAGGAGACTCTGCTCGATTCATTCTCTAGGGAACTCGTCGGGAAATTCAAGACATTTAGGGAGGATCTAACAAGCTCTAAGCAGAACTTGATGGATTCTATCAGGGAGCAGGCCGAGATTTATGGAGCCCACGGAAGAAGCTTGGAAGACGAGTTGGATGCAAGAGAGAAACAGATAAGGGGGCTCAAGGAGGAGATAGCGAAACGGGACACCATCATAGACGAGCAGCGCTCTACATTGAGCGACCTCGAGGGTAGCATGGCGAGGATGGAAAAGGATCTAGCTGAAGTTGCAGGTACACCAAAAGGGACCGCAGTCCAAATAAGTGAATTGAAGGGGAGACTAGAAAGCCAACAAGCGACAATAGAACGACTAAGGGGACAAGTCGTTGAAACAAGTGAGCTCAAAGCCAGTCTAAAAGCATATGAGGAGAGCGACGGAGAGAAGAGAAGGAAGTTAGAAGAGCAAAACGTGAGATTAATGGAGCTAGAAACAAAGCTTGCTCAGACCGAGGTAAGGCTCAGAGACGTTGAGGCACGGAACACGACTCTTAAGGCTGAAGTCGAGAAACTGAGGACAGAAAACATAGGAGCCATACAAGCGAAGGGCAAGGCAATGGAGCTAGAAACAGCATATTCGAGGGCTAGACAAGAAGTTCAAGACCTTAGGAGCATAGTCGAAGAGACAGAAGAGAGACTCGACAAGAAGAACAAGGAAGTCGCCAGGGTACTGAAAGTCATGTCAAAGGAACCCAAGTACAAGATACTGACAATACTGAAGGACCTAGGTACACTTACCTTCGGCGAAATAGCTAGAGCAATAGGTCAACCAATAGCAATTGCAAAGAGATACTCACAGGAGCTTCAACAAGACGGATATGTCAAGATAGAGGGCGAAAACGTAAACGGAGTAGGCGACTGGGCTAAGACACCACCAAGTGCAGCACCACCAAAAGGTACCCCCTGAAAGCATTTTAGTAGACTACTTGATAAACTCCTATTTATTTTTCCATCGTTAGAGTTCCACTATTTCTCCATTAGTTTCGCTATGATGTTCTTGACTTTCCTGATTTGCCCTGGACTTGCCTGTGAAAGAGGACTTCTCACTTTCGTAGGAACATCAATCCCTATAGCTCTGATAGCTTCTTTGATGACTGATACCAACGGTCCGGCAGTCAGAGCGCCCAGAAGAAGCGAAATCTTGTTCACGTACTCATTTACCTTCGAAGCTTGGCCGGAACTGACCGCATCATACAAGCCCACGACTACTTTCGGCGCAAAATTCGCTATAGGTCCGATAACTCCTTTCCCGCCTTTCTCTAACAATGGCGCTAAGAAGGCCTCCGTACCACTAAGAACTATGAAATCCTTGCTGGCCAATTCAAGTATCTTGAACATATGACTCAAATCAATTACAGTGTCCTTGATCCCGACTATTCCACCTACCCTTGAAAGATCTGCGACAAGTTCAGGAGACATGTTAAACTTCGAGTTCTCAGGGAAATTGTACAATAGTACGGGTAAGTCAACTGAGTCCGCGACGGTGACATAATGATTGTAGACTTCTTCTCGCGTAAAGGGAAAATACGTCGGAAGCACTATCATAGCGGCATCAACTCCAACATCCTTCGCGACCTTCGTTAACTCAATGGTGGGCTTCGTAGCCATGCAGCCAGTTCCCGCTAGAACAGGCACACGACCGTTCACTTGGTCCACTGCAACTGTCATCACATAGTTCTGCTCGTCTCTGTTCAGATACAGCCCTTCACCCGTGCTTCCTAGGATACATATTCCGTGGACACCTGATTTTATCAAGAAGTCCAAATGAACCCTCAGGGCGTCAGGATCTATTTCTTCATTTTTGCGAAAAAAAGTTGGAACCGCTACGATGACTCCTCCGATCTTGTTCCGCATCTTTTTAGAGACACCCCAAATGTGGGATTTTAGCAGATTTACCTGGCCACACACGCGCATAGCCAATGTCCGACTTGCTGCATAAACAGTCATTCAATTTAGGTTTCTTCTACCCTAGGAAGGCAAATTTGATCATATCAGAACTTCTTCTTTCTCAACTTTCCGGTTACCGACGCTTAGGGTATCAGTATCCATCTTTATGTCTCCGTGTAGAGTTGTTACTCTTTCACCTCTGTACAGGGCATCCACTATCCTCCCGAGAGCGTCTGCTTTCATGATGCCCGACCCACTATCACCGGTCACGAAGATCACTCCCGCTTCCTTGAATACGTATGGAACAGAGTCGAGACTGTATGCATATGCTCCAGCCCAGCCGCTTGCTGGTCGAACGTCTCTGAATGCGGGAAGGTACTTCGAGAGTACTGGATACATACTTTGTTCAAAGTAGCTCTGCTCGCTCTTCCAGTCATCCTCCGTCTGCACATACTT
>Ga0315309_1000561_pt1 | contig 22646 bp, 22 predicted proteins | sample TDP4_MG_FD_203080 | JGI IMG/M metagenome (GOLD analysis project Ga0315309, IMG submission 203080) | Freshwater sediment microbial communities from Lake Towuti, South Sulawesi, Indonesia - TDP4 | ecosystem: Environmental > Aquatic > Freshwater > Lake > Sediment | place: Indonesia: South Sulawesi...
TATATTGTTTCGGGAACAAGGCTCATATCCGTATCGACCAATTATGATAATGCCAAAACTACCATTTTGGATAATGAACCCCTCAACCGTGGTACTATTTGCTTGTATCGTTAAAACAGCGTCAGCGCCATTTGCGTCAATAATCGTGGAATCCTTGTCTTCTCCAATAAGCGACAATGTTTTGTTTACAACTACATTTTCGTAGTATGTTCCTGCTCTTACTCGTATCGTGTCTCCGGGACTGGCAGCGTTTATTGCTTCTTGTATAGCTGTGTAGTTGTCTGGAACCCAAATAGTGTTAGAGCTTAAGGTAGCAAACTTTTCATCAACCTCTAAAGCATTAGTCGAGTATACAATTGTCACAGTATTAAGACCCAAGAACACACCAGAAACAGCTAACAGTAAAAGCATTGAAACAAAAGCTAAGACGATTTTCCTATCCATTGCCAATCAGAAATGCATAGTGTTGCAAACAGTTATAACATTTATGGAAAATTATCCCATTAAAGAACGGGGAACTATGACTTTATCCAGAAAAACTAAGCTTTATCTTATTAAAGTGATAACTTTACTGAAAACTGTCTCTGGTGAATGGCACTTTGGAAAATAACCGTTTAAGCGTTAATCTGGTTGGTTTGAAGCTTGCCAATCCTACGATGCTGGCTTCTGGGGTTTTGGGTTACTCCGCAGAAACATTAGATAACATCGCGAAGGGAGGGGCTGGCGCTGTAGTTACAAAATCTGTTGGGTTGAAACCGCGAAACGGCTACGCGAATCCCACAATAGTGCAAGCCAGCTGCGGCTTAATCAATGCCATGGGGCTTCCAAACCCAGGAATAGACGAGTTCGTTAAAGAGGTTCGTGAAGCAAAAAAGGCTTTAAAGGTTCCGCTAATTGTTAGCGTTTATGGCTTTTCGGCAGAAGAATACTCAAAAGTAGCCAAAAAAGCCGTGAATGCAGGTGCTGATGCCGTGGAGCTTAACGTTTCATGCCCCCATGTTGGGGAGACAGGCTCGGAGATTGGTCAGAACCCGAAAATTCTGACAGAGGTTGTTTGTAAAACCAAGTCTGTTATGGATAAACCAGTTTTTGTCAAATTGTCGCCAAACGTTACCAATATAATCGAAATTGCTGAGGCTGCCGTTAAGGCTGGCGTCGACGCCCTAACAGCCATAAACACCGTTAGAGCCATGGCAATAGATACGGAAACAACCATGCCCATCTTAAGCAACAGAATCGGCGGATTGTCCGGCCCGGCCATAAAACCTATAGCCGTCAGATGCGTCTACGAAATCTACGAGCGAGTTAAAGTGCCAATAATAGGGTGTGGCGGCGTAACCAACTGGAGGGATGCCGTGGAATTCCTTCTAGCTGGGGCTTCAGCGGTTCAAATAGGCAGCGCCATAGCCATAAAAGGCCCTAACGTGTTCAAAGCCGTTTCGCGTGGGATAGACGCTTATTTGAGAAGGAAGGGTTTCAGGAGCTTGGAGGAAATTGTCGGCTTATCGCACCGCAGCTAACCAGCTAAGAACCGCACGTATTCTGAGTGTAAAAACCGAAAGCCCAACAGTCAAAACCTTCAATTTTAAAGACAGACAATGCATAAGGGCCAAGCCTGGCCAGTTCTTGATGCTCTGGATTCCGGGCGTGGATGAAATCCCTCTAAGCATACTGGACACAAACGGGGATGGCACAGTTTCTGTGGCTGTTAAAAAGGTCGGAGAGGCGACACGGGCACTACACAACAAAAAGGCTGGCGAAATTGTCGGCTTACGTGGACCCTTTGGTAACAGCTTTACATTGAAGGAAGGAAAAATATTGATGGTTGGCGGCGGAACAGGCACGGCTCCACTGTTATTCTTAGCCAAAAAACTGGCTTCAGAAGCGAAAAAGCTGGTTTTTGTGGTTGGTGCTAAAACGAGGGAAGAGCTATTATTCGTAGACCAACTTGAAGAGATTTGCGGTAGGGGAAATTTGGTAGCGACAACGGAGGATGGCAGTTACGGCATTGAATGCTTAGCCACAACGCCAGTAGAATCGCTTTTGGTTAAAGAAAGGTTTAATATGGTTTACACTTGCGGGCCTGAACAGATGATGCAGAAAGCTTTCGATTTAGCCGAGAAACACAAAATAGGCTTAGAAGCAAGCCTGGAACGTCTGATGCGGTGCGCCATAGGCTTGTGTGGAAGCTGCGTTTTGGGCAAGTACCGCGTGTGCAGAGACGGCCCAGTGTTCACGGCGAGTCAACTGAGAGAGGTAAAAGGCGAGTTTGGAATTTCAAAACGCGATTTTGACGGGAAGAGGATACCTCTGGAATAGTTTTCCCGCTAATGCTGTGTGCGGCAAATGCCGGTAACTCCACTTCATGGACTTGCCTTCATGTTCCTCTACTTCAGGGACAAGAGAAGAATCGACCCTCTCGCTCTAATTGTCTCAGCCACATTCATAGACTTGGAACCCTTCTACTACTTCATAATCCACGAACCCTTAGACCACAGGATTTGGCACGGCTTCGCAGCATCCCTAACAGTTTATCCGATCCTCGTCATGATTGGAGCCTTCGTGGTGGAGCGCTTCTTTGAGGAAGAGCTGTTCTCCGCATATGATAGCTTACGGCTAAAGCCGAATCAAGTGCGGTATCCGCTCTCGAAGATTTACCTTTGCAGCTTGGTCGGCGGCGTCAGCCACGTCTCCCTCGACATGTTCACTCACAAGGACATGCCTTACGTAATCTATCCTCTAGCTAATGGAAACCCCTTCTACCTCGGAACCGCCTCGATAACAGTGGAATTGGCGGTGATTTTGTTGGTAGTTTATTCTTGCCTGCGGTGGTGGAATGAACGATTTTCTGAAGCATCTAAATTTGAGAAGAGGGCGGAAAGTGTTATAAGTCATAACAGAGAACCGTGAAGCGAATGCGACTCTGAAGATTGGAGGTAGAGCATGCCCACTTTCTCCGTGAATATGAAGCATTCCGTTGAATCGTGTGCTATGTTCAATCCCGACGTAAGGAAGAAATTCAAAGAGGTTGTTGGCAAGAGAGAGAAAGCCGCTAAGAAGCATGGAGTCAAGGTCTTGAGCGCATGGACCTCTGTGCTAGACCACCTAATCTTCTACATAGTTGAAGCGCCTTCTCAACAAGCCGTTGAGGACTACTTCAAGGAGATAGGTTTCGCCTTCTAGAACACTGTTGAAATCCGCCAAGTCAAGGCTGTCGAGGACGTAGTGAGAGCCGTTGAAGCAACACGCTAAACTTCAAGAGAATTAAGCCACAAGCTTAGCAGTTCTGCTAACATTTGTCACCTGTGCTTTCTCAGGTGTTCTTCAAGAAACTCGCGGTAATTATCGCAGATTTTGCCGCAGACTTTGCACTGGAATGACTCGATGGTGATTTTGTTTCCGTCCGGGTCGAAGAAGGAAGCGGCTCGACCACCCCATGGTTGGTCTTTTGGCTCTGTGATGAATTTGGCTCCTTTATCTTTAAGGGATTGATAGGCTTTGTCAACGTCGTCAACTAGTAGACAGATTTCCAGTTTTGCTTTTGGCTCTAAGCCAAGCGTTACTCCGGCGATGTCAAAGACTGCATAAGCGGGCCACTCGCCTATTTTCTCGAGACCGAGAACATCTTGATAAAATGACACAGACTTTTTTAGATTTGACACTCCAACGGTGATGTGCGGAATCTTTGTAACATGACTGCTTTTCTTCTTACTTTCGCTCACCACGTTCACCAAGATCTTATTACTTTGCTACTCCCAATTAATTTTGCGCTGACATTCGATAATTCAAACATACACCGAGAATTAAACGCTGACCTGTCCACAGTGTGATGGTATCTCCCGGGCTACCATCGATACTGACGATTACCGTGACGAGGTCTAGGTATTACGACTTTGGCATTCTGCCAAAATTCCTCTATTTGTGTTAAAAGCTGCTGACGGGTACAAAGCATAGTAAAGGATTTGACCTAGACCATTGCTTAGGTTTCTAGTAAAAAGGAAGTGAACTAATTGGTTTTCACATGGTCTGAAAACCCATATGCCGATATGTGGAATCATCTCATGTTTCTCTCAAAAAAGAACAATGCAAGAAACTTACTTTCAGGAGAGCTTCCCTCTGGAAGAAATGTCTTCTATAAGGAAACAGAGGTTTTAGACAGAAAGGCAAATCAAGTTTCATTTGGAATAAGCCAATCTTTTGAATATTTTCGGGCTGCTGACTCCGTGACTATTGCGACAAGGCCATTACTGTATTTTTATGGCATGCTTTCTCTTGCAAAGTCATTGATTGTTGCCAACAAGAACGACTTTTACCTTGAAGATATGAAATATCATGGATTTACACAACGACCGATAGACACCGAACTTGAAACTTATGCAAAAGACCCAAGAGCATGGAAAATGGAGAGGGAGTATGCCGTCATACACGAAGGAGTTTCCCAACATCTGGTGGAAGTTATAGGCGGGTTCCGTTTTCCAGACAAAGCAATAATCACTTTCAAGGACATTTTGGCCGTTTGCCCAGAGATAGCTCAAATGTATGAATTTTTCTACAACGAACCCTCGAAAACCATCTATCTATATAGGTTTGACACAATATCGAAAGACCCATATAAAATTGAAATCTGCCCCAATGAAACTGATGAGAAAGAAATATTCAAAAGGATACCTGAGTTAGCTAAAGACTTTGATCTCAATCCTCACGTTCTGCACTCTCAGGCAAGAATTTTGACTTCTAGGAGTCTCATGAAGTTTCCTGATTATCTTGGAATATACTCACCACCTGTTGGAGGACGATACATCGTAGGTGGGTTGAATTTCAAGGCGGGTTCCAATTACTTCAGTCGATATGTTGCTCCTCCTGTTGCAGACTATATCGCGTTGTACATTCTCAGTATGTGTGTACGTTATAAACAGGATTTCTGGGGATCAGTCATACAAGGTGAAAAAAGTGGTGTTCTTGGTTTGATTGAGCTATATATGTCAGTTGTAAAAAGAAGGTTTCCAAACGCGATTCTCAATAGTCTTTTTGGTTTCGAATTTAGCTACGGAACACCTGCTAGATTGGAATAGCTCGAACAAAGTCAGCTACACCAACTCAGCATAGCATTGAAACAACAGATGCTCAAAGAAATCCGCGAATCCCAAAGCGAAAAAAGTATAAATTCATGCTTAAGCAATGGTAGCCCGGGGGGAGATTCGAACTGTCGCTTGAACCTATATATAAGAGGGTCTAGTCACCGCAGAGAACAGTAGAGTGCACCCAAGCTAATCAGCAATTCAAAGAGGTTATTTGACGCAGAAACGGCGAGATTTCCGCTTCCTCTCTTTATCTATATTGTGACTCTTTTTCGCCTGCGAAATATAGAAATGGAAAGGTTTTATTTGTTGATGTTGAAATTTGAAGAGAAGATGATGACTTTGATAAGGTACACTCAAGCTGTGAAAGGAGACGCGACTACGCTGAAGAGTCATCTGCCTTTCATTTGCCCTGACACAGACTATGTCGAAAGAATGCTGACTTCCCCGGAAGCAATTGTCATCTTCGCAACAGATAGAAGAGTTCCAGTAGGAGCTGCAGGTGGCTGGCTCAAGGGAACCCCCAGCGGATATAAAGAAGAAGACAAGGCTCTAAGACGGTATGATGCTTACGATGAAGCTCACCTTTGTTGGATTACGGTGAAAAAAGAGTATAGGAAGAGAGGAGTTGGCACAGCTTTGATTCGAGAGATATGCGCGTGGGCATTAGAGAAAGGGAAGAAGAAAATCTGGACAGAAATTTCCACAAAAGCAGATCCTTTCGAGATCCCTATTGCTTTCTACAAAAAGCTGGGTTTCAAACAGATAGCAGAGTTCCATGATGAAAAAGGAGAAGAATATGTCACAATGCTCAAAGAGCTAGGAATATGACCAAATCGTCAAAAAGGTCATTTCGAGCCGAAATTTCGTTATCTCCGCAAATCCATTTTTCCCATAATCATACATGGAACCCCTCAACCATCTATAGAGCTTTCTTTCCTCTCACTAAATAGCCCATTCTTTCGTTATCGATAAATTTGAACCCACATTTTGTGTAAAGCCTTTGAGCCGAAATGTTCTTCCTCAAAACATCGACTTCCAGCCATTTCTTACCCATATGTCTGGCAATTTTTTCGGCGTAGCCAAGGATGCATGAGCCAATTCCAACTCGTCTACACTCTTCTGTGACGGCTAGACTCGCTACAAAGAGGCTTTCGCGATGCTCTTGAATGGCCAACAATCCGACAATCTTCGATTCTAATCTGATAAAGTAGCAGGGAAGCCTGAGGAGGACAAGCGCACGGCTCTTAACAATATGAAGCATTAGAGACAATGGAGAGAGAAGCAAAGGTAGACTCAGAGGTAGAGCGCTACCCTCTTCACTGTTCTTAAAGAAACGATACTCAAGTAAAAGAAACTGGAGACGCCTCATCCCCCCTGCAGCTTCGAGCCGCAACTTCCTGCAGATGTCTGACTTAGCTCCAACCTCTTTTTCAAGCATAGACTTCCCCTGAGCGCATCTATTATGCACTCGTAAGTTCTTTTTCATTCCTAATACTCGTCTTTGTCTTTTTTAATTTAAGGACGAAAAGTTCTTGTCTTCGTAAGTATCAACGACTTGTGGGTAAAGGTTATTTCAGTGGGGAATGGCGATATCTCCCGCGAGATCCACCTTTTTCTATTGATAAAATGATGCTAAAGTTTGAGCTTGATCGAATTGTTATTTCTTCACAAAATGTGAATAAATCAATCTCGAAAGAAGCCATGACATTGGTTCGCCAAATTTTCCAACGTGAGTCGCTGTAATGTATGGACGGATTTTCTCAATCATTTCAGTGGCAACTTGATTAAAATCAACATACTCTATGGACTTTCCGAGTCTTTTGGCTGAGGCTTGTAAAAGCTTATCTATTTTTGGATCCTTGTCCATTTGAACAAAAACAAACCTAACATCCTTGTCTTTCGTTAAACCAATCTCATCAAAGAAATCTTTGGCATTTCTAAATTTCTGTTCAACCTCTTTTGCAGTATTTTGTTTCGAAGAGGATACCCATTCTTTACATTCTACTATGGCAAATTCTCTTCCTTTTGTGCCAACGATGTCAATATCGCTCCAGAACCTGCCTCGTACTTTCTCCCCTCCATGTCTGCGGTAATTTACTGGAGCTTGAACGAGATATCCTTTCATTCTCAGCCACTGAGACACAAAAATCTCAAAAGGGCCAGCAGTTCCCTGCAACATGATTGATTCAGACAATTCATTTACCTCCATACCTATATTGCGTAGGTTTTCCATATAAAAACTGCTTGCACGACCGATATTAAAAGGACATTATTCTGTCAGCTAAGACAAAAGGGAAAAAGAACACGATGGAAAATCTCAACTTTGAGGATCATGTTTTCTTCTGCTGTATTTGGAATTGGCAATTCAAAAAGGTTATATTGTGCTAAGGCTATTGTTGTTTATTTGCGGGTGCTATTGGGATGAAAGGTGACCGCCAAATTCGGAGCTAATTCTGAAAAATGCTTTACAATGGATTATCGCCCGCTCGAACTTGAAAGAGAAATCCGCGAATTCTGGGACAAAAACCAGATACAAAATAAGTTAATGGAGTTCAGAGAGAAGAACAACAGTGGCTTTTCAGGCTGGGTTGAAGGACCACCAACACTGAACGGCATACCACACGTTGGGCACGCCAGAGGCCGCGTGATGAAGGATCTCCGCTACCGATGGAAAACAATGCAGGGCTACTACATGCCCTTCTGGGCCGGATGGGACTGCCAGGGCTTGCCAGTGGAGCTGGAAGTTGAAAAACTCTTGGGCGTGAAAAACAAGCGGGAACTCCTCGAGAGAGTGGGCGAAGAACGCTTCATAGAAGAATGCAAGAAGGCAATTATGAAGTATCACAGGGAATGGGTCGAAGCCGACAGAAAACTCGGAGTCTTCATAAGCCAGGATAAGGCGTACTGGACCTACCTGGATGATTACATCGAAAGAGAGTGGCAATACCTAAAACGAGCCTGGGAGCAAGGCCTGCTGGAAGAAGGCTATTACGTTGTCGCCTACTGTCCGGGATGCCAAACCAGCCTAAGCAGCGCTGAGGTCGGCTACGAAGACTCCTACAGAGAGGTCGAAGACCCATCCCTATACTTCAAGTTCAAAGTAGCCGACAGCCAAAACGAGTACTTCCTCGTGTGGACAACAATGGCCTTCACCCTCATCACAGACACCATGTTAGGTGTTCATCCAGAAGCCGAATACGCAAAAGTTACAGTCGGCCAAGAAACATGGATAATCGCCAAGCCACGAGTCAAGCCAGTCATGCAAGAATTGGGCATAGAAAGTTATGAAGTGACAGAAACCTTTTTGGGCAAAAGCCTTGAAGGCACAAAATACGATTACCCATTCAAGGACTTGATTCCAAAACAGGCGGAATTGGACAAGCATCCACTGGTGCACAGGGTCGTCTGCGAGGACTTTGTTGACGTGAACACGGCAACTGGAGTCGTACATCTTTCTCCCGGGAATGGTGAAGAGGACTTCTTTGCCGCACAAAGGCGAGGCGTTCCGATCTTCGCTCCGTTTGACGATGAGGTCAAATTCACAGACGAGGCTGGAACCTTTAATGGCCTATTCGCAAGGGATACAGACGCAACGGTTATAGAGGAACTACGCAAGAGGGGCTTGCTTGTTTCAGACAAAACCATAAAGCACGAGTATCCGACATGCTGGCGCTCCCATCACAAACTTGTCTGGCTCGCCAGAAGGGAATACTTCCTAAGAACAGACAAAATAAACAATAGAGTTGTGGAAGCGGCACAAAAAGTGGAGTACTTCTTCGAAAGCCCAAAAAACCGTTTCCTCTCCTTCTTGAAAGAAGGCAAGCCATGGTGCATATCAAGGGAACGTGTATGGGGCACACCACTCCCCATATGGGTCTGCGAAAGGTGCCAAGCCAAAACAATCGTGGCAAGCAAAAAGGAACTATTGGAAAAAGCCAAAGAAAAACCCCAAAGAAATTTTGAGCTTCACAAACCGTGGGTCGACCGCATTGCCTTGAAATGTGAAAGATGCGGAGGCACGATGCACAGGGAACCCTTCGTGTTGGATACTTGGCATAATAGTGGAGCATCACCCTACGCAAGATTCACGGACGAAGAATTCGAAAAATATGTGCCAACAGACTTCTTAACAGAAGGAATAGACCAAACCCGCGGATGGGCTAACTCACTCCTCCTAGAACATGTCATATTAGTTGGCAAGGCGGAAGCCCCTTACAAGGCGTACTTATTCCAAGGCTTAACCCAAGACGCCAAGGGCAGAAAGATGAGCAAGAGCCTCGGAAACGTCATAGAGGCCAACAAGCTTCTAGAGAGATACTCCGCAGACACATGCAGATTTTACATGCTGCGGAAATGTTCCCCCGCTGAATTTATGAACTTTGACCTTCAAGAGCTGAGCGGCCGTCCATATCAAGTATTATCCACGCTTTACCACCTCAACAGATTCTTTGTGCAAAACGCCTTGTACGACAATTTTAACCCGCAGAAGTACACGCTCGAATGGGCGAAAGGAGAAGATCAGCTTAAAAGTCCAGACCTATGGCTCCTTTCAAAACTTCAAGAAACCGTAGAGGAATATACTGTTAGGCTTGAGACGTGTGAATTCAACTTCGCCCTAGCAGTCTTAGAGGATTTCGTAATAGAGACCATAAGCAGACTTTACGTGCCCATGGTTAGGAAAGAACTGTGGACAGACGACCCAGAAACTCTCAATAGAAGACTAGCAATATACGCGACCTTGTGGCATGTTTTAAAAACTGTTACGCATTTGTTCAACCCAGTTGCACCGTACCTAAGCGAGGCACTATATCAAAAAGTCTACAGAAACCTTGACCCTACAATGCTAGAATCCGTGAACTTTGAAAGCTGGCCGAAACCCGACGAGAAAATGCGAAATATGCCCCTAGAAGAAAACCTTCAAACATTGCTCAAATGCGTCTCACTGGTTTATTCCGCCCGCCAATCCGCTAAACTGAAGAGAAGGTGGCCCCTCCGAAGAATGGTTGTTGTGGCCCCTGAGAAAGTCTGTGCAACCTTGAAAAATGTAGAAGAGCTGCTCCTTGAGCTTGCTAACGTCAAGGCATCGGATTACGCTCAAAAAGCTCCAGAATACACCTCTTCAGAAGGGTGGGTTTCCGCCTCTGAAGGCAACACACAAGTCTTTCTGGACGTTCACCGTGACGAAGGTTTGCTCGGCGAGGGTTTGATGCGCGATTTAGCCCGCAGAGTCCAATCCTTAAGAAAGGAGATGGGTTATGTGCCGACCGACGTTTTAGAGGAGGTTCACATAGCCGAACTCGAAGACGAAGGCGTTAGGCTGCTGAAGCCCTACTTGAGGGATATTAAAGAACTTGTCCGCGCCAAAAAAGTCTGTTTACATAGCAGACGCGAAGAAGTCGAAGCCAAGTGGCATGAGTATCAGCTGGATGACAAGAAAATCTACATTGCCATTCCATAACAACTTAGGATTAAATGGGTAAGCTCTTATAGAAGAATCTCTACAAACGTCAGAAAAATATGAAAGCATAGCGCGGGCCAGACGATGATCAAGCTTAGACAAGGTTGATTCTTGTTTTCTCGCTAATTTTGTAACCTAATAGTCTTTGCAAACGTAAAAGAAATTTTAAATTATTTTTGACGATTGTTAAAAAGAGATAGAGTTATCTTCTAGAAGATAGATATATAAAGGTTGGATGGATAAGTATGGAATCAACTTTTCCATCCAAGAGAAGGGAGAACTTGATCATATCCTTGGCAATTCTCAAAGCCGCAAGACGTGGAATAAGAAAGACACACCTGATTAGGCAGGTATCTATGAGTTACGAACAGTTTAAGAAGTATGTCGCATTTTTGAAAGCCGGCGGCTTTATTGAGGAAAGTAACGCTTCTTACAAAACCACGGAGAAAGGAGTGAAGCTAATAGAAGAATTTGAATCATCACCACTAATACAGAGTGTACTTAACGTCTAAAGCTTCGAAACTTACCCTAACACCCCTTTTTTCTGATAAAGCTGTCTCAAAGTCAACGCGCCAAACTTGACACCAAGGCAATCTCTGAACCTAGTGCATGCCTACTAAACGCTTCTCAGCGAAGCATACACAGATTTAGCATACTCGATCTGGAATACTTGGCTGAAGAAAACCAAACCGAAAGCTCTAATAACTTTCTTAATCGAGTTCTCTTTGGAAAGAAAACCATGAATGAAAGGTTGCATACAGGCCCAAATTCCACGTGGAAAAAGCCTATAATTCTAATAGGTATTCCGTTCCTGGTTGAAAGAATATCTTTAGTATTGCATGAAATGGAGAAGGAAGATGTTGGGCCATGAATGATGGAGATAAGGGAATAAGACAATCTGAGGATTACCTGAAGGCAAGAAAAATCTTTGAAAGCATTCTTCTTAATGTTCCAATAGAATATCCAAGAAAAAGGGGAGTAGGAGTCTTGCCTTCTCCCGCTGAGAAATTTGAGAAAAATTGCCTTGAATTCTATGAGAAATGGCAAGAGTCTAAAAGAATTTCAGAAATTCTTAGAGGTTTAAAAACTCGAGTGGAATATCCTTCTGACGTTTACAAATCAATGAGTAAATTGCTCGTTTATTTAGGGCTTGTAGAAAGCTTAGGTGTTGCATTGGTAGATATGGCTCTTATGTTGTTGATTGCAACTGGAAAAGAAGTTCATACTCGAGGAGCTTTTACAAAACATGTTACATCATTTAAAGAGCTAGCTGATATCGACTTAGGATATAAGCTTGATTTTTTGGAAAGTGAGGGACTTGATCTGTTCAAGAGATTCATCAACCGCGATTTGAGAAACCACATAGCTCATCTTAAATTCACAATTGAGAATAATGGCGAAATTAGAAAGAGAAATGGCGTGCCAATTCATATAGATAACGAAATTTCCAGGTTTTGGGACGGCGTTGACACTTTGAAACTTGTATTAGAAGATTCGGGGTTCTTAGAACGTTTGGAAACAGCGTCTTTACTTGTCAAGAGTGAAAGAGGGAATAAGCCATGAGTGAAATACACGAGTCTTACGTTGAGCAATTAGTTGTCTTATTTGAAAAACAAAGGTTACAAAGTCATAGTTGAAGGCCAGATACCGAAGTATAGGGGAAAAGAATGGGGAAAACCTGATATCTTTGTGCTAAAAGGCTCAAGTCTAGAGAAAATTGTTGAGGTTATTGTGGGCGATTCTTATGAAGGTAAACAACCAAATTCGGTAGTAAATAAATGTAAGAAAATAAAAGAATACTATAACCCACCCGAAATTATTGTGTTTGAACCTATTGGTTATACTTCTAATTATTATCGGGCTTCATTTAAGGGGTTTGACGATCCCATCAAAAAACATCAATGTCTACAGGAAAAGTGGAAAAAAGAAGGATTGGAAATTACTTTTTGGAATGAATACGATCTTTACGGGCAAGAAGAGAAGGTGTTAGGGCCATGAGTGAAAAGAAAGTTGCTTCTAGAAAATCTCATTTCTACGTCTTGAACCCTGGTACAGTAATTGACGACGCCAAAAGAAGAGAAGACTGGTTTGCAGCTTTTACAAATTCTGTTACCTATTTCGAGCATTATGGATACTGGGCTATAAGGGCTTATTGCCTTCGGGAAGAGGTAGAATTAACAAATAAGGCAAAGGATTCGTTAAAACAACTTAACGCGGCAAACATTTCTCTCTTACTTCGCATTCTCGACATAATAGACAATGACACATATTCAAATATGAAGAAAATAATCGAAGAAAGAAACAAATTTGTGCATCCAGGCCGGAAAGGGATAACCTATCGAGATAGGAAAAAGAAAGATAACGCTATCAAGCTTTTAAACCAAGCAAAAGAATGCATTCAGAAAATTAGAAGTGAAATAAAAAAAGGAATAACTAGGAGAGGGAATGAGCCATGAGTGAACATGCAAGCAATTTACAGTGTAGATTTAGACTCGAGGAGGCGAAGTTCTTCTATGAACAGATGAAGCTAAACTTTCAAGACAGGGTAAAGTTTCTTTGGTTTCTTGACGCCTTTTTGGCAATCGCGAGAAGTTTAACACACGTTTTCCAGACAGAGTTTCATAATAATAAGGAAATTATGGACTGGTATAACAAAGTGGCTAAAGATTGGCAAAATAACAAAATCATGAAGCTTTTCATTGAAATAAGAAACATATCTTTGAAAGAGCATACTCCGAAAATGCGAACTACAATTGCAGAATCATTTAGCATAAATTTCGTCATAGCTGACAAGGTGACTCTTAAGAAAATCTCTCCAGATGGCAAATCAGAACAGGTAGAGGTATCTCAAGAATTAGTAAAGCAGCGCAAGGAAGAACCCAAAATCCCTCAAAGGAATTCAGGGATAGTAGGTTATTCTTTCGATGAGTTGCCCGAATGGTTTGATGAGAACCCAGATGTTATGAGTCTTTGTAAACGTTATCTGGATGAGCTTGAAAAGTTTGTAACTGAAGCTGAAAATCTAGCTCCGAAAGTGATAAGGCATGAGTGAGAGTATAGAATGGCTCAAAAAATGGATACTGAAAGAGGAAGAGAACAAATTATGAGTGAACTTATCTTTGAAATAGTGCTCGCTATATCATGGATTCTTCAACTGTTGGGCGTACTCATTATTCTTAGCAGTAATGTTTGGTTCTTTTATAAGGCTCGCACAGGAAAATATCATAGCGTTAAAAAAGAGTTCGTTGCGAAAACTGTTATGCAAGTTTTTCCTGATGACAAGGAGCTTGCGGAAGCTGATGCCAATGAATTGCTTAGAGTATTCATCCTTCCCAATCTGTTGTACAAGAATTACAGGGATAGTATGATTGGTGTTATCTTCACAACGGTAGGAGTGATCCTCGGAGCAGTCACCCTTACACAGATATAGGAGTTGGAGATAATGTGTGAATTGAGAACAAACCACTCGAGTAACTTCTCGCAAAAAACAAGCCAAAATAACGGTTAAAATCACACTATCGCCTAAACTTTTAGCTGAAGCACGAAACTGCAACCTAAACATATCTCGAATAACAGAACAAGCTCTCCTAAGCATCCTCGAATACATTCAACCACAAAACAACTCCGAAAGCTCTAAATCTCTTAATGCATGTTCTCTTCCGAGAGAAAATGCTTGGGGCCGGTGGTTCAGTTTGGTATGAACGCCGCCTTCGCAAGGCGGAAGTCGCGGGTTCAAATCCCGCCCGGTCCACAGAACCTTTTTCGTTGTAAGCAGATTTTGAATGGGAAGGAAATGATGATTGCGCCAAGTTTAACACTTTTATTTAGCAAGGAATACCGGAGAGAGGCTAGAGGAGGGCGAAAGACAAAAAAGTGTGAAATTTGAATATTTACATGATGAAAAGCGTATTTACTCACCCTTTCACCAAATTTGTCTGTAAGAAAGTTGTTTTCTATTTGATAGTGTCATTTGTGGCGTTGAACTTCGTATTTTTCATTCCTCAGTTTATACCGGGCGATCCTATTAGCTTCTTGATACCTCGTCAAGGCGCGTATATGACCCGCGAGCTATATGAGCAGATCAGAAGTTATTATATGAGTTATTTTGGTTTGGACAAACCGCTTTTCGACCGATATATAAATTTCTGGAGGCAAATTTTAACTGGGGATTTAGGGCGAAGCTTCCCCACTGGCGGACCTATATCGTGGCCGTTGCCTGTTGCGCAAGCTATTTTGCCCAGATTGCCTTACACTTTAGCCTTAGTTATTCCTGTGCTTCTTATCAGTTTCTTTTTGGGAAATTGGATCGGAGCTAAAGCTGCGTTTGTGGGAGGCAAATGGAGCGAATTAGTTTATTTCTTTTCAGTTTTTTCCAACAGGTTGCCGAGTTTCTGGTTTGGAATGATTCTCGTGTTCCTTTTGGCAATTAAGGCTGGGCTTTTTCCCGATGTTGGATATATGACCCTTGGCCGTATACCTGCATGGGATCTAGCTACTTTTATTGATGTGTTGCGGCACTATTGTTTGCCCTTCTTATCGTTATTTATTATATATTTGGGCGGGTGGGCTACTGGCATGAGGTCGATGATGATTCATGAAATGGACTCGGGCTACGTGCGCTACAGTGAACAGTTGGGCTTCAGAAAAAATAAATCGATGTCTTATGCCAAAAGAAACGCAATACTTCCTCAATTTACAGGCATAAACTTGTATCTCAATGCTCTCATTGGGGAAACTGCAATAATTGAAATCATCTTCGGATGGCCCGGAATTGGCAGGTTGATGTATGACGCCGTGCTGGATAAGAACTCTCCGTTGATTATAGGCTGCTTTCTGATTATAATGGTTATTGTGATTTTCGGCAACTTTCTGGTTGACATCCTGTACGGATTTATAGATCCACGCATCAGAACTGGACGTGGGTGACGGGAATGTTGGAACTGCTCTTGAGAAGTCGGAAATTCATTGGTGGCTTAGCAGTTGTAGTGACGATCATCATGTTTGGGATAATAGGTCCCATGGTAACTCGAAATCCCCAAGCAACGGATCTTCCGAGAAATCAGCCTCCTTCTTGGGAGTACCCTTTGGGTACGACTTCGTTCGGAGAAGATGTGTTTGCCCAGTTATGTACGGGTATCCGCAACTCCTTATTTGTGGGTCTTTTAGGTGGAGGCTTGGGCACATTATTCGCCGTTTTGTTTGGCGCTTTAGGCTCGTATAAAGGAGGTTGGGCTGACGAAGCCTCCAATTTTGTCACTAACGTAATTATGGTTTTTCCCGTGTTGCCTCTGTTGCTATTCTTGGCATACGTTCTCCAGCAAAGATCTTTATTTCTGGTTGGGCTGCTGATAGCATTAACGGGTTGGCCCTGGGCAGCGAGATGCGTAAGATCTCAGGTACTTAGCCTAAAAGAGAGGGAATTTGTAAATTTGGCTCGCATATCAGGTATGAAGGATAGAACAACGGTAATAACAGAGGTCTTGCCGAATATGTTAGCTTATATTTTGATGGTTTTTGTGTTATTGGCTGGTGGAGCTATTATAGCTGAGGCAGGAATGAGCGCAGTAGGTGTGGGCCCGGATCGCTTCCAATGTGCTACATTGGGGAATATGATTTTTTCAGCTATACAGTACCACCCTGGGGTTCCACATTGGTCGTATATTTGGTGGTGGTTTATTCCGCCGGGCCTTGTATTGACCATGCTTTTGTCAGTTATTTTTGTTTTGCACGCAGGTATGGACGAAGTATTTAATCCTAGGTTGCGCAGGGTGTGATTCTAGATGGCTAGGCACCTGCTTGAAATTGAAGAACTCAAGGGTTATTACAGAGGTACATTTGGTGTAGTTTTTGGTGTTGATGGAGTTTCGCTCACACTTGACAGCGGCGAAATAATGGGTCTTGCCGGTGAATCAGGTTGTGGGAAATCCACTCTCGCAGAACTTGTTTCAGGTTCCCCACCTCCATTGTTACATTACGAGGGGGGCAAAATCCTCATCGATGGGTTTGATATATACCACATCGACCCCGAAGTATTGAGAACGGAAGTTAAATGTAAACGTATGTCGTACGTGCCCCAAGCTTCCATGGAGTCTTTGAATCCGGTAAAAAGAATAAGGGACTTCATCATGGATGTCGTGAAAGAGCGCACTGGTAAACAGCCTTCTAGAGAGGAAGTTCTCAAAATGGCGGGAGAACATCTCAAGAAATTGGGATTAGAGAGCTGGGTACTCGATCGTTATCCACTCGAACTCAGCGGAGGCATGAAGCAGAGGGTTGTTATAGGGATATCAACCCTTTGGAACCCAAAGCTCCTTATAATCGACGAACCAACGTCTGCCCTCGATGTAACTTCGCAAAAACGCATGATAAAGTCGCTTTTGGATTTGAAACAGACGGGAATAATCGAGAGCATGTTGTATATATCTCATGACATTTCTAGCCTAAGGCAACTCTGCGATAGATGTGCAATTATGTATTGCGGAAAGATAGTTGAAACGGGGGACATGGATGATATAATAAACAATCCCCTTCATCCTTATACCCGTGGACTCATATGTTCGGTCATCTCTTATGACCCAAAAGGAAGGGAAAAGGGAGGATTAGAATGTATACCTGGAGAGCATCCGGATTTAAGGAATCCTCCCCTTGGTTGTAGATTCCACCCAAGATGCCCTTACGCTATGGATATCTGCAAAACCAGAGAGCCCCACGTGATCAAAGCTACAAAAGGCAAGAGAGAAGTCTCTTGCTGGCTTCATGAGTAGGGAAGTAAAATGGAAGGTAAGAGGGTTCTTTTGGAGTGTAAAAATCTAACCAAGATATACACTTCGGGCCTCATAAGAACCCAGTCCGTGGCGGGCGCAAAAAACGTGACTTTTGATATGAAAAGAGGGGAGATAGTTTCTCTGGTGGGTGAAAGTGGCAGCGGCAAATCGACTGTGGCCAAGATGATTCTGAGGTTGATTGAACCAACCTCTGGCGATATCTTTTTCGATGGCGAGAATATACTTTCATACGATATACGCGATTACTATAGGCGAGTGCAAGCGATTTTTCAAGACCCCTACTCAGCGTACAATCCATTTTATAAAATCGACCGTGTTTTGGGCAAGGCGTTTGGTCTTCGCAATGAAAATCCCTCTTCTAATGAAAGAAAAGAGATCACCGAGTCCACGTTAAAGTCGATAGGGCTAAATCCTGATGAAGTCTTAGGCAGATATCCGCATCAGTTGAGCGGGGGTCAAATGCAACGCATCCTCGTCGCAAGGTCCCTGATCATAGGTTCAGAGTTGCTAATAGCCGATGAACCGACCAGCATGATAGACGCATCCACGCGCGCCGGTATCTTGAACCTCCTTCTAAACTTGAAAAGGGAGAAAGGATTATCGGTGCTGTTCATAACGCACGATATTGGGCAAGCGCAGTACATCTCCGACAGAATTGTTGTGATGAAGAAGGGAGAAATAGTTGAACAAGGCCCCGTCGATGAAGTTTTCGTCAGACCTAAACATCCGTACACAAAGGATTTGCTTGCAAGTGTACCTAGACTTTACGAAAAATGGGAGTACGCTTAAACCGCATGAAAAAGAGAAAATTATCTCTATAACTGCATGCGGGATAAGAAATAACCACACAATGATGTTACTCCACGGTTTAGGGGCCCTGTCTTTAGGCTCCAATGAAAAACTACTTGTAAGTGTCCTTTTCTCGCGTCGCGATCTTTTTGATTGGCAAATTTTAAATAGACTTAACGAACAATAAAAAAAGGTGATACGAAAATGAATAAAAAATATTTGAAAGCGATGATTACACCATTAACTACAACTATCTTATTGTTGGCAGTGTTCCTTTCAAATATCTCTTCAGTTTCTGCAATTGAGATACCAAGGGAGAATATTCTGTGGGGAGCTGGCTACTGGCCGTCGCTAACCAATTTCAATCCAATAAGAATGAACGATGGAATGGGCTGGGACACATACCTAATGTATGAGCCATTGTTCGGAACCGACGTTGCAACTGGCCAACTTATCAAATGGTTAGGCGAAAGCATACAATGGGAGGATGACGGCACCACCGTACATGTGACCCTTAATGATGGCATTTACTGGGTGAAAATAGCAGATTGGACTGGTTGGGTAGCGGAGACTTACACGCCTGTGAAATATAGGAATATAACAACTGAGGATGTCAACTACACTTACTTCCTTACAGGAGCATTCCCAGACTCGCCCCCTGCTGCCTATTGGATGGATGGTCTTGCAGCCAGAGTAAATGAGACTGTGTATAAGGGCGGCTTTGAGATAGTCAATGACCGAGAATTCAAAGTGCACATAAACTCCACATATGCATACAGCTCAGTTGTGTGGCGCATCATGACCCGTGGATTCCTCATAGTTCCCAAGGATGTTTGGATGGATATTAACGCGACAACTGGTGACTACCTGGCGTTTACTAACAACTGGCTAGATCCAGGCTTCAACCCTGCTTGGAGAGTTGCATCTGGAATGTACCTGCCATGGTACCGTAACCCTGAGTTGACGCAGACAATTCTGAAGAAAAACGACAATTGGTGGGGCAAAACGGTCTGGGGCAAAGAACCTGCACCCAAATACATGGGATACCTCACAGGTATACCAAACGACCAAATAATCGCGTATGTAAAGAATGGATTTCTCGACTGGGACGGCAGCTACATTCCAGCTATATGGGACAAAACAGTGTTTCCGTATTCAAACACCTATTTCAAGAATCTGCCGTACTTCCCAGACAAGTCAGCGCTGTTAATGGTTCCAAACAACCGCAAGTGGCCAATAAGTGAGCCTTGGCTCCACTGGGCCCTAGCCCTTGTGATGGACTATCTGGCTAACAGTGTGGCTTCCAGCGGCTACTGTGTAAATGGAAGCAAGTATAGTGCATATGGAACACAAATCCAGTATCCCAATGCCTTCCTAATACCCAAAGACGATGCCATCGCCAATGAACTGTTAATAAACTATCCTAGAAAGGATAACTATTCCATTCAGCGCAATGTTACAAAAGCGCTTGCAATCCTAGACGAACAGTGCTATAAGAAAGGTGGTGTATGGTACACGGATGACGGCCCAAGCATCGCATGGGCCCAGAACCTCAATAACTACTATGGCGACATTGACCTCACTGTTGGAAAGGTTACACACAAAGCTAGCTACTGGATCGCTAATGGGTTTGCCGAAGCTGATGAAGATGCTGCTACTACTGGCGTAAACGTGGCGCTTGGCCCGTGGACGCTCATTGATATTATTGGATGGACAGATGTTTGCGCAATAGACGGTATGGTGGCTGGCACGGTGACAACGGATCTCGGCATAACTCTTACAACGAACTTCCTCAGTTGGGGAGGTTACACAACTGCGATGGATCAGAATACCTATGATTTTGCAGACTACTGCATGCATTGGGGCATAAACGGCGACCTATACGAACGTTACATGCAACTGTTCACAGGCACATACAGCGGATGCTGGAACCACTATGGCAGCTACGTAAACACACAGCTTGAAGATCTAATTGAAAGCCTTGACACCGTAGAAGATAAGCAGGCAGTTGCCAACCAGATATTCGACATCGTTGGAACCGATCTGCCCATAATCCCAATGTCTGGACACCCAGACTGGTACATCTACAGCGATAAGTACTGGACTGGATGGCCTAACGAGGACAAACCGTTTCTCCCAGCCAGCCCCTACGGCGGCGCCTCACAAGAAGCAAACCTGCTTTACATGCTCCTAGGATTAAAGCCGCATGTGACGGTCGAGTTCAGCAACCTCGGGGTAAGCAAAGCCAATGTTGTGCCAGGAGAAAACACGACAATTTCGGTGGATGTGAGAAACACTCAAAACATCGGGGGAGTCGCGACTATAAAGCTTTTGATCAACGGGACAGTCGTTGATACCAAGGAGGTAACCTTTGCCGCAGGTGAAACCAAGACAGTATCGTTCAACGTATCAAGACAAGCATTAGGAACTTACTTAGCTGCTATCGGTGGGTTGACGGCGAGCTTCATAGTGGTGGAGGCGCCAGTAGTTCCAGCCTACATCAGAGGAAACGTTACAGATGAGAGCACAGGAAACCCCATTTCAGGTGCGAGTGTTGTAGCTGGTGCATACACCACGACCACAGCAACGAACGGATCTTACTTATTAGAGGTGGTGACAGGAACCTACACCTTAACCATAATCATGGATGGGTACAAGACAGGAACCGCCACAGTCAATGCGTTGATAGAAGGAACAACATACACAGCCGACATAGCCTTGACACCATTGCCAGCAGCCGAAGTCATGCCCATATGGGGTTACGGCGTCATCGCCCTATTCGTGATAGTTGCGGTCGTGGCCTTGGCTTACGCCTTCGTCTTCAAGAAAAAGTAGCTGTACATCTTCCCTCATTCTTTTTCTCTGTATAAGCTTTGGACTTTAAAAGTAACGACTGAACAGTTTTGGAAGCCTTCATTCTGTAGGAGAGGGCGTCATCAGCCTTAATGCCTGCTTGACGAGTCTTCCCTCCTCTGTCAATTCAAACTTCCAATTCGTTATCATATTCGGTTGCCAAATAGGATGAAAGCACCAAGCAATCCAGCTAAGATTTTTATCTTCCATATACTGTAAAAAGGGTTCCCCGAAGTTTTCTCTAGTTCCGTAGTAATGCTGGGCTGGATCAACGGTGGGGGAAAAGCCCCACTCAGTAACTATCACCGGATGTTTGCAGCTTAAAAAACCGAAGTGGTATTCCCATTCTTTGTGATTTGGATACACATGGGCAACGTAGGCTATGTCATCTCTTTCTATCGGATACGTGGCAAAGCCTCTTAGATCGTACGTCCATTGCCATCCACTAACTAAGATGAGCGTGTTCGACGCAATCGTCCTAATCTTGTCGATTAATTCGGTTAGTTTGTCTCTCCACTCTCTCCAATCAACGGGTTGTCCCCCTATCGAAGCTGGCTCGTTGAACAGCTCGAATATTACCGAAGAATTTTCGCCGTATCTCTTCGCAAGTTCCGTCCAAGCACTCTCTGCAAGTTGGAGAGATGAATTATAAACCGTGTAGCCCCTCTCTTTCCACGCCGGATTCTGAGTCTCACCAGTCAGAGGATTCCCTATCGCATGCCAATCTAGGATTATATGAAAACCATATTTCTTACCCCAGCTAACTACGGCATCAAGATACTTCTGAGCATAATTTTCTTCAGCTTGCCAAAAACCCGGATGGATCGGAATCCTCACAACATTAATGCTCCAATTCGAAAGTTCAGCGAATATTTTTTCAGAGAAATAACGATCGTAATGGTCAAGATGGTACGGATCCGCTATAGAAACGCCCCTCAACCTTACGGTGTTATTGTTTTCATCAACCAATTTGTTTCCATCAACTCTTATGCACGGCAGTCCAATCACAGCTTCTTCTTTCTCTGGACGAATTGTTATAATCAGGTAGATTGTTCCGATTATAAAGAAACAAGCTATCAAAACTACTAGCAGAGCAACCCGTTTCGTCATTTGGATCATTTCTTAATTTGTCCCATTGTAATCTTCACGATGTGCTTCTTTCCATCCGCGAAGGGGGGTAATAGGCTGGTCTTCAATTTCTGGCCGTCTACAATTACGTCCTTGATTCCCTTAGACACATTGTCTGGATTTTCAACTCTTATTTTGTAGATAGCGTTTCTAAAATGACGGATGACCGTGAATTTTGTCCAGCCTTTTGGTATGCATGGATCCACCAGTAATCCATTATACTGAGGTCTTATGCCTAGAATCCAGTTAGTGGCTACTTTCAACATCCACGACGCGGTTCCTGTAAGCCACGAATTGCGGGCCGCACCGAAGTTGGGGTGGTCTTTGCCAGCTATTGTTTGGGCATACACGTACGGTTCAGTTTGATGAATTTCTGCTATTTTGTTTTTTGTTGTCGGGGCAAGTTTCTTGTAGTATTCGTAGGTTTGGTCTCCTCGCCCAAGCATGCACTCCGCCAAGATTGCCCAGGCGTTGGCGTGGCTCCAGATGGAACCGTTTTCCTTCAGCCCGGGCACGTAGCTGGTCAACCCTCCTATTTCAGGATAATACCTT
>Ga0315309_1000562_pt1 | contig 22643 bp, 22 predicted proteins | sample TDP4_MG_FD_203080 | JGI IMG/M metagenome (GOLD analysis project Ga0315309, IMG submission 203080) | Freshwater sediment microbial communities from Lake Towuti, South Sulawesi, Indonesia - TDP4 | ecosystem: Environmental > Aquatic > Freshwater > Lake > Sediment | place: Indonesia: South Sulawesi...
GAGAGGGCACCCGACGCTTAGAACTCGACAACGCTGGTTGTGTCTTCGGTTGTGAGCGAGGAGCCGAGTAAAAAGAAGTTTCGGTAAACTTCTTGCAGTTGAGGAGGGGAAAGGGAAATTTACGCCAGGGAAAACCTGGCGCATCTCGGCTCCTCGCTAAGGAGTGAGGGTGTGTCGATACTTAAACATTGCTTCCGACGGTTCTGCTTAGTTTTAGAGACGCTGTCAACAATCTTTTGATGGTTTGTACTTCTTTCCCTCCTTGAGAAGACGAAGGAAGTCCTCCCTCCCCTCCAGCGTGCTCAATGTTCTCCAGAGACTGGTCTACGAGGCTCCCAAACTCCCTCGTGTCGTGGACCCCATCATCCGTGACGGATAGCGCCACAACGTGCTTACGCTTGCCGTTAACCGAGATGTGAACCTTGATCCACTCCTTGTGGGTCTTCCACCGTTCCGACGCGCCACTCCCCTCGGTTAGTCATTTTGACGCCGGGAGTCCAGTGAGATCACGACATCCTTCCCCTCATACGGGATCAGGGTGTCCGCCGCCTTCAAGCCGAGCGCGTTCACCCTTCTGGCACACTTCGAAAGAATAGGTGAACACACCCATCACATTTAAATTACGCAACAAAGCAGTCAGCAAAGCACCCTTAAATACATGTTTGTGTCTTTTCCTTGCGTGTTGGCGTAGAGTATGGATCGGGCTTTCTGTTGGTGGAAGTGGAAGTACAGCCGTTGTCCACATCTTCTCAAGAACTAAACCATGACAGTGGGAAAATGGAGGCTCGAGGTTTATGGCTGAATCACAACCAAGCTTCTCAGTAAAATCGTTTTATGACTTCTTGGGGAAGAGGAAGCTTATGGGAGTAAAATGTTCAAAATGCAATAACCTCTTCACGCCGCCAAGACCTATGTGTCCCTATTGCGGGTCGACAAATCTCTCGTGGATAGAGCTAAGTGGCAACGGTATGCTTGCCACCTTCACTGTCATACACGTGGGACCTTCAGAGTTGGCTAATGAGACACCCTATATAGTTGGGATTGTTGAACTCGATGAAGGACCTAAGGTGTCATGCAGAATAGCAGGCGTTGATCCCAGCAAACCCGATTCAATAAGGTTGAAGTCTCCTATGAGAGCCGACTTCATAATCAGGGGCGAGAAAGCTGTTCTAGCTTTCCGTCCAGCTTCTTAACCCAACTCACGTTTCTATTCAAAAGAGGAAAGAGACGTTATAGAGTAGCAGGGCGATTTTCCCAATCCCCAAGGACACGCTAACCTAACTCCGCCCGAGAGATTATCAATCGCTGGATTTCCGATGTTCCTTCAGCGATCTCGGTCATCTTTGCATCACGCATGTGCCTTTCAACTTCGTAGTCCTTACAGTATCCGTATCCTCCATGGATTTGAACTGCCTTGGTCGTCACTCGCATCGCCGTCTCGGCTGCGAAGGTCTTTGCCATGGCGGCCTCGGTTGTGAATCGTTCGCCTTTGTCCATGAGCCACCCAGCCTTGTAGGTTAACAGTCGTGCTGCGTTGATCTCGGTAGCCATGTCAGCTACCATGAACTGTATTGCCTCCTGTTTTGCGATGGGTTGCCCGAATTGGACTCTCTCCTTAGCATAATGCTTAGCTTTGTCCAGAGCAGCTCTTGCTATCCCTACTGCCATAGCTGCTACACCTACTCTCCCGCCTTCAAAAGCGATCATCGCGACTCTAAACCCGTCTGAGCTGAGCAGGTTCTCCTTAGGCACTTCACAGTCTCTGAATATCAACTCGCCTGTGGAGCAACCACGTACTCCCATCTTGTCCTCAATCTTGCCGAAGGAGAATCCAGGTGTTCCTTTCTCAACAATGAACGCTTGTACGCCCTTGTGTTTTTTCTCTGGATCAACTGTGGCGAAGATCAAATAGATATCGGCTTCCCGAGTATTCGTTATGAAAGTCTTGGTTCCATTGATGACGTACTTCGCTCCTCGCAGAGCTACCTTGGTTTGTATGGCAACCGCGTCAGAACCGGCACCCGGCTCAGTGTAACCTATTGCACCGATCTTTTGCCCACTAGCGAGTGGAGTGAGGTATTTCTTCTTCTGTTCATCCGTTCCAAATAGATGAATCGGATTCGCTACAGCTAGTGTGTGAACAGACACTACGAATCCAGTCGTAGCACAAGCATATGACAACTCTTCAACCGCTATAGTCGTGCTTAAGTAATCTGCTCCCGCTCCCCCAAACTCCGCGGGAAAGGGGACTCCCATTAATCCTTTTGCAGCGAGTTTCCTGAGGTTCTCCCTTGGGAACGAGCCAGTTGAATCAATCTCCGCAGCCTTCGGGTAAACCTCCTTCTGCGCGAGTTCTCGAACCATGTCTCGCATCATCTTCTGCTCTTCACTAAGATCGAAATCCATTTTTCGTTCACCATATGGGTTTTTGACGAATCGCTTGCGCATGTCAATACTTCTATTTTGATCAGACTGCCTCTCTTATAAAGGGATTCGTTAGTCCTCACAACTCCCTCTCACATTTCAAACGCACTTCGGTACAAACGAAACCTTAGGTAGACTGTGAAGGAGTGCATTGCTGAGAGAACGTGATCCGCTTACCCGATTATCTAGATGACGATCTTGAGGCTGCCTATCATGAAAAAACCGGATAGAATGGAAAGAAGAATGCATTGCAAGCCTTCAGAGGATGTCATCCTAGCGTCTTCTAGGGAAGGGTTCATTAGCGTAGAACCGCACCGAGTATCTCTTCAAGTCTTCGCTGCTCCAAACCCAGTTCTTGTCAGTTGTCCTATCCACAAACAGCATTCTATCTGTACAGCTGAAACATGGGTCTATTGCCGCAAGTACTATCGGTATGTCTGCTATGTATCCTCCCTTCAACATCTCACATACAGCAAGGATGTTTCCCAGCGTTGGAGCTCTCACTTTGACCCTGTCAGGCTTGTCTGTTCCGTTTGACCTCACGAAGTGGATCAACTCGCCTCGCGGCGCTTCAGCCCTGCTCACAACCTCGTTAGGAGGTATTTTCCTAGTTAGCTTTGTTCTAATATCCCCAGATGGGAGATGCTCAAGGATCCACTTACATATGTTAATGGACTGCAGTGTTTCATCTACCCTGACAATAACTCTTCCAGCCACATCGCACATGTCGCTTGTCACAACTTCAAACGGTATCTCATCATAAGCGGCGTAAGGATCATCGCGCCGCACGTCCCATTTTATCCCGCTGGCTCTCAGAGTCGGGCCCACAGCGCAGAGAGATCTTGCAACATTCGGCTTCAGTATCCCTATACCAATTGCCCTAGAGAGCAGTGTCTTCTCACCCAGACACAGATTCCTGTAGTGTTTTGTGCGCTCCTCAAGTATCTTGAGCCACTTGGTCAGTTTCCGCATCTGCTCTGGCGTAATGTCTCTACGGACGCCGCCAATCGTATTAATGGCATAGTTAACGCGGTTACCTGTTAGCATTTCTAGTGCTTCCATTACGACTTCCCGGTCTCTCCAGACGTACATCAGGAGCGTGTCCCATCCGACCTCATGTCCAGCCACACCCAACCAAAGCAGGTGACTGTGAATCCTGTTCAGTTCTGCAACCAGTGTTCTTAGATAAATTCCTCTGGGAGGAGCTTGGATTCCTCCGCATTCTTCCACCGCTTGACAGAAAGTGGTAGTATGAGCATGTGAACAGATCCCACAGATTCTCTCGATAAGATAGATATCCTGAAGGTAGGTTCTATTCTCGCAAGCCTTCTCTATGCCCCTATGGTTGTAACCTACCCTAGCAGTGACGTTTACAACATATTCCCCTTCAACCTCCAAGGTGAAGTTAGAGGGCTCCTTCAACGCTGGATGTTGGGGCCCAATGGGAACTTTGAAAGTCGAAACCAATTTTCTCGCTCCCTCCATGAACAACAGATCTTACTTTCCTAGTCTTCCAGATTGTTTCTTCTTTTTTACTCCTTGTGTCTAGTTGATGTTTGTTTCACTCAGGAACCTTCCAGTCCTTCCGGAGTGGATATACCCCCTTGGGCCAATCTTCTGGCAGCTCAAGTTTCTCGAGATTCGGATGACCCCTGAACTCGATACCAAACAGATCGTGGACCTCTCTTTCATACAAGTTTGAACCAGGCAAGAGGTCCGTTATCGTGTCTATTTTAGCCTTATTCCGAGGAATCTCGGCCCTGAGATTGACTTCGATATTCCTTGCATTTAGGTGGAATACCACTTCCAGGTTGTTGCCGAGGTCGAGTCCCGATATGGTTGAAATATGGTATAGTCCCCAGTTGTCCTTCATGTACTGTATTGCTTTCCTATGTGCCCCGGGCTTAACCTTCAGATAGATTCTTCTCGGTCTCTGGACTTTGCCTTCGATGAGGTCTTCACCGAGAAACTTCTTAATCTCTTCGACCATGGAATTCTCAACCTGAATCTTCTGGGGTTCAACTTTTGGCGGTTCGATTCTTGGGGGTGCCGCTTTCTTTTCTTCGGTCTGAGCTTTCTTCTCCTCACTCATAATCATTGAGTCCTCCCCATCTAGCTGCTCCTGAGTTTGGCCAGAAGCTTGGCTACACCATCTATGATAGCCTCGGGTTTTGCAGCACATCCAAGCACATAGGCATCGACTGGTATTGCTTGGTCTATGCCACCGAGAACATTATAGAGACCCGAGAATACGCCACCAGAGGTGGCGCACGTACCAACAGCGACCACGAATTTTGGTTCAGCCATTTGCTCATATATCCTCTTGAGTCGGGCAGCAGTTTGGCGCGTTACAGGTCCAGTTGCTAATAGCACATCGGCCTGTCTTGGAGAGCCCTTAACTATAGCGCCAAATCGCTCCAGGTCGTAGCGTGGCGTCAGGGCTGCAACAATTTCGATGTCGCAACCATTACATGAGCCACTATTGAAATGAAGAAGCCACGGCGACCGTGTCCTAGCCCATTTAATGAGTTTTTGTCCTACCATGTATGCTCGCTTCCGTGCGCATGATGTCATTCAATAGACAAATTACCCAATTTTGATTCGGAAGGCATTGAGCTGATTCTCGTCGACTGACCCCTAGTGCTATGGCGTATTTATTCCTATTATTGTTCTCCTTACATCAATCATATCACTGACATCAGAGAGGTTTCTACCAATTCCTTTCTTCACCAGCTCTCCAGATGGGGACTGCAATTACCGCAACGAACAGCAGTACTGTGTATAGTATCATTACGAGCAGACCGACTGGTGTGACGGAAGCCCCGGCGATCCCCGTGAATATCATGAACGCAGCAGCTTCAAATATGACGAAGAAGATCGCGTAGTAAAACCTATGAACATAAAACTGAACGTTACCTGCAGGTACATCCTCGCCGCAAGCGTAACTAGCCTCCTTGTCTTTGGTCTTCTTTCCCGGAGGCGCCATCCTATGTCCTACCCAGTAGAGGAAAAGTGCGAATATGAGACAGAGGAGAAATGCAATGATCGGAATGCCAAGTATCTCAGTCAAAGATATCAGACCTCTCTAGCAATTGCCTGCTAACGCTATGTTAGTGTGAGATTTTCTCCAAATATAATAAGCTTACGCTTTGCTTCAACCGCGTAAAAAAGGTATCCAAGAGTTCTGGTTCTTCAACTAGTTCTTGATGTTGGCATTGTGACGCAATAAGTCTTTCCGAGCCTCGCAATTTTTATTACAGCGCGGTCATAAGGTGACGTAGAACACAATGGATTAAATCGCATGCAGAAGGAGGAATTCAACTCGGAAAAAACCAGACTAACCAAACTGGTTACAGAGCATGGGTGAAGCTGCAAGATTCCCCAGAACGACCTAAGACTTCTCCTTGAACGCGCAGGTCTCTCATCGTTCCCTCAGAACAACAATATTCTTGCGGGAGCATTGCCAGGGGAAGATTCGGCCATAATCAGAATCAGCAAGGATACGTGCCTCGTACAAACCTTGGACTTCTTTACGCCGATCGTCGATGAACCAATAACCCAAGGAGAGATCACAGCATGCAATGTCACAAATGACATCTACGCGAAGGGAGCGACAAACATCCTAGGAGTTCTAGTCATCATGGGGTTCCCACCAGAGTTGCCTACTGAAATCTCCGTTGATCTCCTTAAAGGCTTCAGTGATTTCTGCAGGAAGCTAGGAACACAAGTCGTTGGTGGTCACACGATTACGAATCCGTGGCCGATCCTAGGCGGCACAGCGGCAGGCATGATGAAGATCAACGATGTCGTGTATAAGAAAGGAGCAAAGTCTGGTGATAACCTGATCCTAACAAAACCTCTGGGAGTACAACCAGTTATGGCAGCCTATCGTCTATTGAAGGAGGAGGAAACTCTGAGCAGGGAATTACTCAGCGAGATACCTCGAAAAACTGTCGAGGTTGCCATCAAGAAGGCTATTTCATCAATGACGACAACTAACAAATCTGTCGCGGAAGCAATGCTTCAAACGAGGGTCAACGCAGCGACTGACGTAACTGGTTTTGGCCTGGTAGGACATGCCTTGGAAATGGCTCAGCAAAGCGGTGTCGACATAGAAATCTCACGAATCCCCGTCTTCAAGGGAAGCATCAGGATCTCAGATATCCTAGGGTATTCGCTTAGGGATGGACGTGCTCATGAGACTGCCGGTGGCATGTTGCTCTCGGTATCGCAAGAGAATACGAAACAACTCGTCAAAGCTCTGGAGAAACGACAAGTCACTCCTTACATGATCGGAGGAGCAAAGAAAGGAAAGGGAGAAGTCAAACTCTCAAAAGATCCACAATACATAGAGGTATAAAGCAGCGCTTGATGAAAAGAGAAATAAAACTACAATAGTAGAGTTCTCTTAGAAAGGAGCCATAAGCGGGCTATGCTGCTTGATAAACGCGCAGAACCAAAGGGCTTCAGCTTCTCCGATCAACGCGAGAATAACATAGTCTTCCTTTTTTGGGGTCCGAATTATATCTAAAGACTCCCATGTGGTTTTGGCATTAGCACATATGGGTAACGCTTAAATATCACATGCAATCCCTCAGTTGACTCGTTTTGCAGGTGAACAGAAAGCTGTGCACAGTCAAAGATGCTAACATAATAGAGAAATCCATCGATAGTCAACCGTTCCGCACCAAATCGCTCGAATCCATCGTGAGGTTGGGAAAGAAAATGGACGCCGCGACTTTTGCAATAGAGATCATACTGCTTGGTTTCACTGTAGTGTTTGGCGTGCTTGCGGTTGAATTCAAACGTCTGGTTTACGCTGCTGTTTCCCTTGCGTTGATGAGTATTTCCATCGCGCTCATTTTCTTCTTGCTGTCAGCTCCCTTTGTAGGGGTCTTACAACTGCTGATCTACGCCGGGGCAATTACCGTACTGTTTCTTGCTACAATTAGCCTGACAAAAGGGGAGGAAGAAGAATGACGGAAAGAAGTTGGTTAATCGCGAGAATCGCAGGAGCCCTACTCGCGGCAATTCTATTCATTGCTCTTCTCGTGACCATTATTACACCATTGTCGACTGTACCATTCCACCTTGATATTTTCTCAGGCTATGTCTCTGTTACGCTGATTCCAATCAATGATTATGCGTTAGCAGGACAAAATGTAATCATTATGCTATGGGGATACCGTGGAATTGATTCAATACTGCAAGGGCTCGTCTTCGTCGCCGCAGCTGTTGGTGCAGCAACACTCTTCAGACTCGAAAAGGGAGGGTAGAGGAAAGTAAGGAGGAATAGAAACCATGGAGTTGGATCTAGCGCTCTACTTGGCTGTTGCAGGCTTCCTATATGCCTTAGGCATATATTGTATGACAACAAAAAGGAACCTGATCAAGCTCACCATAGGGCTCGAAATACTGCTGAGCGCTGCGAACCTAAACCTGCTGGTATTCAGCGCCTACCGCGTTGTGGGTTTTGTTGATCCACTTCCTCAAGCCCTTGTGATTCTGTCCATAGTCATTGGGGGCGCTGTCGCTGCTGTTGCTCTTTCAATGGTGATCAACGTCTATAGACATTACGGTACCTTGGATGTCAGGAAAATCAGAAAGCTGAAGTGGTAGTTACTGAGGAGGAAAAACCACCTTGTTAACACCATATGATCCGTGGCTTGTCTGGATAATTCCTTTGGTTGGCGCCTTGATTGTCCCTGTAATTGGATATTTTAGCAAGTCAGAGATGAGTAAGAAGATCAGAGACGTTGTCGCTGTCGTTTTTTCTGGATTGGCGGTGGTCCTCGCGATATTCATGATTCCGGATGCTTCACCGGGTTTTGACTCGAAAGTGGAATGGTTTCGTCTCTCTCCCACCAGAGCGGTCAGCGTAGGAGTATTGGTTGATCCTTTGAGTGTTTTTGTCGCCAATGTTGCTGCAGACATAGGTTTCCTCATAATGCTGTACAGCATCGGATACATGCACAAAGAAGAGGACATGGATCGATACTGGTTCTTCATGCTTTTCTTCATTGGAGGAATGATCCTTCTCGTAATGTCAGATAACCTTTTGCAGCTTTTCCTGGGTTGGGAAATCGTCGGTACATGTTCATGGGGACTAATTGGATACTGGTACAAGAAAAGCAAGGACTATGATGACCCGTGGATAGGAACGATGGCCGAGGGAGACTATAACGCACACGCTGGAATGAAAGCATTCATTGCGACTCGTGTGGGAGACATGGCCCTCCTCACTGCTATCTTGCTGATTTACCTGTTCGCTGGAACATTCAATTACGTAGAACTGGAAAGCAGCTCTGGTTGGGCTGTAGGTCTAGCAAGCATTGGCCTCCTGATCCCTACGGCGCTACTGTTCTTTGGTGGACCTATCGGTAAGTCCGCTCAGTTCCCACTTGATGTCTGGTTGCTGGAAGCAATGGCTGGTCCGACAACTGTTAGTGCTCTCATCCACGCCGCAGCAATGGTCAAGGCCGGTGTTTACCTTGTAGCGAGGTTCCTACCGATTTTCCTCATAGCGTCGGCGACTATACCAGGAGTCCAGATATTCCCTGCTGTAGTAGCCGGCATTGGAGCATTTACAGCCCTCCTCGCGGCAACAATGGGATGCGTACAACGGGAGATAAAGAAAGTTCTTGCAGCCTCCACGATAAGCCAACTTGGGTACATGTTCTTAGCGTTAGGCGTAGGCGGTCTCATGACGGGAGACTTCATGGCAGGTTACGCTGCTGGAACTCTTCAGTTGGCTGCTCACGCTATCTTCAAGGCGCTTCTCTTCTTGGGCGCGGGCGCTGTTCTCCACTCTGTCGGGTCAATATACATGGATGAGATGGGTGGATTAAGAAAAAAGATGCCCATCACATTTGTCTGCATGTTAATAGGCGCCCTCTCCCTCTCAGGCATACCTCCATTTGCAGGATTCTTCGGCAAAGAAAGCATCTTCGAGGTGCTTTGGATTGGAGGAGAGACCAACATCTTCATTGCAGCATTGTTCGTAATTGCTGCTTTGACGGCAGTCTTCACAGTGTTTTACAGCTTCAGATTGATCGGTTTAACCTTCTTTGGCCCTAGCAGCAAACATGTTAAGGAGCTTGAACACGAGCACGGGGTTCACGAAGCTCCACCAGTAATGTGGATTCCATTGGTGATACTTGCTGTGTTCACAGTGTTCTTTGGTTTCTTGGGTCCGTTGTTCAATGGCTATATGGGGCACCCAGTAGACTTCACTGAATTCTTTGTTGGGATATTCACTTCAACCACATTCATATTGACACTGATAATAATAGCTCTAGGGTTCACTCCTGCCTGCTATTTCTACATCATGAGAAAAGGCAACTTTGAGAAACTTACGAGGAGAGGCAGTGTTCTCGGATCCCTACGCAATTTCTTCTTCAATAGATGGTACATTAACGCGTTCTACTACAAAGTCTTCGTCAACGGTTTCCTAGGGTTGTGCAGAAAGATGCGTAGTGTAATTGAAGAAAAGGGGATAGACAAGTTCAACTACGTTGCGGCTCGAGGCTTTGGGCAAATGAGTAACCGTCTCAGAAAGATCCACACCGGCATACTATCTGTGAACATAATTTACATAGTTGCAGGCGCAGTCTTGTTTCTGCTTATACTGCTACTGGCCTAGGAAGGTGAGATAAAAATGGTGTTAATGGAAAGCTTAGGGCTCAACCCTGCGTCAACACTAGTTATTTCATTCCTGACAATGTTTGTAGGAGTAATTCTCGTATATGGACTTGGTAGAACTGCAAAGAAATACGCCAGCTGGATGGCGGCTGTCATCTCATTGATTTCGACTTTGCTTCTGATCGACATAATGTTGCCTGCCGTGTCTACTGGTGTGATGGCAGGACCATACACTTGGATTCCCAACTTCTTGAACATAGGACTATACGCGGACGGTTTAAGCTATCCTATTGTCCTGATGATAAGCGCCCTAGGAACAATCACATTGTTCTACTGCGCGATTGATAAAGACATTGAGAACGCTCCTGCTTTTTATGGAAACATGATGCTTTTCATAGCTGGCATGGTCGGAGTAGTACTTTCAACGAACCTAATACAATTCATCCTGTTCTGGGAGGTAATGTTGCTTCCGTCCTTCTTGTTAATCTCGATGTTTGGTGTAACGACCGAGAGGAAGGTAAGCGCTCTCAAGTACTTCCTCTATACACATTTCGGAAGCGCAGCCCTGTTTGCTGGGGTCTTCATCATAGGCTTCTTAACCGGAACATTTGACCTCTACTCTGCTCCGTCTGTGTCCCCCTTGAAACCAATGCTAGCGACAGTTGGTTTTACTGCGCTAGTGGGTGTTGCTGGCTTGATTTTGATAGCATTCATAGTCAAGATGGCTATCTTTCCTCTACATACGTGGCTCCCCTCAGCATACTATGACGCTCCAATACCAGTTACGCTATTGCTTAGTTCAGCCATGACCAAGACAGCGGCGTACGGAATTGCTAGGATATTGATATTGTTCTTGGCTCCGGAGATAGTCGATCTTAGACTTGGCTTGATGATATTTGCCGTGATAACCATGTACTACGGCGGTATACTTGCGTTGGCCCAGGATAACCTGAAAAGCATGCTTGCGTACTCGAGCATGAGCCAAATGGGCTACATACTCTTTGGGTTATCAGCCGTAACCCTCTACGGCGCCCTAGGGGGAGTGTTCCACATAATTAATCATGGGATCGCCATGACGATCATGTGGATATCCTGCGGAATCGTCTTGAAACAAGCTGGAACTTTCGAGTTCAGTAAATTAAGAGGACTGGGCGCAAAAATGCCTGTGACTGCAATGTGCGCAGTAATTGCAGGGTTAGGACTGGCTGGAACGCCACCGCTCAGTGGTTTCCAGAGTGAATGGCTAATATTCTACGGCGGGGTCAACTACAGTCCGATACTAGTGCTATTGGCGATAATTGCGACTGCCCTTACTGCTGGTTACTATCTATGGGCCATACGACGGATCTTCTTTGGTCCAACAAAACCGAACTTGAAGAATGTTAAGGATGCTCCGCTGAAAACAAGGTCTCTGATGCTACTTTTAGCGCTCTTTGTAGTAGTCTTCGGAATTATTCCAAGCATCGTGTTAAACGTGATTAATCCAGTTCTTTCAACCGTTCTCACGGGGTGAAAATGATCAATGGTTGTCGATACATCTGTGTTGCTACCAATAATGATCTCTGCTCTCTCAGCGTTAGCAACCTTCATCTTGGGATCACTAGCTGAGAGATACAGAATTAGGATGATCCCTGAGACGATAAGTTTTCTTGGGCTCAGCACAACGTTTGGCTCCGTCTTATACCTCTTCTATAGGTCTGCATCCCAAGTCCTAACTTATTACTACGGCTTTGGTCCACCTTCCGGGGCTCTGATAGAAGCAGACACAGCCAGCTTGTTTATGGCTGCGTTGTTCTCCGGACTTGGACTGGTTGTCTCGGTGTACTCGATTAGCTACATGAAACACGACTCAGGATTGCCAAAGTACTACGCTCTACTTCAGCTTCTTGTCACAGGCATGATCGGCGTAGTATTCGCGGGTGACTTGTTCACTCTGTTCGTATTCTTCGAGATGATGGCTATCGCTGCCTACGTTCTCGTTGCCTTCAGGAAGACCCAGTGGGAACCTGTTGAGGCTGGAATGAAATACATATTCATGGGTGCCGTGGGTAGCACGACAGTTCTCTATTCCATATCTTTTCTATATGGGATAGCTGGAACCCTTAACATAGCAGACCTCGGAAAAGCAATGCAAGCGATGGATCCAGCAACTAAGCAACTCATGGCTCCAGTGATAACTATTTTGATAGTTCTATTGGTTGCAGGGTTTGGTGTGAAAGCGGCCATCGTTCCGTCTCATACATGGCTCATAGATGCACACCCTGCGGCTCCGAGCGGAATATCTGCGATGCTGTCAGGAGTAGTCATCAAAACGGCCCTCTTCGCACTGTTCAGGGTTCTCTTCGTACTATTCTATCCAATTTCGGTTGGAGGAGAAATCGCTGTCTTTGACTGGCGCCCGTTAATTGGGTTTATAGCCATAATAACGATGGTTGTTGCGTCGATCTCAGCGCTACTGCAGAGTGATCTCAAGCGACTGCTCGCTTATTCCAGCATTTTAAACATAGGGTTTATCTTGATAGGGCTTGCCGTGGTAACCTCTACTAACGACTACTTGGGTGTCACAGCAAGTTTCTTCCAGATCTTGAACCACGCCATCGCGAAGGGGCTCCTCTTCTTGTGCGCAGGAGCGTTCCTACATGCAGCCAAGACTAAGGACTTAGGGGAGCTGGGCGGGATCGGAAGAAAGATGCCTCTGACAGCGCTGGCATTTGGCGTCGGAGCTTTTTCAATAGCTGGCGTACCCCCACTCAATGGTTTCTACAGCAAGATACTCTTGCTCTGGTCTGCCGCGGAGTTCGGCGGCGTCCTAGGGTACTCTTTGCTGATATTCGGGTTGTTGAGCAGCGCAGTTGCGGTTTACTTCTATCTAAGAATCGTCCAAGTGATTGTTTTCACAGAACCTTCGAAGAAAGCAGCTAACGTGAAAGAATCGCCCTCACCAATGCTCATCGCCATGTGGATCTTAGCAGCCCTCTGCATAATCATTGGCGTCTATCCGAAGCCCTTCTTCGACTTGGCTCAACAGGCAGCGGCAGCCCTTACTGATATACCGAGTTACATTGGCGTGGTCTAAAATGAGAGCCCTTTGGTTCGCTTCTTGTTTTTTCTTATTGTTTATTTTTCTTGTGATTCTTCCCTGAATACTTATTATTGTTTTCCATTTGACCCTAGCTTACGTGAGCCTCCGCCGTTCTGCGCGGCTGACCACTTCTAGGATAATGAGATAAGCCGGCGGGATCGATCTTCATGCAGTACTAGCAAGTGAAGGTGTTAACCTTATTGGGAAGGAAACGGCAGCGCTCGCAACGAAAACCTGTCAAATTTCCAAGTGCTTACAGATATATGGGTTTGGGCTTGCTTTTGCCAATCTTCGTATTCATCGGTATGATTATCGGTTACAACTACGGAGCGGCTATTGGAGATTTTTATGCTGCGATCTTCGCCGCTGTGGGGAGCATGACAGGTCTAATCGTAGCCACTGTGATAATTGTCAAGATAACTCTCCTCTGGGACAAGCGGATACTCTGTGCGCTCAAGAAATCAAGACCCAAACGATCGTAAGGCATGAACTAGGGATTTTTGATTGAATGGTCGGAATAGTCTCATATTCTTTTCCTGATCAGGCGAGGAAGTCGCCGCGTAACTTTATTAATAGGTAGAGATCACTATTTCTCCAAGTCACCGCCAATCTTGGAGAATTCATAGGAGGCAACACGAGAACATTGTACGTTACTATGCCAAGGAGATATGCCTACCTCAACGCGAAGATAAGAGCCTTGATCTCTAAGATGCTGAGTGCAGGCGATTACGAAAAGATTTTACAGACCGATGCATATGAAGAAAGCATCAGGCTGCTCAGCATAACCTCGACAGGCAGCGGACTTGTAGAGCTACTGACTAAAGCCGAGGTCGACCTAGTTGAAGTCGACCAAGCTCTTACCAAGGTTTTCATTAAAGCATTCAAGATGATCTGCGGATACGCTCCTGGTAAGGCTAGACCATTCCTGGAGACGTACCTCAGGAAGATAGACTTGGACGGCTTGAAAACGGTCATCCGTGCGGTCCACAACAGGATAAGAAAGGAAGAGGCTCTCAGGTTTGTTATCTCGACGTCGGAGAAGACGAGGGATGAATTTGGTAGACTGCTTGAGGCGCAATCAGTACCCCAGCTTGTGGAAGAAGTTCAGGACAGTGCGCTCAGAGGAGCGCTTGAGAAAGCGCTTCCCTTGTATGAATCTACTGGTTCAACGGTTCCACTTGAGTCTTCTCTTGATAGAATCCTCTACAGCCTGCTTTGGGAGCAGATAGAGAAGAAGCTCAGTAGAATAGATAGGGTTCATGCCGAGGAGCTAATCGGGTTGAGAATCGATCTAAACAACATGTTAGTCGCGCTAAGGTGTAAGCAACTCGGCTTAGGTTCCGCAGCTTTAGAGCTCCTCATAGTTCCGATCTACTACAAACTTAGGATCAATATAGACGAAGTAGCAAAAGCGCGCAACGTAGGGGAACTTCTGAACATTTTCGGGGCGACGGCATATAAAGAGATAGTCCAACAGGCACGTGAAACATTTGAGAAAGAATCTGACATTACTCGGATAGAGGGTTTAGCGGATCGTTATATAGCCCATCAGAGCTTCAAGGAGTTTGTTGGTTACTCGTTCCATATTGGTATCGCATTGGCATACCTAAACCTTAAATTCTATGAGCTACGTAACATCAAGGCGGTGATAGTCGGGAAATATGAGAATATCCCGATCCAGAGAATCCGTGATGTCTTAACGTTCTTCTAAACGAATATGCAAAGCTTCTCATTCCGACGCAAGTAGGAGGTGTACAAAAAGCAATGAAGAAGGAAAAGAATAGCAAGCCCCTGGTTACACAGAGATTGGCGTTGGCATTGTTAGCAATGATAATCACGCTCTCAGTCACTCTGGTGATGGTCGCCGCCCAGGCTGCAGGAGAAGACCCCCTATATAAAGGTCTAATAGGAGTCGGGGTTGGCCTAGCGATGGGCCTCGCTGGTCTTGGTGCGGGATTGGGCATGGGATCAGCAGGTGCTGCCGCCGTCGGTGCCATCAGCGAGCGCCCAGAAGTCTTTGGTAAAGCAATGATCTTCATCGTCTTCATTGAAGCCATAGGAATCTACGGACTTCTAATAGCATTCATGCTACTTGGAAAAATAGTGTAAAAGAACTCATTTTCTATTTTCTATCTGTTCCCATTTTTATCTTGAGATTAATAACATTAAGAACCACAAAGGAGAAGAGATGTAAACTGTGTGAACGGGCGTGGCTAGTAGGTAAACTCACTCGAATAAGACTTTGGCGGTCTGCATTCTGATATCGCGGAGGACCCTTTCAATTCTAGCATCAAAGGTATTGTCAATCACAATACTTCCGTCGGACTTCCTTACGACCACTCCGCCAATTGATCTCAACTTCCCCTGAGCCATGTTTATGGTCGTTTTATTTCCGGTTTCCTTCTCTACGCGCTTTGCTATACTACTTATGTCTATGGTCGTCTTCTGGTCCTTCGTGGGCACGATTATCTCAAGTTCTCCCCCGCCTAAGCCGATTCCACCTTCTTCAACTAGCTTTCCAAGAATCTTGCCATAATCTTTTGACGTTGTCAACTCACTTAGTTTCTGTTTACACTTCTCTAGGGCCTCGTTAATGAGATCCTCTCTCGCTGCTATAATCATCTGTTTTGCCTTAAGTCTCGCTTCGGCTACCCTTTGTCTCTTTAGTGAATCCGCTTCTTCCATTCCGCTTCGAATAGTCTTCTCCGCTTCACCCTCTCCTTCCTTTCTTTTCTGTTCCAAGATGTCTTTTCTAATCTTCTCAGCTTCTTTGAGAAGTGACTTAGCTTTTTCCTCTGCTTCGCCAATGATTTTTCTAGCAATCTTCTTGAGGCGCTCTGCTTCACCTACAACTTCCATCTTCTCGATTTTGCTTTCTATTGGTTCCGCTGTCTCTGCTTTGCTCATTGTTCCTCACTAAATAATGTTAATCACCGATAACGATCTTGGTTATAATGTCGACAGCACTTGAGAGGCGGGATGAAGTTTCCTCCTTTAGCTCGCTGCTTTCCTTTTTCCCCTTGTTGAGTATGTCGCTGCTTTCTTTCTTGCTCTCTTCCTCTTTCTTTTTTCTATATTCGGATACCTTCCTATGAGCATCATCGATTAACTTCTTCTTTACAGCTTCTCCTTCTTCAAGTGCTTTTTTCTTGACGGACTCAGCCTTCCTCTTGGCATCCTTGATCATTCCTTCGGCCTCGTTTTCAGTTTCCCTTATTGCCTCCAACGCGTTCGGCGTGGCTACCACCTTTCTCATTCCTTACTTTATCACTTTGAACAACGGTCAATATCTATTCGATCTGTTTTATAAGTCTTTCAATGGGTTCCCTCAGTTACTCGTTAGAACGTGGTGTACCTTTTTTTATTAAAGTACTATGCAATAAGCTTAAATCTTTATTATTATCGACATGATAACACTTCAGCGGAAAATGGAGATCACTTGAGCTACCATCACGAGACTCCTCATATAGCTGTCCGGAGAGACAGTAACATGTTTGCGCCAACACGGATGTACATCGCCAAGATAGTCTGCCCTAAGGATAATGAGAGAGACGTCATTAGGACGCTTCATGAGAATGGACAATTACAGCTGATAGATGTGGAAAAAAGGGAGGGTTCAGCGACTCGCGTCTTGGAATATGAAAAGGAGACTTCGTCTCTTCTTGCAAAAGTGTCCAGGATAAATGATTTCCTAAAAACGAAAAAGACTGTGGCTCCTACAATTAGGGAGTCCCTTAAGGTCTCTGACAAATCAGTCGGTGAAGTTAAGAACTATACTGAAAAGATAAGCAACCAAGTTGAGCCGAAAATAGAAGAGCTTCGTACATCGCTTGCCAGAATTCAACAAGAGAAAGAAGAGCAACTTGGTCTACTAAAAGTCGCTAAAACACTTGAGCCACTTGGTTTTGACCTATCGTATTTAGGGGCTGGGCGAGACCTCTACGCAGTGGCAGGGATCATTAAGTCCCTGAGGGCGAGAAGATTAGAATGGAATATCAAGGAAGCAACCGACGACGCATACATATTCAATGAGATCCCCATAGGGAAAGCAGAGAGCGTGATTATTGTAGGAGTCCTGAACGAGAAGCGGGAAATCCTAGACCGCGTTCTCACATCATTTGGTTTTCAGGAGTCTCGTATTCCGTCAGGTGTTAAAGGAACCGCCAAGCAGATTGCAGTATCCGCTCAAAAGAAACTCGTTGACCTTGACAGGCAGAATAGAGACATCGACGAGCAAGTTGCGAAAGTCGGCAAGAAGTTTGGACGAGAACTGCTCGTTGCAGAAGAGTTGCTACTCATTGAGAGAGATAGAGCAGAGGCCCAACGTTTGTTCCGTGAGACAGCGAGTACCGTCGAGATCTGGGGCTGGGTTCCAGAGAAGGATATGGAAGAACTTAAGGATAGTGTCAGGAAGGCGACGAACAACACAGCCATCGTAAGCTTTACAAAGCCGGAATTCTCCCCTGAAGAGTATCCTACGGCTACGAAAAACCCGACAATCTCTAGGCCATATGAGGATCTAGTGAAAGCCTATGGAACTCCCTCGTATAACGAAATAGATCCGACAAAGTTCTTCCTGATCACTTTCCCGATAATCTTTGGAATAATGTTTGCAGATATTGGTCACGGTCTCGTCTTGCTTTCAGTAGGCATCATCGGGTATACCCTAAAACGCATCAAGTACCACGCAGGTGAGTACGCTAACTATATTCTACGGGCTAGCTACCTCCTAATACCGTGTGGAATTGCAGCGATCATAGGAGGGTTCCTGCTTGGGTCAACTTGGGGGTATCACTACCCAGGGTGGTGGTTCAGTCCTGAAAGAACGGACGGACAGATATACTTGATTGAACTCGCCGTCTGGATAGGAGTCTTCCAGATATCGTTTGGAATAATCTTGAACCTCGTAAACAGGCTACATGAACGCAAATACTCTGAAGCAATATTCGTACCAGGTCTACTTCTGGTAATATACTGGTCTGCTGCCCTCCTTGTATTCGGCACGGGTCAGCACGTCAGAGACGGGGTGAATTTCATGAACTGGTTCGCATCCACCCCGATCACAGTCAAGTTCATGTGGTACAGGTCAGCACCGCTACCATTTCTCAACTCGACTATTCTCTTCATTGGAGGTATGGTTCTACCTCTGGTTCTCTTTATCTCCTTTGAGTTGAGACATCATGGGCTGGAGGGATTCGGAGAAGCGCTCGACTACATGATCTCCCTTCTCAGCAACTCGGTATCATTTGCCCGAATATTCGCACTAAACCTGGTTCACGCCGTCATAACTGGCTTGTGCCTTCAGCTGGGCGCATTCCTAATCTCGGATCCAGGTTCAGCCGGGCTTTCAACCAGCATCGGGTTCGGTATCTTTTTAGCCTTCTTCTTAGCGTTGCTCTTGCGATTCCGGTTTGGGTTCAAGAGAATGCTATTGGTTGGGCTGGTGGTGGGTCTGCCTTTCGCGTTCATACTAGTTTCTGCTCAGATAGTGCCAATAGTACTAGTGACGGGTCAGGTACCACCTTCTTATTTCCCGAACCCTCCTGCTGGTGATATACGAGTCCCAGAACCCCCGACTTATCCGTTAAGTTTCATTGGTGCTCTAGTGGGGGCGGTGGCCGCGGTTCCCTTTGAAGGATTGCTTGCCTTCCTGCACACCTTACGACTCCACTGGGTTGAGTTCTTCAGCAAGTTCTACATGGGTTCCGGCGAGGAATTCAAGCCATTCAGAGCTGAACGCCACTTCACTCAAGTGTCTACTAAGCTGTGATGGACAGGTGGAAGCCAAGACTCTGTCTTGATAAGCAAAGTCCAATTCTCTAACTTTTCTGAAAGAATAAAGCAGCTCGACCGATCTTACATTGTTTCTGCTCGTCGAAAGAACTCAACTGACTTCCTAAGAAAGCAACAAAAAAGGATGGGTTCCCCAGCCGAGGCAAGGTTGAAATAGACGTATTTCTCGGCTGCTCCCTCAGTGCCTTGATTCTTGGACGGTCCTCCAGGGCAGCCCTCAGCATTTCCTAGTTCTAGTTCCCATCATGCCATAGGCTCAGAACCGAAACTTGGCTACTGTTCTTCACTCTGTAAGGCGACCCCTATGACAGCCACAATGGCTCCGACGATCATGGCGATGACGCCGCCAAACATTACAAAAGCGGTGAAGGGCATGCCGAGAACAAATACTAGCAAGCCTATCGCAATGATGACGCCGAGAGTATCACTATTATCCATTGAAAGTTTCACTCCTCTTTCACCTCCTTTTGCTATGCTGTTTGTTAAGTTTTGTAAGCCGTATAGCATTCGGGCTACTGTTTGGACGTACTTCCTAGTGAAAGAGTCGTTGGAATGATTTCCAGCGATCAATGTTAATGCATCCAACAGCGCTCATAGGTTTTAGTCTTCTGCGCGCTTGGTGATCAAATCCCAGAGTGAAAATATGCTTCGAAATATCTCCCGAAAATGCCCCAGAACGAATCAAAGGCGTCAAAATTCTTGGTTAAACGCCCTACGCTTCTACTGATTCGGTGGACGATGGTCAGAAGTACGATATGTGGAAGAGGGGAAGAAATCGCGGGACTCTTGCTACTCGCATCTTTTCGATTCACGAAAGCACTTGCGGGCAAACGTCACATAACCCGTATGGCCCACCATGAAGGTCTCAGGACGTGTTTTTCCCTCTCTAACAAGGATCTTCCTCACCAGACACTCAAACGTTTGAATATCTCCGAACGAATTCTCCTCCAGAGCCTTTACCGTCTTTTGGGTCTGTTCTATCGTAGGAGAGTAAGATGAGACAATCCCGCTGCCTTTCAGTGCGCCCCAGGCGATTGGGATGACAAGCCAAGGCGTAGCTAAATCGAGAATGATGGCGTCCACGTCTTTTTCTTGGATCCCTTTCGTGACGTCCACGTTCTTGATCTCAACCCAATTCGAGACACCTGCGCGCTCAAGGTTCTTCTTCGCTGTGCTGATGAACTCTTCCCTCACCTCATAGCTGTAGACGCGCCCCGTTGGCCTGACGAAATTCGCCAACATTGCTGTGAGTGACCCGCTTCCCGTGCCGGCCTCCACGACTCTGTCCCCAGGACCTATTCCGCAATTTACGACTATTAGAGCGGAATCCTTCGGATAGACAATCTGTGTCTGCCTAGTCATCTTAAGCAACGCCGTATCAGCCAAAATGGGCTTGAAGACCGCGAACTCCTTGTGCTCCGCGCTCTCTACAACAATACCATACTCCCGCCCTAACAGGTCATCGAATTTCACTATGCCCTTGTGAGTATGGAGTTTGCCGCCAGCCTCCAGTTTTACTATCCACCTTCGCTTGTCGTCTAGAACTATTAGTGCATAGTCCCCTTCATGCATAACACTATCTTCTCGCATTCCACATCATTCAATGCGCGTTGATTGAATAAGATAGATGGTCTACGAAGACATCTATAGTGCAGGGGACTCTTTTAAACCTTGAATAATATTCTCTTAGCACGGTTTTCATAAGGCAGTGTCTCAAGGGCAAACATGCTCAGTGTCCGTTCTTCACTATGTAGGTTCCCCTACCACCAGCATGTCGACCATGTCGCTCTCCCACTCAGCATCACTGAAGACCCAAACTCTTCTTCCCAGTCCGAGATTGTTCTTCTTGAGAATATCCTTAGCTTGTGATGACTTTTCTGCGTCAGGGAGCACTATTACGATTCCTTTTATTGAGGCGTTATCTTTGATCGCTTCTAGCCATTCGTTAACCTTCTTTGAGATTGCGGCGTCGTTTACGGGTTCAAACCAATACTGCAGCATATAGATGTCTCGGTGCTCCATGGATTCGAGGAAGGCTTCACAGCAGAAACCAGCAACGAAAACCCTGCCCTCACAGTCCCAAGCCCTAAAAGTTAGGGGATCAAGTCTACAGCGGGATGTAACATCTGGTGAGTAATACCTACAGTCGCCCTTATTAGAAGTGTAGTCGTTGATCAGTGCCCAGATCCTATCCTCCTTAACTCTCGGATCGGGTTTATCCCCCTCTTTTTCATCGAGTTTCGTCATGAAACTTGGATCTCCTCGGAGCTTTCCTGAATCAAGTCCCTCTGCCTCAACAGTCCCCGGAACCTCACAAAAACCACAGATTAATGAATATAAAACTAATTGTATTAACGATTTATATTTATCCATAATGTAAAAGCCCCTACGACAATGAAATAACCCAATCACTTCCTTATGACTACACTTTTCTACTGACCTGCGAGGACAGTTCTCATTACAAGCATTTCCCCCTTAGTTGAAGCCTATAATGGCAATGCTTACAGGAGTTGTCTGTCCTATCGATGTTATGGTACTTCAGACTCAATCCTACCCGTTCTATCAGAAGGGTTTCACAGAACGGGCAACAAGTGTTTTCTCCGTTGTGCCCGGGAACATTGCCGAGGTAAACATACTTCAACCCCTCATCCAAACCGATCTCCCTTGCTTTTTCCAACGAAGCGATTGGAGTTTGGTTTGGTAAGGCGAACTCTGACGACTTGTAAGCGGCAAAGTATCTTGTGCAGTGCCATGGCACGTCGGCTCCTAGTTGATTTCTAATTCTCGACGCGATTGATCTGAGTGCAGTTTCATTGTCGCTAACAGTGGGGATGACTAGCGTGACTATTTCAATATGTTTTCCGTACTTCTTCAATTCTTTCAGGTTGCGCCAAACTATCTCCACATCTGCTCCGCAGTATTTCTTCACGGCACTTGCATCACCCTTTACATTCACACAGAAAGCGTCACAACCACTTTCAGAGATCATTCTAAGCGCTTCTGGCGTTGAGTAAAGATTCGTTACGTAAGTATTGTAGAGCCCTATTTTTCTCGCTATTCTCATCACATCAAGCGAGTACTCAAACAGAGACGTGGACGGCTCATTGAAAGAGAACGACGTTCCACTGCAATGTGACCTCTCCGCTAGGCTCACAAGTGTCTCTGGGTCTATGTAGTTAGCCTTGGAGGGATTCGGGGGAGCTTTGCTGATGTCGAAGTTTTGACAATCTGCCCGTCAAGACACAATTCTTGAGAGAATGTGCCTTGATGTATCTTGACTATGGGCATGTAAAATTGCATCCGTAGCTACCCACCGTCAGCGCCACACTACCTGGCCAGAAATGGAAGAATGGCTTCTTTTCAATGGGGTTCTCGCTGATAGTCGATATGTCACCGTATGTGAGAGTATGAAGCCTTCCCACGATGTTCACCTTGGTTTTGCAGAACCCTGTCTTTCCCTCGTCTATGATGCATCTTCGCTCACAGACTCCGCACCTAACCCTTCCTCCAGATGAAGGCTCGTAAAGTGGCGTCTCCCTAACCCATTCCTTTCCAAGTACTGCATTCTTAGAGTTTAATCCTACAACCTCCTCTTAGTTCTGATTCGCCTTGAGTTCGTCGAGGATTAGCTTAACGACTTTACCTACACTATGCATGACCTCTTTGCTGAGTTCAGTCGAGAATCCTTTCGGTTCCCTGACCT
>Ga0315309_1000563_pt1 | contig 22643 bp, 15 predicted proteins | sample TDP4_MG_FD_203080 | JGI IMG/M metagenome (GOLD analysis project Ga0315309, IMG submission 203080) | Freshwater sediment microbial communities from Lake Towuti, South Sulawesi, Indonesia - TDP4 | ecosystem: Environmental > Aquatic > Freshwater > Lake > Sediment | place: Indonesia: South Sulawesi...
TTTAATAGAGTTATTGCTCTGCGGCTATGGGGAAGGTATGAGAAGTAGAAGCCTGATTAGAAAATTGGCCATATTGATTTCATTGAGCCTTCTCTTACTCCTCTTCTTGATGGATAAGAGCCTGGCAAAGAAGGAAGAGGAGAGCATCACGGTATGGGCTATGGGCGCGGAGGGAATGAGAATTGCAGAAATAGCGCGGAGGTTTGAACAGGCCAATCCGGGTGTTAGAGTAATTACTCAGGCTATTCCGTGGGAAGCAGCCCACGAGAAACTTATCACCTCGGTGGTGGGCGAGATTCCGCCGGATGTTTCTCAGCTCGGAACAACATGGATGGCAGAATTTCAGGCTATGGGAGCCCTCGCTCCTCTTGATGAATTCATTTGCCAATCCCAAATCATTAGTGGCGATAAATTTTTTCCCGGCTCCTGGGAGACGAACCTCGTCAATGGAATAGTTTACGGAATTCCCTGGTATGTGGATACGAGAGTAATATTCTATCGGAAAGACCTGTTGAAAGAGGCGGGATTTGACCATCCTCCTCGCACCTGGGAAGAACTCGAAAGGATGGGGAAAAAGTTAATCAAGGATAGGGACGGCGACGGCAAGGTTGACCAGTATGGAATGGCGCTCCCCGTTAAAGACTGGAATATACTGTCAATGTTCATCTGGGAAAATGGTGGGAATATCATAACCCCGGACAATTCAAAGCCAGATGTGGAAAGCGAAGCGACGCGGGAAGCTTTTGAGTTTTATCTCAGGCTCTTTCAGGAGAAGATTGTTCCCACTACCGAGGCTGTAGATGTGGACTTATTCCATGCTTTCAGGACTGGGTTTTATCCAATTTTCATCTCTGGTCCCTGGATGATAGAACTCACGCGAAACGAGTTAGGGAAAGAGTACGAGGGCAGATGGGATGTGGCAATGATGCCCAGAAAGAAATTCCCGACTTCATTTGTAGGAGGATGTAATTTAGTCATTTTTAGAGATTCTAAACATAAAGATATAGCCTGGAAATTTATTGAGTTTATGAGTCAGCCAGAGATTCAGGTGGAATGGTACAAGATGACCACCGACCTTCCGGCAGTTAAATCTGCCTGGCAAGACCGCTTCTTTAGAGATAAGCCGATGTTAAGAGTCTTCGGAGAACAACTCAACTATACTAAGTCTCCTCCCAATATTCCAGAATGGGAGCAGATTGCCGACGCTATGCAGAGGCGGATGGAGGAGTTAATCTTAGGAAAGATGAATATGTCCCAGGCGTTAGGAAAACTGAGTCTTGATATTAATGAGATACTGAGAAAGAAAGAGAGGATGGTAAGCAAGGGAAGATTCTTCCTGAGCCTCGGTGCAATTTTAATCTTCATCTGGGGACTTGCATTCTTGTGGAAAAGATACAAACGGAAGGTTAAAGAATTGGCAGTGCCACCGGCGAAGAGAATTTCCCGGCTCAAAATATTGGGGAATTCGCTCAGAAAATATCATGCTCCCTATCTTTTCGTCATACCATCCTTGACTATTCTTTTCGTATTTCTTTTCATTCCGGTTATTGTTTCATTCATTATGAGTTTGACGGATTGGGATATCTATGGGCTTGCCAACTGGAAAAGGGTCACATTTATCGGACTGGGAAACTATCAAACGATGCTTCAAGATAAGATTTTCTGGAAGTCTCTATTTAATACATTTTACTTTGTAAGCGTTGGAGTTCCCTTCTCCATTTTCATTGCCCTTCTGATGGCTATTATCCTGAATGAGGAATTCATCAAATTCAAATCTTTTTTTCGCGCTTCCTACTTCGCGCCTGTGGTAACCACTCTGGTTGCTGTCGCTGTAGTCTGGAGGTGGATATATAATCCGGACTACGGCTTAATCAACTGGGCTCTCCAGATGTTGGGTTTACCTCCTCAGAGTTGGCTCGGCGATACGAAACTGGCTATGCCCTGTCTCATTCTGATGGCAGCCTGGAAAAATTTTGGCTATAACATGGTTATTTTTCTCGCCGGCCTGCAAGCAATTCCTGATACTCTCTACGATGCGGCAAAAGTAGACGGAGCTAACTACTGGCAGAGGTTTCTATACATTACCTTGCCTGGCTTGAAGCCTACGACTTTCTTCGTCACTATTACTACTATCATAGGATTCTTTCAACTTTTTGCCGAGCCTTATGTAATGACAAAAGGTGGTCCGTTAAATGCCACAATCTCCGTTGTTCTCCATATGTACAATCAAGGCTTCAAATTCTTTCGTATGGGTTATGCTTCTGCAATTGGCTATGCACTATTTGGCGTTATCGTAGCTTTCACTGTCTTGCAGGTCAGATTCCAGAAGACCGCGTACGAGGGATTATGATAGGTAGAAATAATGTAACACTTGTAGCTACGGCTGGTCAGAAGAAATCGCTGTGAAGAGAGAGATGAATCTATTGAAAATTACTACATTAATTAGAAGAATATCTATTCATATTCTTCTACTTGTAGGGCTCGCCATTACTCTGGCCCCCTTTATCTGGATGGTTTCTACTTCTTTTAAGTCCGCCGAGAGCGTATTTACATACCCCCCTCAATGGGTTCCCAAGCATCCGACCCTGGAGCAGTACCAAAAGTTATTCCGTGAAGTGAACTTTTTGCAATTTTTCAAAAATACGGTAGTTGTAGCGTTTGGAATAACTCTATTTAGCCTCTTCTTGAACTCTCTCGGGGGTTATGCCTTTGCCAAATACAGGTTTCCTGGAAAAGAGAAAATATTCGGTCTACTCTTGGCTACGATGATGGTTCCAGGTCAAATAACGATGATACCAGTCTTTCTTATGTTAAAGAGCATTGGGCTGATAAATAGTTACTGGGGACTGATAATTCCCGCTGGGGCGAGTGCGTTCGGGATATTTTTGATGAGGCAATTTATTACTACAATCCCCAATGACCTGATTGAATCGGCAAGAATAGATGGTTGCTCTGAGTTTAGAATCTTTTGGACTATTATCCTGCCTCTTTGCAAACCAGTCCTTGCTGCTCTGGGAATCTTTACTTTTATGGGTTCCTGGAATGCTTTCCTCTGGCCATTGATCGTAATGATTAAAGAAGATATGTATACATTGCCCGTTGCCCTTGCCAATCTTAGTGGTCAATATGCAACAAAATTCGGACTGCTTATGGCGGGAGCAGTGGTCGTGGTTGCCCCTGTGATTATTGTTTTCATTCTGGCACAGAGGTATGTGATTAAAGGAGTTGCCGTAACAGGTTTGAAACAGTAAGGGCAGAACAACAGCTCTGCCAGAATAGAATGTAACTTTCCCAATGAATCGGGGCTAGAACGGGCTCAATGAATTGAGCCCCTACAATTATTGTAGGGGTTCTATTTATCGAAGCCGAAAGGATGGCAAGGTAGGAGCAAAGCCTGCGCTTTGCTGCTACAGGGGGCTATCTATCGACCTATGGAAAGACAGAAAATTAGACTGGAAAACGGGACTTTCTTTCTGGAGGACAAGCCATTCTTTTTATATTCCGGAGAGATTCACTATTTCAGAATTTTCCGAAGAGAGTGGAAGGATCGCTTAAGGAAAGCTAAGGCCACAGGACTTAATACGGTAAGTTCTTACATTCCCTGGTGCTGGCACGAATACGAGGAGGGGTCTTTCGATTTCAATGGCAAGACGGATCCCCAGCGTGACTTGATAGGGTTTATTGAACTTTTGGAAGAATTTGGTCTTTATTTCCTCCCCCGTGTCGGGCCAGTAAGCAACGCGGAATTGGTTTATGAGGGACTGCCCGGCTGGCTTTTGAAGGGCCATCCTGAAATTTATACTGGGGGTGTGGGTTTAAGTGACTTGCCCCATGTGACCCTCGTCTCCTACTCAAATCCGACATTTCAGAAATATGTGGAGAGATGGTACGATAAGGTATTGCCTATCGTCGCCAGATATCAGGTCACGAGAGGGGGTAATATCGTCCTGATTCAGTTATGTAACGAAATAGGTATGGTGCACTGGGTAAATAAGAGTGCAGATTACAGCGGGACTACGACCAGACTATACCAGGATTTTCTAAGAGAAAATTATGGCGGAATTGATAGGCTGAATAGAAATTATGGAACAGACTATCGGGATTTCAGTCAAGTAGAACAGCCGAATGGCCATTCAGACTTCGGTTGGAAACCAGCCTTCTGGGACTGGGCTAAATTCTATCGTTGGTACCACGCCAGATATTATGAATTTCTGACTCGACAGGCAAGGGCCCACCAAATCAATCTTCCAGTTGTAGCCAATATTCCGCAATTTTACGATTTTGATGTTCGGGGCAGAGGAATCTATAGTCCGATGACCACTTCTATGTTTCGCGATTTTCCTATCTATGTTCCTGAAGTGATATTTGGTGGCGCCTACTGGCCCCGGCGTTTAGATTACGATAATTTTCACGATGTAATGGTGACTACGGAAGCGGTGAAGATGGTTTCTCACCCGAATGTGCCCGCCATCTGCTGTGAACTTCAGACAGGGATACTGAGAGGCCGTCCCAGGATTCAACCTCCTGATGTGGAGTTGCTACTTAAAGGTTCGGTGAGTTATGGATTGAACGGAGTAAACTCTTATCTATTTTGTGGAGGGAAAAACCCAGAAGGCTTGGGGGTCTTTGGCTCCTATCACGATTGGCAGGCGCCTATTTCTTCAGAGGGGAAAGAGAGACCACATCTAAAGCCTCTGAAATCTTTTGGTAAGTTCATCAGAACATTTGGGGAGAAGTTAGCATTGACCAAGAAAGAATCTGATACTGTTCTTGGGTTTTATACTCCTTACTATGCTACAGAATATTTAAAAGGAAAATTCGCAGAAGAATTGGAAAGAAAGAGAGACGAACTATTCTTTGATGGCATGGCGAGGCTACTTCAACTTGCCGGCATAAGTTACTCTCTTAAGGACCTTGAGAAAAGTTCTGTTGAAGATCTTCTATCCTGTCCTACCCTCTGGGTTTTCTGTCTCGATTTTATGGATGGCGAGACGCAGACGAAATTGGTTCATTATGTGGAGGCGGGAGGGACACTCGTTATCCTTCCCACAATACCAACAATGGACTTATCTTGTCAGAAGAAAACTCCATTGGCAGATGGCTTAGGAATAGAGATTATGGGAAAGATAAAAGAGAACCTCGTAAAGGTTAAAGGGAAAGAGATACTCGTCCGGGGAGAGACCACGGTCTTTCGTACCGGTGAAACTCAGGATACCATTGTTGCCAGAACTTCTGGCGGAGAGCCTTGCGGTTTATTTAAGAGAAAAAGGGAGGGTCTTGCCCTAATTCTTGGTTTTGGAGTTTCCCATGTTTTTGATTACCAGATTGAATTGATAAGATATTTCGCCAAAGAGATGGCCATTAGCCCTTCTATTGTCATAGAGTCAGGGGAAGCCGTAGCAGTAATGAGGAGCATAGCTCGTGGCCCTGAGAAAGATAAGTACGGTTTTCTTTTTCTCAGCAACTATAAAGACGAACCCGAATATGTGAAGTTATCACTCAGGTTGCCTGGCGAAAGGAGGAGGGCTAAATTGCCTGAAAGAGGGTCCTTATATCTTGCCGGCCGTTCAGCCTCAATCCTCCCGCTAAATATTCCGCTTTCAGAAAGGGTTAAGATGAGATGGTCAACGCTGGAAATCTTGGAGTATAAACTCGGTAAGTCAATAAATTTCTTAGTGGAAGGAATGGCGGGAGCCGATTCTGAAATTCTACTCTTTTGTAAGAGACCGAAAATAGTAAGGATTGACGGAGAGAAACTCCCTTTCAAATATGTGGATGGTCTATTAAAGATTCATTTTGAAGCAAGAGGCAAGGAACAAAGGCTATCCATTGAATCTTAATAAATGTAGCTGCAGAGCGCCAGCTCTGCCAGATTGAAATGTAGCTGCAGAGCGATAGCTCTGCTAAAAAGGGCAAAATGGGGCAAAGCTACCGCTTTGCTGCTACAATTGTTCCGATGAAGAAGGCGATATGAGGTATCGTAAACATATCCGATTAAAATATTACGACTACAAGTCTGATGGATTCTACTTTGTTACCATCTGTTCTTGGAACCGATTAAGATACCTCTGCCGATACGAGAAGATAATAGGCAGCCAGTTAGGGAAGATTTCAATGAAATTTACTGGGATGCATATTGACTATCACAAAGTTATGCCCGACCACGCTCATATAATATTCATCTTGCAAAATTCGACAAGAAGCTTGTCTCGCATCATTCAATGGTTTAAATCCAGTACGACACTAATTGCTAAGAGAAATGGCTTTAGTGGTAAATATTTTTGGCAGCCTAATTACTTTGAACATGTTATCAGAAACGACAAGTCCTTAAGGAGAATACGGGAATACATAGAAAATAATCCTTCAGTTGAGAGACTGAATTGGAGCAAATTGGACCCCTGAATCTTAATAAATGTAGCTGCAGAGCGCCAGCTCTGCTAAAAAGGGCAAAGCTTGCGCTTTGCGGCTACAATGATACAGGGCAAAGCTTACGCTTTGCAGCTACAGTATCAAGATAATAAATAATGATGGAAGAAGAAAAAAAGTTTAAGACCAAATACGGCTATTTTACTTCTGATGGCAGGGAGTATGTCATTACGCGTCCTGACACCCCTCGTCCCTGGGTTAATGTAATCTGCCCCGGGGATTACGGTTTGGTGGTCTCCCAGGCGGGAAGCGGATTTAGTTGGCGGACGGATGTGAAATTAAATATGATTAACCGCTGGGAACAGGACCTCATAAGAGACGACTGGGGTAAGTATCTCTATATCAGAGATAACATTTCGGGAGACTTTTGGTCGCTTGCCTGGAAACCGGTATGTAGAGACCCGGAAAGTTACGAGTGCCGACACGGGATTGGCTACACTACGATTAATTCGCTTAATAAGGGAATTTCAAGTAGTCTTACTTTCCTCGTTCCGCCGGATGAACCCCTTGAAATCTGGATTTTGAAGTTGAAAAACGAGTCTTCCGAGAAGCGTTCGCTTGCTCTATTCACCTATTTAGAATGGCGTCTCGGAAGAGTAACAGATAGTCACAGGGAATTCCACAAAACTTTCATTGAAACAGAGTATCTGAAAGAAGAGGGCGCCATTCTTGCAAGAAAGCGTTTGTGGGAACTCGTAAATGAACAGGGACAAGAATGGAATATGGACTGGAAATATGTAGCCTTCCATTCTTCCAGCATTGAACCCGCCTCCTTTATAGTGAGTAAAGAATCCTTTCTGGGAAAGTACGGGTCTTTAGAGAGTCCTGCTATCTTGAGGAAAGATTCTTTGAGTAGATTTCCTCTCAACGAACTGGCCCCATTTAGGTGGGAAGACCCAATCGCAAGTCTCAAACTCGATTTCCATCTTGACGGCAATGAGGAGAAGACAATTGTCTTCACTCTCGGTTGTGCTGAGAGTAGAAGGGAAGCATTATCTCTAATAAATAAGTATAGAAAGGTGGAAAATGGAGTGGAAGGGTTAGAGAGGACAAAAAAGTTCTGGGAGAAATATATGAATAGCCCCTCGGTGGAAACGCCCGATGAGGGCTTCAATTTTATGAATAACCTATGGCTCAAGTACCAGGCGATATCGGCAAGGCTCTGGGGTAGGACAGGCTATTATCAATTGAGTGGAGCATACGGCTTTCGGGACCAGGTTCAGGACAGTCAAATCTTTCTACCCTTTGACCCACAATCAACAAAAAGGCAGATTCTCCTCCATGCCCGCCATCAGTTCAAAGATGGCACGGTATACCACTGGTGGCATCCCATTTCAGAGGAGGGAAGAATCACAGGGAAAACAGACGACCTTCTCTGGCTTCCATATGTGACAATCAATTACTTGAGAGAGACCAACGATTTCGCCATCCTTTCCGAAAAGGTTCCGTATCTTCCCGGGAATCGGGAATCTCGCAGGCTAACAAATAAGGTCGACAGTTTATACAATCATTGTAAGAGAGCCATAGAAAAGGTACTGAAGAGGTTCAGCCGGAGGGGGCTTCCTCTAATTGGGGAGGGAGATTGGAATGATGGTTTGTCGGCAGTAGGAGTTAGATGGAAAGGCGAAAGCATCTGGCTGGGACATTTTCTTTATGGGATTTTGAGAGATTTTGCAGAAGTGGCGGAGAAGAAAAGGGATAAGAATCTTGCCCGAGGCTACATAAAGAAAAGTAGAGTTCTAAAAGAGAAGATAAATAGATATGGTTGGGACGGAAAGTGGTATATCAGGGCGACTAAAGATAACGGAGCTCTCATAGGGAGTGGAAAGTGCAAGGAGGGGAAGATATTTCTCAATGCTCAGACATGGGCGGTAATAAACGGAGTGGCTCCTGCTGATAGAGCTGAGAAGGCTATGGACTCCGCGGAAAGAATGCTCGGGACAGGTTATGGGCCAGTTCTCTTCTTTCCGGCTTACTCGAACCCTGATGAAACTATAGGTTATCTTACGCGATATGCGCCTGGGGTAAGGGAGAACGGCGGGGTATATACACACGCCGCGGTCTGGGCGGTAATGGCAGAATCTATGATGAAAAGAGAGAAGAAGTCGTGGGAGTTCTATAGTGAGATATGTCCCATCTATCGGGGGATGGACCCGGATTTATACAAGGCGGAGCCTTATGTTGTCCCTGGTAATGCCGATGGTCCCTCTTCCCCGCATTTCGGTCAAGCCGGGTGGACCTGGTATACAGGTTCTGCCGCATGGATGTGGAAAGTGGGAATAGAATGGATTTTGGGAGTGAGACCAACTTTTGACGGTTTAGTTATTGACCCGTGCATCCCCCGAGAATGGAAAGGATTCAAAATTGAAAGAAAATTTCGCGGGGCTACTTACCAAATAGAAGTGGACAATAGTGGAGGTGTTTCCTATGGGGTGAGAGAGGTAATTGTGGATGGGAAGAAGTGCGAAGTAAAAGCAGGCATCCCTCCTTACGCGGTTATTCCAATCTTTCGCGATAGGAAAGTCCATAAAGTACTAGTACAACTCGGTTAAGACAAAATTTTACAAAAAATTTACAAATCTTTTACATATTCGTAATATTGGACATATAAACTTGTTTTTGACAAAAGGATAGACCGAAAGGGCAAACTCCGAGAGATTGGAGGGCGCAAAGCTCAGGGACCAATGCAGGGAAGGCAAAGATAGTGCCTTCTAAGTTGGGTCTTCCTGTTCAGTCTGCCGAGCTGCCGATAACGCTTCTAAAACGGTATAGGTAGCCCGGCTTTTTAGTATCAGGTTAACTTTTAAAATGAAGTAGGGGCGGCCCTTGTGGTCGCCCAATAGACAGTAGGGACGGCATAGAGTCCGTACCCTACAAGAAAGAAGGAGGTGATAAAGATGAAAGGGAAAAATTCTTGGTTATTACCGATAACGGTTCTGTTTTTTCTAGTGGCAACTATGGAAACTTCTCTGGCAGTGGTGGACAGGACAGTTACAGTTCCTGCTTCAGGCACAATGGCGCAAGTCACTGGACTCTGGGCACAGGTCAAGAATATTGTTGACAATAGCAGCACTACGGCAGTGGGTTTTGGCACTATTAACGTCTTGACCAATAAATTAGCTCCGCAATATGTGGAGATAGCCGTGAGAAGTAATGCCCTGGGAAGCACAGGCGCTTGGGAACTGGAGATTTATACCAATAACTTTGCTAGCCAGCCTTCCACTACAACCTGGGGATACCAGTATGGCGGAATGGTAGATACAGGGGCGGACGGAGGTCATCGCGTGCCTATGGTCTGGCAGGCCTACCGTTCCACTCACACTGTAACTGACCCACCGGCCAATCTTGCTGGCTGGACATATCTCAAAGATTGGAAAGACATAGATATTCCAGGAACAACAATGAACGAGAGCTGGGCCAGCGCACACGCTGGTGGCTATACGAATGTCGCCTATGGTGGGGTTGATTATCTTATGGTGGTTGAGCCTTTGACCACGGGAGTCTTAGACAATGATAACACTTTCGTAGTCTATTTGGGCGGCCAGTTCAGTGCGGCGGCATCGGATACTTATTCTACAACGCTCAGGTTTGACCTTTATCACGAGTGATAGAAAATCACAAAACAGGGAATAATGAAACCACGAAAAAGGGGGTGATTACCTGTATAGATATTTTCTATTTACGAAAAATTTTTAGTCAAGGAGGAAGAAATGGGAAGGAAAATTATCTGGTTAGTGACAATCTCAATGCTGGCTTTTCTTTTTGTAGCCTCGGGAACGTGTTTGGCCGTAGTGGACCAGACGGGCTCAGTTCCGGCAATAGCTACGCTACAGGGGTCTACCTCACTATCGGTCCAGGCTAAGAGAATAATAGACAATGGAAATGTAGCGCAAATTGACTTCGGAACTCTGCCCGGAGGGACAGGAAACAAGCTGGCTCCCCATTATGTGGCAGTAGAAGTGCATAGCAATTATGGAGTTTGGGAGTTGGAGGTCTATACGGATAACTTCGCCGCTCCACCCTCTACCACCACCTGGGGATACCAGTATGGCGGAATGAAAGGCACAACTGCTGGAAATCGCGCGCCCATTGTTTGGCAGGCTTACCGTTCCACTCACACTGTAACTGACCCACCGGCTAATCTGGCTGGATGGACATATCTCAAGGATAAGAAGGACCTCGATATCCCGGGAACGCCTGCCGATGAGAGCTGGACGAGGGCCCACACCGATGGCTATACTAACATCGCTTATGGCGGGCCAGACTATGTAAATGTGGTTGAGCCAGGAACTACTGGAGTTCCAGACACCGATAACATATTGGATGTATATCCTGGGGGGCTATTCGGTTCCGCACCAGCAGATGCCTATGGCACAGTAATCGGTTTTGACCTTTATCACGAATGATAGAGAATGTGGCCGCAGAGCGATAGCTCTGCCAAGAGCGGGCTCAATAAATTGAGCCCCTACATGACGATTGTAGGGGTTCGATTCATCGAACCCGTTAAGAATATAGAATGTAGAAGGCAAAGCTTACGCTTTGCTGCTACAGAATTGGATTTATGCCGGAGGAGTCAATGTTAAGGAGAAATTTCTATCTCCTGATACCACTTTTATTTCTCCATTTTTCATCATTTCTCTATGCCGGGATTGGTGTGGATCCTACAGTGACCGAGATAAGCCTTTCTCCCGGAAAAAAGAAGGCAGGGAAGTTTACCGTGATAAACGATGGCAGTGAAGCCATACAGGTGAAGGTTGAAGGGGAGGAATGGGGGAGAAAAATTGGAGTGCCGGTCACTTCCTGGCTTGATGTTAAGCCCCTGGAGTTTGAACTCGGTCCGGGTGAGACGAGAAGAGTTAAATATAGAATAGAGATTCCAGAAGAAGCGAAAGGTGAACTGATGGCAATGGTCTTTTTTGGTTCTATCGCTCCTGCGGGTGGCGGAGTAGGGATACAGACTCGCTTTGGAGTGAGTATTTATGTAACTATTGAAGGAACAGAAGTCGTAGAAGCCGATATCGAAAAAATAGATGTAGCAAGGTACGGAAACGAAACTTCAGATAATTACGGAATCAATTTTGGAATCACCGTAGAGAATAAAGGTAATGTCCATATTCGTCCCAAAGGGAAGATAAGTGTAGAAGACTGGGAAGGTAATATGGTGAAAGAAGTGGATATCTTTTATGGTTTCCCTGTCTTTCCTCTGGCCAAGAGAACATTTCCCGCAAATTGGAAAGGAGGAGTTATTCCTACAGGTAAATATAGAGCGAAGGCTATAATGAGTTATGGCGAACTTTATGGTTTAAAGGACAAAATCTGCTCATACGAAACAGACTTTTGTGTAAACGAACAGGGTAAAATATCAATGGAAGGGAAAGAGAATGATTAGGAGAATCCTGAAAACAATCGCTATTATGGCATTACTTCTTCCCACCTGCGGAGTCGTCTTTGCCGGAGTTGACCGCACTGCTGGAGTGGGCGTAAATAGCATTGTGCAGGAACCAATTACTCCGGGACCGGTTCTGGATGACTTTAACGATGGCGGAAGGCTCAATAACTGGGGATATGATACTGGCGCATTCTACTGGGGTGGAGGATTCTGCGTTGATTCCCGGGATACGACTTCTCCTCAGGAAGGTTTATTCTGTCTCAAACTGGATTATGATATTTCTGCCTTAAATAGTTTTGCGGGTTACTGGAGCCTGCTCGGAGGAGCAAACTTGGGTGGTTATACTTCAATCTCCTTCTGGATTAAGGGTACGGTTGGAGGAGAACTATTCAAAGTGGAACTTCAGAACAATAGCACAAATAATGACCGTAACCGCGCTCAAGTCTATATTACGGATTATTTAGATGGTGGAATAACTACAACTTGGCAGGAAGTTACCATTCCGTTCCATAACTTTGTCAATCTGGACAATTGGACCAATATGAAAACACTTGTGTTTGTGTTTGAAAATTATCAGAGCGTTACTAATGGAAGTCCCACTCAGGGAACAGTCTATATAGATAGAATATCATTTGGTAGTTCCCCTGCAAGTAGAGTCAGAATAGACTACTTTGGAGATAACTTGGGCAGTTCTGCTCTCGGTGGAAATATGGGAGATATGGGAAATGTAACTCATACATTTACCAATATGGCCGGAGCATATGTGTCTCCTCCGAGGTCTCTTGAATCTGTTTATAACGTGGTTACCACCGCATGGGGCGGACATTTCACAATATTTGGGGGCGGCGCGAATGGCTGGACGGAAATTCCGCATGATTTTAGCCCATATGCGTATGTTAGTCTCTGCGTAAAAGCGAGATCTGAAACTGAAAATCCGAAGGTAGTAAAGATAGAAATTGTGGATAATGCAAAGGCTTGTTACGCGCTTCTAATAGACATAACTACTGGCTGGCAGCGGTACTATATTCCTTTGGACCATCTTGTTACAAATCAGGGATTGGATAAGGCGAGCATAAAAAAGATGACTATTATTTATGAGGACTGGAGAATACAGAACGCAGGCGGCAGTAAGTCGGGTGTCCTACACATAGACGACATAAGGTTTGAGTGATGAGAAAATCTACTTTAAGGTAGATACTCAAATGTCCAAAGCAGTTTTCAAAAAATGTCTGGCGAATAGACTGGTTTATGACTTCCTTCTCTTATTTGGTATGGTGGTATTCATTGGAAGTCTGATGGTGGAGCATGCCCAGGCTACCCTTTCAGTCCAGGCAAAAAGGATTAGTGACAATGGAAATGACTCCTCTATAGATTTCGGTTCTCTACCCGGAGGGACAAGAAACAAGTTAGCTCGCCATTATGTGGAAGTGGAGATAGATGGCGTTTCGGGAGACTGGGAGTTAGAGATATATACTGATGATTTTGAGACTCCGCCTGATACTACTACCTGGGGATACCAGTATGGCGGGCTGAAGGGGAGTTCTCCGGGTAATCGTGTGCCTATGGTCTGGCAGGCATGGCGTTCCACTCGCACTGTAACCGACCCGCCGGAAAATCTATCTGGCTGGACATATGTAAAGGACAAAAATGACTTGGATATTCCAGGGACAACTGCCGATGAGAGCTGGACCAGAGCCCATATTGATGGCTATACGAACGTGGCCTATGGCGGACCTGGCTATTTTAATGTAATTGAACCCGGCACTACTGGAGTGGGGGACGACGATAGCAGGTTTGCAGTCTATTTAGGAGGACTCTTTGGCCCTGCGGCGACAGATACTTACTCTACGATAATTTCATTTGACTTATACCATTTGACCCCCGGGCCACTTATTTCTCATAAGGCGATAGATAAAATCGGGATTATTGGGAATAAGATAGTTTTTAACGCTAAGGTTACGGATGATAAGTTAGTCAAGAGTGCTACCATTCACTACAAGATAGGAAAAACTGGCAATTGGGAAACCGCAGGGATGTCTTTAAAAGGAAGTGCTACGGAAAAGACAGCAACTTATGTCCTCCCTCCTCAAGCAGTCTCAGGACCTTGTCAGATATATTACTGGCTGGAGGCGATGGACGACGAAGATAATTCTGGTCGCTGGAGAGAGGAATCTTCACCGCAGATAATTGAAGTAACTCAAGTTACCATAGGTAAGGTTGGGCCTAGGGGCGGAAAAGTGGTTGTTCCTGACGGGAATCCCGATGATGGCGAAGTCATGGTTGACATTCCAGAAGGAGCACTTACCAAGGATACGAAAATAACCATAGAACAGGTCACGGACCTAAGCGGGATCCCGGGTCTTGGAGGGGATTGGGAGCCTGTGGTAGTCTATAACTTCATAGAGGAAGGGACAGGATTCAAAAAACCAGTAACAATGAATTTACTCTATTTTGACCTTGATGGAGATGGTTATCCCGAAGATTGGAAAGGGGAGAAGAAAGAGTATACCGAGAGCCAGATGGCTTGTTACTGGTGGGATGGATTTACCTGGAGGCCAGCGGGAGGGAGAATTGAAAAGGGTAGAAATTTTGCCACTTCAAGTGTAACGCACTTCTCTTATTACGGTCTTTTCAGGGCTCGACTAATGGGAATTTCCGAATATAGGCCCAAGGAAAGGATTATCACTCCTGCCTCTCGGGATGGGAAGAACGATGTTGCCTATTTTTCCGCTCTTAGTGGACAACTTACTACAATCAGAATTTATGATATTACTGGAAGGAAGATAAGAACAATTGAAGGGGAGCCTTATGAATGGGATGGAACGGATGATAATGGAAATGTAGTGGAAAGCGGAGCATATATTTACCAGTTCAGGGCAGAAGTTGAAGGAAAGAAGAGATTGGTCAGCGGCACAATAGTCGTAGCGAAATAGAAAGAAGGTTTGAAGTAAATGTAAATGCAGAGCGAAGCTCTGCTAACAAGACAAGAGGTAAATTTAAATGGAGAAAGAAAAGAATTCAGGCGAAAAGAGAAAATTTACTCGTTTTGAGGTCAATATTCCTGTAGGCTGTAGGCCGGTTCGTCTGGGGAAGAAAACCGGCGGGACAGAGTTGGTCTATGCTATGATGAGAAATATCAGTAACAATGGAATTCTGCTGGAATGGCAGGGGAAGCACGAAATGCCTGAGTTTCTGAAATTGGGAATAAGGATACTGCCTACCTCAAAACCGATAGAGTGCGTTGCGAAGAAGGTCTGGACAAAAAAGACTAAGAGCGAAAGGGGAGTGGCCGAGCGGTACGATGTGGGATTATCTTTTGTTAAAGACGAACATACCGATGTTCCCACTCTGATTTCCCGGAGGACCAATTTGTACTGGCAGATATTTGAGAGGACGGGCTGTATTGAGGCTTACCTTTTGCATAAGGAAATGGACGAGGAACCTGAAGAATCCATTGAGGATGATGAAGATGCTTAAGAAAAACTTCTTCTTATTTCAACTTTTGGCTTTGATTGCTTTGAATGTTGCGCCTAATAAGCCCCAAGGGGCGTATGGTGCTTTCAAGGACAATGGCTGGGGAAGCCGCTCAACCGGGATGGGTGGTGCATTCTGTGCAATAGCCGATGACGCCTCAGGTCCCCTCTGGAACCCTGCTGGACTTGCCCAAATGAAATATCCGGAAGCTAACTTTATGTACGCCAGACTATATTCAGGTCTTGACGGAGTGGACTTGGGACTTAATTATTTCTCCTATGTGCTTCCCGTAAGTGGAGTTGGCACATTCGGTATAGGCAGGACGGGACTTATTTTGACCAGCCTCTATAGAGAAGAGACCTATATTTTCACCTATGCGAGGGAGATAAACGACTACCTGCCCAGGCTCACACCTAGAGTGGATTTAGGTTTGAATTTGAAGTTTTTGAGCCACGGCTATACGCTGGATAAATATTCAAGCGGAGACCCTGTTTTTGCCGAGGGTCGGTCTAAAGCAAATTTCACTTTTGATGTCGGGCTCCTGGTCAAGCCGAACGCGCCAAAGTTTTCCGGGTTATCCATAGGTGTTTGCGTGGAGAACATAACCACACCCGATGTTGGCATAAAAGATTTAGATAGAGTTCCCTTGGAGGCGAAAGTTGGTTTGGCTTATAAACTGAAGGGATTTAAGATATTGAAAAGAATCGTAGTTCGGGATGTAATGCCAGCCGTCGGCTTCACCTATCGCTTCCAGGATTGGGGGGACTTTGAAGATAAGATGAATCTCCATATTGGATTGGAAGGTTGGTTCATAGACAGATTATTGGGACTCAGAATGGGATGGAATATGAGTGAAGTTACTTTTGGATTCAGTTTCAATAAGGCGCTCGCGAAATATTTTGGCGTCCAGGTGGATTACGCTTTTATATTTCCTCTCCAGATAGTAGAGACATACGGTTCTCACAGGATTTCACTTACCGCAAGATTTTGAAATGGATGTAGGGGCTTGTCCCCGTAATAATTTTGGTAGTGTAGGGCTTTATGCCCGTAATAGCTTCGGTTGCGTAGGGGCGACCTTTACGGTCGCCCACATAAAAGGAAGGCAAAGCTTACGCTTTGCTGCTACAAAAATAGAAAGGAGGACTTGAATGGCGAGAAGGATTATCGTTTCTTCTTTGGCAATTTTGGGAATTCTGTTTCTCTTGAGTTGCGCTCCATTGGAAGAATACAGAGTGAAAGAGGAGAAACCCGCGGCAAAAGAGAGAGTGGCAGTGGAAAAACCTGGGGAAATTCTGATGGTTGATGACTTTGATGACGGGGCAAAACCAAACAACCTTGGAGGAGACCTGGGTTCGTGGAACAAGGACCCTGCAGATGATAGCCAGTCCTGTAGAGAGAATTTCACTTCTGAGGCCAGGTGCGGGGAGAAAGGGTATGCGATGAAGATAGACTACGATGTTGATTCTCCCAGTCCCGCCTATAACGGGTACTGGACTAAACTACAGGGCATCAATGTTACTGCCTACAGAAATTTCGTCTTCTATGTTAAGGGTGATGAGAAAGATGGTTTCACTACTCAGTTTAAGATTGAATTGAAGAATGCGAAGAAAGAACTCGGTAAGTATTATGTTAAGGGCGTTACTTCGGATTGGCAAAAAGTAGTTGTTCCTCTTAAGGACTTCGCAGGAATTACGGACTTGAGCAATATGACTGAGTTTGTGATAGTATTTGAAGACAGAATAGCCACGGATAGGGACGGAGCGATATATATTGATAATGTCTATTTTTCAAAATAGATTAGTGGCTAAAAGCGATAGGTAGTGTAGGGGCTTGTCCCCGCAAAATTACGCCCATAAAGGGCTACACTACTCCATGTATGCAAGGAGTAACAGAGCGACAGCGCTGCTAAAAAGGGCAAATCTTACGCTTTGCTGGTACAGAAACAAATACCCCCTCACCCCGCCCCTCTCCCCCAAGGGGAGAGGATGTAAGGTGAGGGGAAATGTAGCCGCAGAGCGATAGCTCTGCTGAAAAGGAGGTAGGAGATGTTTCGGAAAAGTCTCATTAATTTAGTAGTAATTCTTACGGTAGCATTAACTTTGGCAATGGCAGGGACGACTGATAGCGCCGTCCTTAAGGTGGCAGATTTTGATTCCGGGGAGAAGCCGAACAATCTTGGGGGAGACTTCGGCGCCTGGAATAGAGACCCTACTGACCTTACCCAGATGTGCACAGACTCATTTTCTTCTGAAGTGAAACATGGAGATAAGGGTTATTCTTTGAAGTTGACCTATGATGTAGATTCTCCTAATCCTGCTTATAATGGCTTCTGGACAAAACTGGAGAATCGGAACTTGAAAGACTATAGGGAACTCGTCTTTTTTGTCAAGGGTGACGAAGGTAAAGGTTTTACCAAAAGTTTCAAGGTGGAACTAAAGAATCCCACCCAGGTGGGCAGTTTCCTTGTTAGCGGAGTCACGAGCGAGTGGCAGAAAGTGGCAATTCCATTTCAGAAATTTAAGGGAATAACTGACTGGACCCAGATGACCGAGTTTGTGGTTGTTTTTGATGATTTGACAAGTAACCCCAAAGAGGGAATTATTTATGTTGATGACATCTATTTCTCCAATGGAAAACCTGCTGAAGAGATTGGGGAAAAGAAGGAGGTCAAAGAAACCAGGGAGACCAGAAAGACGGGCCCGCCTGAAACTGTCAGCGTAAGTTTCGATTCTGGAGACCTCCACATTCCCACGAGGGAATTTCCGAAGCTAAACAAGGTAGCGGAAACCCTGAAGTCAAATCCTGGGTATGGGCTGCGCATCGAGGGATATTCAGACAGTGCGGGAAGTGATGAAGTGAACCTTATCCTCTCCAGAAAAAGGGCTGCGGTCGTTCTGAACTACCTCGTGATAACCGGAGGAATTGACCCCGACCGGCTCCACGCTGTGGGCTACGGAGAGGCTAAGCCGATTGGCGACAATGATACCCGGGAAGGTAGAGGGCTTAATAGAAGGGTAGAGTTGGTATTTATGGAGAAATGAGGCAATCCTATCTGCAGATGTCTACGAAAATATTCAAGAGGTGTCTTACGGTTCTTATCTTTCTGTCTCTTCTTGCGGGGTTAGGTCTTTCTGAGGTTGTAGACGATATGGAATCCATCGCCAGGTGGGCGGTAGAGACCGATGAAGGGGCGAGTCTCTCCACTTCTAAAGTGGCTGGCTCGACAGGGAATGGTATCCAGCTTGACTACGACATCGGCTCCGGGGAACGGGTATCCATCAAAAGAGGGGACTTCGCCAATGTAGATATTTCTGGTGGCGATGCTATCAGTTTCTACTATAAAGGGGCGGGGAGTGCCAACCATTTGAAGTTTCAGATAGCCGATGCCGACGGAGATGTATTTGAAAGGAAACTGGCTAACCTTTCAAATATTTCTCTCTGGACTAAAGCAATTTTGACATTTGAAAGTCTCTCTCATTGGCAAGGAACCGGGAACGGTACGCTGGATAGAGGAAACACTTCCAAAGTAGGCTTCGCGGTAACGGTCTCGGAAGGTGGAAGCGGGGAAGTAGCAATTGATGGTCTGGAATCCTACCAGTTAAATACTCCCTCGGTGAGTCTTGTCGCGGATAATTTTAATTGTGGTTCACCGCCGAACGACCTCGGTGGCAACGCTGGAATTTATGACCCGAATCCCTCTGACCCGACGGAATTGTGTTCAGAATTGTATATCAGAGATGGCAAGGAAGGTCCTTACGGTTTACAATTGGTTTACGATAGAGGTGCAAGTTCTTACTGTGGCTACTGGACAATGATGAAATCGGATGGAAGTGGTCGGGACTTAAGCGGGTTTACAGGCGGAGACCTGAAATTCTGGCTTAAGGGAAAGGACGGAGGTGAAAAATTTAAGGTTGAACTCCACCATCAGGGAGGGAGCGCCCCCTCAGTTCAGTTAACGGAGTGCTTAGGATTTGGGAGCGGAGCTCCCACCAGTTATCAGGAAGTCACTATGCCTCTGGCAACTTTTGCGGCGCGCGGCCTCGACCTATCCAAAGTAACAGAAATGGTCGTAACTTTTGACCAGTCCCCGAATTCGGGAACGGTCTATGTTGATAACATAAGATTTGTCAAGTCGGGAGTTTCTCTTGAAGGACCCATTTCTTCCCTTGACCCTATGGATAAACCGGCTCCGGTTTCGGGATGGGAAAAGTTTGGACTCGATGAAGACAAGGGGGTTACGGCAACATCTTTAAATAGCGTATCTGGCGAGGACGGAAGGGCGCTGGAATTGACTTACAGATTCAGGAGGGGAAGTGCTGACGACTGGGTAGTGATGGAAAGGGATTGGGGAAAGAATATCGCTGAAAGCGATTCTTTCCTGTTCAGATACAAGGGAACTGGTAGCGTGAACAATCTGGAATTGAGAGTAATGGATAAGAATGAGACCATATTTTCCAAAAAGATTTTCGGTGTTACCAACACAGATGATGAGTGGAAGACGGCAACTATTCCTTATGAAGAACTATCTCTTTTGACAAGTGGAACTTACAGTGGCGGCGGTGCCGCAAATTCACTTGACTTGAGGAAAGTTGAGGCTATCTCTTTTGTACTGGGGAAAGGAGAAGGAGGGAAAGGTGCGCTCGTGATAGATGAACTTGAAGTCATTGATGTTGAAGATTTCAAGAAGGGGAGAGGAGATTCGCTGATTGAAAGTATTGTTGTCCCGGATAATCCCATTTCTCCGAATGGCGATGGGCTAAAAGACCGGGCGACTTTCAGATTTAAACTTGCCCGGTATGCAATGGTAATCCTGGAGATTTATGATTTATCCGGGGACTTGATAAAAAAGATTGATGGCGGCGAGAGAGAACCAGATGTAGAGCATACCATCTACTGGGACGCAAAAGATAAATCGGAAAACTTGGTGAAAAACGGTCTATATATTTATCTTCTCCAGGCGACGGATTTGGACAGGAAGAAAGACAGGGTAAAGCATATCATCGGCGTAATTCGCTAAAAATAGGGGCAAAGCTTACGCTTTGCCTATACAAAAAGGAATGTAGTGTAGGGGCTTGTCCCCGTAATTTGAAATTTGTAATTTGAAATTGATATTTTGTAGTCTAGGGGCTCGTCCGGGTAATTTGAAATTTGTAATCTGAAATTTGCAATTGATATTTTGTAGTGTAGGGGCTTGTCCCCGCAAAATTTACGCCCATAAAGGGCTGCACTACCCCGTTTACGCCCATAAAGGGCTACACTACGCCGTTTACGCCCATAAAGGGCTACACTACCCCGTTTACGCCCATAAAGGGCTACACTACTTATACAAAAAGTGGGACATTATGCGCTACACAGTGTATAGACTTTTTTTGACTATTTTAATCGCTTCTGTGTTAAACATCTGCCATTATCCGTTACAGAAAGTAGAGGCTGGGGCTTTTGACAGGATAGGTATTGGAGCCCGTCCCAAAGGTATGGGGGATGCGTTTACAGCGATATGCGATGATGGAAATAGTATCTATTGGAATCCTGCTGGCATAGCCCGAATTGATAGAAGCCAGTTTAATGCTATGCACAAAGACGCCTTCGGTTTGGGATTAATAAATTATGAGTTTCTCGGCTATGTCCATCCCCATTTTGGCAACGGTTCTCTCGGGTTCGGCTGGATACGCCTGGACACTACAAGAAATGTGGGATTTATGGATTATACTGAGAATACCTATATTATCTCCTATGGACTAAAGTTAGGAATCCCTCTCAGTCTGGGTGGAAGCATGAAGTACTATTCTGTGGATTATGAAAAGGGTGGTAGCGGGATTGGAATGGATATGGGAATCTTATGGAGTATTTTAGGAGGCCACTTGAACATCGGGCTTCTATACCAGGACTTCAATAAGCCGAAGATAAGGTGGGAAACTCAGGCAGAGGACCGGATCTCTGATAATTTGCGATTAGGAATAGGAGTTCGGCCAAATCCTTTCCTGAACTTCGCTTTTGATTTAGATAAACTCCTTGAGACATATGTTGAGACGCATCTGGGACTTGAGTGGTGGTTAGTCAAGGAAAACATAGGAGTAAGAATAGGGGGAATCAACCAGGATAGTAACAAGTGGAATTTTACTTTCGGAGGAAGTCTGGGATATAGATTTTTGCGTTTTGATTACGCCTGGGAGAACCACTATAATCTCGGGGGAACTCACCTTTTTTCTCTCGTGATAAACCTTTCTAGGTCATAATTTTTTGATGATGAGGCGTGAATTGATGAAAATAAGCAGCCTATCTATTCTATTTGCTGGATTAATAGCGCTATCGGTAATCCTTATTTCCTGCCCATACGCCGAAGGTAGAATCCTTCTCCTTGACGATTTTGATGGACAGACCTTCCTCAATAAACTGGGAGGAGAGAGCTACACCTGGGATGTTAATCCTCACGATAAGTCTCAGGGTTGTGCTGCCTCATTCGATTCCAGGTTCCGTGTGGGTGATTCTGGCAGTTCCTTGAGGCTGGATTACGATATTGATTCCACGATTACCTATTTGAGGGAGTTTCCAGATACTTATTACTCAATTTACGACTACGATATGGATTCACTTATCGGCTCTGCGAGCGAGATTCCTCATACCGCCTATAACGGTTTCTTTTTCCTGTTGAACAATGCCGACCTCAAAGATTATAACTATCTCATATTTTATGTCAAAGGGGACCCATTTCAGGGTTTCACACGGAAGTTTATCGTTGAACTGAAGAATGTGGACCAAACCGATAAATTCCTGGTAGATGGAGTAAATCCTTCCTGGCAAAAGGTAGTAATTCCCCTGGGTATGTTCAGAAGAATAGGGGAATGGGAGAAGATGACAGAGTTAACGATTGTTTTTAATGAGAATGTGACGAGAAAGACAGGCACTATATATCTTGACAATATATATTTTGCCGAGTCTCCCGAAGAAGAGATCGGGAAGGAGGGTTCCTCGGCCAAGGATTCCCGAGAAGGAAACCAAAAACGATTTTCCGACGATAAGAAAAAAGAGATTGGCGCCACAATCTACACTATCTATTCTTACACGCCCGAGGAGAAGAATAGAGTGTCCGGGATGGGCAGTCTCTGCCTGGATGGGAGCCTATCCAGATTTGGCGGGAAAATTGAAATTCAAGCCGAAACGCAGAATTTTGGGGAAGCGGCTTATCGCACGGAACTTGAGAACTGGCCTTTTGAGGAGACCCTTAGAGAATTCGCTTCTCTTCAACTTCCCACGCTCCAGTTTAGAGTAGAAGACATACTTCCTCAGGCTTCGACGATAAGGCTGGGCCATCTCTGGTTGGATTCTACTCGCTACACTTTTAGTCCTTTCTATG
>Ga0315309_1000564_pt1 | contig 22622 bp, 23 predicted proteins | sample TDP4_MG_FD_203080 | JGI IMG/M metagenome (GOLD analysis project Ga0315309, IMG submission 203080) | Freshwater sediment microbial communities from Lake Towuti, South Sulawesi, Indonesia - TDP4 | ecosystem: Environmental > Aquatic > Freshwater > Lake > Sediment | place: Indonesia: South Sulawesi...
TGGAAGATTGGATAAGCTTTGCCGAAGTAGATGTGATAGTTGTCGGAGCTGGTCCTGCTGGTTTAACAGCAGCTACGTACTTGGCAAAAGCTGGATTGCGAACTGTGGTTCTTGAAAGGAGACTGTCTTTTGGAGGCGGCATCGGCGGCGGAGGCATGCAATTCCACAAGGTGATTGTCGAGGCTCCAGCAGACAGAATCCTCAGAGAAGTTGGTTGCAAACTAGAAACGGTGGAAGAAGGTTTGTACGTTGCAGACACGACCGCCATGATAGCAAAACTGGCTTCTGGAGCCATCGATGCAGGTGCCAGAATACTCTTAGGAGTCGCTGTAGACGATCTGATCTACAGAGACTCACCAACTAGAATAACTGGAGCTGTAATTCAGTGGGCATCAGTCATAATGTCGAAGCTCCATGTTGACCCACTTGGTATCAAAGCCAAGGCGGTTGTCGACTGCACAGGTCACGACGCTGAGGTTCTAGCTATGGCTTCAAGGAAAATTCCAGAGTTGGGCGTCTCCATCCGAGGCGAAAAATCAATGTGGGCTTCCCGCGGTGAGCAACTGATCATTGAGAATACGAGAGAAGTTTGCCCAGGGCTTTTTGCCGCAGGAATGGCAGTGGCAGCAATAGATCAAACGCCACGCATGGGTCCGGTATTCGGAGGGATGCTACTCAGTGGAGCCAAAGCAGCCGAGCTAGTTATAAAGAAGTTGACAGGTAAGAAGACTCCAAGAGCTACATCTTCCTAGTTTTGATGTATTTGCTCGTAGCACATGTTCATAATCTTCTTTACAAGATTTGGATGGGGATTTGGTGAAGACCTGTAGCATTTGTGGCAACATAATTGCAATTGGTATTTCCAAGATGCACCAGTTGAATATGTAGCGAATGCCATTTTTATTATAGGCTTTGTGAGCAATGTGCCAAAAAGTCTTAGAAAGCAAGTGGATTCTAGGCTAACTAGCTACATCCATTAGTGGAGCTAGTTAAACTGATTTCTCAGCTATGCTGACGGCTTTTCTAGCTACTTCCACAGCGCTTCTTCCCAGAATAAGGATCATGGGTTCCTTCCCCCAGTCCCCAGCGTGATATATTGTGTCCGGCACCTTTCCAAGCTTCCCTATCGCCTGCTCGGCGCCCCAGAGGATGGTTGCGCCCTCAGTCTCCTTGATTGCTGGCGGTTCCTGTCTCCTATCATATGATGAAGATGAAAGTCCAATACTTCTGCAAGTGTCAAGGTTCTCCTTGCTGCACCTTATGTTCATTGCAGCTCTCATGGAGGCGTCATGTTTCATAACTGCTAGAATCGTGTTCGAGACGTGACTTGAAGCTCCAAATTCTGGGCACGATGAAGCTCTTACCATGCTATCTGATACCTTGACTATTCTTCCAGGGATGGCTAGAACATCAAAACGGTTCTCTGCACCCGTCAAGGCGACGCCAATATTCATCTGAGACTCTGGAACAAGCTTAGCCACCTCTGGATGCCCCTCTAGAATTCTTACGGCTTCCTTCAAATCCTCTGAGAGTCTGAACTTCTCGGCATCCCTGTAAAGCCTGATCATAGGGTTGACCGGACCATGCCCCTGACCAACTCTAAGGCCATGCTTTATAGCATCGCTAATGAGAAGTTTCGCTTCATTCACAGCTTGAGATACGCCTTTGCCTTTGGCGAGTTCGGCAGCTACTGCGGCCGAGAAACTACAACCAGTACCGTGCGTGGTTTCGACATTGTACCGTGGGCCTTCAAACAGTCTGACTCCACTGTCTTCGGTTGTGAGAAGCAGATCCACAGCTTTATTGGATTCTGGTTCTAGGTGTCCGCCTTTGACCAAAACTGCCTTAGGCCCAAGCTCCAAGATCCTACTGGCGGCGACCTTCACGTCATGGATATCATTGATTTTCATTTTTGAAAGAAATTCCGCCTCGAATATGTTGGGGACTACCACCGTGGCTAGAGGAAAAAGTCTCTCAACCAACGGGGCTACGGCATCCTCTTCAAGCAGCTTGGCGCCGCCCTTGGCAACCATAACAGGGTCGATCACAACAGGAAAACCATATTTCTTCAGCCCGCCCGCAACGGTGTCTATAATATTAGTAGTGTGAAGCATACCTGTTTTTGCTGCGTCCACACCGATATCTTGGACTACTGCGTCAAGCTGAGCCTCAATGACCTTCGGATCAATATCTTGAATTGCTTCAACTGAGACCGTGTTCTGCGCGGTGACGGACGTGATCACGCATAGCCCATGAACACCCAAAGCAGCGAATGTCTTGAGATCAGCTTGGATTCCGGCTCCGCCACCAGAATCTGATCCTGCAATAGTCAAAGCACAAGGAACAGTTCTCAACTCTTTACTTACCCCCGATCTTATTAGTACCTTTTATAAGAGAGAAATAAATATAAAACGTCGTTTCCCTCCTAGCGTTATCTGCTAAGAACACACGACGGCACAGGGCGTGTGAACTGTGCTGGTTGTCACTCTCATACTCTCCGAGTTCTCTGCCAACTCAGGGGTGTGGAAGCAGAAACTATGCTCCAAATGGAAAGCGCCAGAAGAAGCGTAATCACCAAAGAAGTCAGAACAGTCGCGGAAAGCGAAGACATACCACCAGAGGCGCTCGCACAGAGAATCGCAGAAGGCAAAGTAGTGGTAACCAGAAACCCTGCCCGCAGGAACGTTAACCCAATAGGCATAGGGCAAGGTCTAAGAACGAAGGTCAATGCCAACATAGGAACATCCCCGGATCTAAGCGACCTGAAGATGGAAATAGAGAAAGCCAAGTTGGCTGTCAAGGCTGGCGCTGACACCATCATGGATCTGTCGACGGCTGGAGACCTTGATGAAATCCGCAGAACAATACTTGAAGCTGTGAGAGTCCCAGTTGGAACAGTTCCTATTTACCAAGCTGCGATCGAGGCGATAAAGAGAGAAGGATCCATTGTCAACATGAGTGAGGGCGATGTACTTAACACCGTTGAGAAGCACGCCAAGGACGGCGTGGACTTCGTAACGGTTCACGCGGGGATAAGGAAAGCCACAGTTGAGCACATGAAAGAGCATAGGAGAACCGTAGGCATAGTGAGCAGGGGCGGAACATTCCTAGCAGCGTGGATGTTACACAACAACGAGGAGAACCCCCTACTTTCCAACTATGACCAGCTCCTCGACATAGCGAAAGAGCATGACCTCTGCCTCAGCCTCGGAGACGCCCTCAGACCAGGCTCAATAGCTGATGCCACTGACGAATTCCAGATTGATGAACTACTAACCATAGGAGAACTCGTCGAGAGAGCCTGGAAAAACAACGTTCAAGTCATGGTCGAAGGACCAGGACACATACCCATACACGAGATATCAGCCAACATTCAACTCGAGAAGACGATCTGCAAAGGCGCACCTTTCTACGTACTCGGTCCACTACCCACTGACATAGCTGCAGGCTACGACCACATAACTGGAGCAATAGGCGGAGCGCTCGCGGGTCTAGCAGGCGCCGACTTCTTATGCTACGTAACCCCTGCAGAGCATCTAGGGCTCCCAACAGGCGAAGATGTCGTCGAAGGAGTAGTCGTCACAAGGATAGCTGCACACATAGCTGACATAGCAAAACTGGGATCAAAAGCTTCAAAATGGGACATGGAGATGGCTGAAGCCAGAGCCGCATTAAACTGGAAAGAACAGCTAGCACTAGCCATAAACCCAGAAAAAGCAACTAAGATCCATAACAGAGTCAAGTCAAGTTCAGGAGCATGCTCAATGTGCGGCGACTGGTGTGTATTCAAGATCCTTGGAAATAGACTAGTGAAGCCAACAGAGAGATGCAACTGAAGAATACTGCGACAGCTTTTCACTAAGACTCTTTGAAGGCCCAAAAAAGAAGGTCGAACTAAGAAATAGCTTTCTTCAGTCTTAGCGCGCATAAGATGTGAATAACCCCGTTTTCCTCCGCCGACATGCTTTTGGTGCTGTAGACGAGTTCTCGCGCAAGTTCGTCTTCTGGTTTGACTACCACCCTCGCTCAGAAAACCTTACCTCATTAAAGGTTCTCACCCCACCTAGGTCTTTAGAGCCCGCTCGCCACCCCAGCCATTAACTAGTTAAGACCAGTTAAAATCATGAAAAATGGCAAAAGAAGAATTATCCACGCGCTATGCGCGCGGAAACTTAAGAAGCAGTATGTTGGGAAGCAGGCAGCCGACCTCAAGCTCAGACAGGAAGCGCTTACGAAAATCAGGCAAACCAAGAAACAGTACAAGTATCTACTGAAAAAAGAGCAAAAGCTCTTTATGCTCGGCCAAATTCAAGGAATTGTGACTCGTGGAATTTGAAAAAGCGAATTGAGTTGGAGAGTCTTCAGAGATGCCAAGCTTGGTTGAAATGGTTATGGTGGTTATCCTGATATTCTCGATAGTCGCCGGTGGCGCGGTAAAGACATACTATAGAAAGAAGGGGAGGAATCTGCCTGCAGGGAAATTCATTTTAGAGAGCAGGGCACAGAGGGTCATTATATATGGCAGTCTTATGGTATTCGGTCTTCTATATAACATTCTGGCGCCATTTCTGTTACTATTTGACTACTTCGACCAGGTATTGGGCTGGTCAACTGTTCGTTCTCTGCTGGCCCCTTCAGATATCGTCTTGGTACCCCAGGTTTTGGGAACTGTCCTCTATGTGATCGGATATGCAATGTATGTGGCAGGTAGGCTGGCTCTTAAGGAGCACTTCGCCGAGGCGTGGAACCCAAGCAAACTAGGGAAGAGTTTCGTAGATACCGGGATCTACAGTCGAATACGGCACCCTCTTTACTCGGGTGGCATCATATACTTAACTGCACTCATCATATTCTTTCAGACGTGGTTTGGTCTAGCGGTCATAATTCCAGCCTTTGTAATAATGGTCAGAACAGCATCTAAAGAGGAGAAGTTCCTCAAGGAGAAGTTCGGAAAGGAGTACGAAATATACATGAAGCGAACTGGGCGATTCTTCCCGAAGCTACGGCGACATGCGTAGCGCATAAGGTGTGAACAATTCTGCCTTCTGACACTGGAATCCTTTTATGGTGTGGGCGAGTTCTGGCCTTTCCGTTTTGTCGGCTGTCTTGGCTGCGCGTGCTCGGAGGGCTTCTTCCCACCGAGGGTTTTCACCTCACCTAAGTCTTTGGAACTTGGCGTTCCCCAGCAGAACCAGTCTCACCCCCGAAACAATAAAGGGAAAACCGAGAGGCGAATTATTCACATGTTATTCGCGCCTACCAATTGGAAGCAACGTTTAAGTACCGACATAGCCTCACTTTTCAATGAGGAGCCGAGATGCGTTAGGTTTTTCCTAGCGTAAATCCCCCTCCCCCCTCCTCAACTGCAAGAAGTTTCATGAAACTTCTTTTTGCTCGGCTCCTCATTCACAACTAAAGATGTAACCAGCGTTATCGAGTCCCACACAGCGGGTGCCCCAACCTTCAGTTGGCCTACTCAGTTTTCTGGAAAAATGGCGCGGCGAAAGAGGGTTTCACCTCACCAATGAGATTCTTAAGTATGTGGTGAAGATCCGCATGAATGCCCGTACGCAAGAATCCGGGATATCGTGGGGCTGCTGAGTTGTCGTATTCTTTGCCTTTGTTATGTTCTCGTGCCGTTTAGGAGGCTCCCATGTGAATGCTGCGATTACGTCCTTGAAGAAGTGGAAACTTGGAGAAGGAATTAGAATCCATGGTTGCCCTTGATTTCGCTCTGTAAGGCAGTTGCGATCAAGCCTGTTTCGACAAAGCGAAATATCTATATCAGGTCTGCCCCAAACTATGAATAAGGAGAGGAGCTGTGGTGAGCTGATGTCTTTCAAGATCAGGGAAGAAACCATTTACGAGTATATTGGAAAAACCTTTGCGAAATATGGCTGTAAGCATTTCACTCTTGTTTCGGTTGAAGGAAGAGGACCTCCTGATCTAGTCATTGAGTTTGAAGGACAGAAGGTCGTATGTGAAGTAAAAATCGACATGGAGACTAAACGCGAAGAAGCCTTAATTGATGCTTATACCAAAGCGCTGAGACTCAAGACTCCCCATGCTATGGCACTACTCTTTCCTAGCTACGTTCGTAACATTGCTCCAACAGAACTGGAGCGTGTGTATCCAAATCTGGAAGTGTCTGCGACTATCCTAACAGAGTGGTTAGCAGACCGTAGAGAGTCAACGACATTGGACAATTTGGCCGATTTCGTTGTTGCTCGTTTTCAAGACTGGTCTAAAACAAGGACCTCAACGGTCAACTACGACTTAGTCGTAGATGTTGCGAGGGCTTCTATCGCCGAGATTGCTGCCTACCTCAGGTCACATCTTGTAAGTGGGCCCATCTTGGATAGTGCAATGGCTGTCATAGGACGGTTTGATATTTACAAGAGCTTGCTTGAGGACATCTCTGGGATCACTGAGAACGAAGCGAAGCTATACATTGCTGATATAACTGCCTACATACTAGCTAACCAATTGCTCTTTTACCATGTCCTATCAGAGAAATTAGGTTACGAGCGATTACCTGATGTCGATCCGCTTCGACCACCTGATGATTTGCTTAGTACACTTGAGGGGCTGTTTACTGGAGTCTCCGTGGAATATCCAAGAATATTCGGTTTGGATTTGTTTCCGATTTTAGTGCGCACGCGGGATCTAAGAATAGTCTACTCTACAGCAAGGCTCATATCAAAAATCAAAGCATTACGCCCTCAGCACATTAGAGAGGACATGTTCGGCAGGCTCTACCATGAGACCATCCCGCCTGAGACGCGAAAGAACCTTGGAGCATTCTACACAAAGCCTGAAGCTGCAAGGCTCCTCGCGACATTGGGAATTGAAAGGTGGAATGTTAAAGTGCTTGATCCAGCTTGCGGCTCAGGCACCTTGCTGGTTGAATCTTATCATAGAAAATCCCAACTAGCTCCTCCAATGAGCAAGGACGAGTTGCACAGGAAGTTCGTAATGGAGGATATCTATGGGATAGACGTGATGCATTTCGCAGCACACATGACTACAACGAATCTAACGCTTCAGGATATTCGCGTCAGAGTCGAACCCAACATTTTCAGCCGAGATGGTGTGGAAGCAATGGTCAAACCACTACAGGCAAAGCCGGACCCACCGACCGTTGAACAGACCCTTGATAGATGGCTCGCAACAATGGCTGGAGCGGGACTGTCAAACGATTTTGACGTAGTAATAATGAATCCTCCTTTTACGCGCAGGGAACGAATACCTGCTGAAAAGGAGAAGCTAGAGGAACTAGTTCCTTTAGTAAAAGGAAAAACTGGTTATTGGGCTTATTTTGTTCTGGGGGCAGATAATGTCCTGAAGCAGAATGGCATAATGGCACTCGTCGTTCCTGAGGAGTTCTTCGCTGGGGGTGGGCGGAGAGTGTCAGACAACACATCTTGCACGACTATGGGATAACCCACGTGGTGCGAACCGGAGTAGAGATCGCTTTCAGTGAGTCCGCGTTATATAGAGACTACCTATTGATACTTCGGAAAGGGGCAAAGCATAAGCAACTGATAGTTGCAATTCTGAAGAAGAGCCTTAGCGAGATCAGAAATAAGGTCTCTGACATAGCGTTGGGCATAAAGAACTTTGAGAAATCACAAGAGACGAGAATGTCGTCAGAAGAGGTGGAAGCAATTAGATTTGACAATGTAGACGACTTGATCAAGAGACATGTCAGCAATTTGAAGCCGCTTGTCGGGTTCAACACTCTGAGTGCTCAGGTCCTTGCTCTAGAATTGCTGAACGAGCTTAAGGAGTTGCCCACAATCAAGGATCTACACAGCCTCAAACAGATCAAATTGACTCTATATCGTCCGGGTGAGTATCGGGCGAGAGGTGTGGCGGGGTATGCCGAAAAGCTTTTTGCGAGCAGACATGGTGCTCGAAGCCCGAATGTAATATTCCTGGTTGAGAAAGTTCAGGATGATATCACTAGGCTGAGGCTCAAAAAGAAGCCTAAGACCACTATTGACCTCCCAAAAAGGGCCACATTACCATGTTTGAGGTCATATAGCCGCGTAGACCGAATCGATATAACCGGCGATGAAGATCTTGCAGTAATTGAGCCGGACACGCTCCCTGAAAGCATTCGCAAGACGACGAATCTGATCCCATTGGAGAACGTAATGAAAGCGTCTTCCGACATCAAGAGTGCGCACCAGGCGCTTGCAGGTAATGTCCTATTGGCCAGAAGAATACAGCTATCTTCTCCTGGGGCCTACTGGTTGTCGTTCTATTCTGCTAATGACACCTTAGGGACTCAGCTGCCAGTTATTAGAGTTAAGGACAAAGAGAAGGGCAAGTTCCTATCGTTATATCTGAATAGTGTTCTGACTATCCTGCAACTGCTTTCATTCGTGTCGGAGTCCAGGGGTGCTTGGGTCAGCTTGGATCATAAGAGGGTATGGTCGCATGTTCACGTTCCCGACATGACCGAACTCAGCAAGGAGAAGATCAGCAAGGCTCTGCATCTGTTTGATAAGATGGGTAAGGTCAAAGCCCGGAATCTGTCACAGCGATTGAAAACTCGCGATGGTCTCCAGAGAGAGATTGATGAACTGGTTCTGGAGATACTAAGAATGGACAATTGGAAGGGGAAGCTTGACCAAATTTATGATGCCGTGGCGGGCGAAATTGAATCAATGGACAAGATCCTAAAGGTTTCCGGCAAAATGTCCAAGAAATCGGACAAAAGATAATGCCGCCATTATACCCGATTCTTATCCAGGTCTCGATGGCTGTAAGCCTCAATGAAGGCTAAATCCAGCACTATGCTACGGTCTCTTCCTTCGCTAGAAGAATGTTTCTCTCCTTGCCCCTCCACAAGAACTTCTAATATCGTGGAACCGTACAAGTTGTAGTAGTCAACGCTTTCCTTATTATCCCGAACCATTTAAGAGGCTCCATACAAGCGGTGCGACTACGTCTTTGAAGAAGTAGAAGCCTGCAACCCAGTCCAAGCATATGACGAAGATTGTGCTAGAGACGACGAGTTCAACGATGCGCCCCGCACTGAAGTTGTATGTTGTAGCTCTCCTGAAAACTATGAGGAGTTCAGCGAACATAACAACCGCGCCAATGCCGAAGAAGATATCCAGGACAGGCTTCAAGGTGAGTATGATGTCAGTCATGAAGCTATTGACACCTCGTTCATCCAGTAGTTCAACCCGCATGGTATAAATACCCATTAACAAACTCGCGGCGCGCAGAGCCTAGTCTCATAGTGACCCTCTACTTTTCGTTTTTCGTTGAGCAGTAGTTTGATTCAGGGAATGCACAAATCGCGGTTCCATCTTTCTCGCAGCGGTGCGTATGCGGATCATAGTGGGGACACAGAGGTGGCTTCCGCTGTCCCACTTGGCTGGGTGGCTCCGACCCAGCAACGCGCACACTCTCGTACCTCATGTATATCTCACGTGTATGTAATCTCATGTCTCATCGGTTATTTAAGCATATCTCACAGATAACACATGGCAATAGATAGAGTGTCCGCGGAGACCACAAGATGACCAGCGCAAAACGACCACAGTGGAAAACAGTTCAGCTACCAGAAGAGCTGCTGAAACGCGTAGACAGCCTAGTTGACAGGCCTGAGCTAGGCTATACTTCTAGGAGCGAGTTCATCAAGGAAGCGGTGCGCCTGAGGATCGAAACATTGGAGACGCGGATACGTGAGAAGGAGCGGTGAAAGCAAGGAGAAACAGGTTTGAAGGGTCTTTACGACCTCCAATTGCCAGCAAGACTTTTTGCAACCACTAACAGCATGTACTTTCTAATTGATTCTTTCAGATTGCCTAGAGGATGCTGGGACTCTCTTTGGAGTGGAGGTCTTGGCTTTATAGTCGCGTTCATAGCATGGCGCGAGCGCGTCCCGCCTAAAGCGCTTTTTCCTGTCCCATCGTGCTATCGTCTTAATCGTCTTCGGTCCGACCTGGGCCGCACATAAGTAGGCTTATGCGAAGCGCACTAGCGAATCTTCACATAACTCGATGGGATGAAAGGTCTTAAAAACACTAATATCTCTTGCGATGGATTTGAGACAATCATAAGTAGACCAAACTAGATATGCTTCTTTGATCTAACTGCAATGTTACTTTATGGGGGATGCTCTCTAGATTGAAGAATGACGTTTATCGCTTGGTAGGGCAAACAGAAGAAGGTCTTTTTCAAATATGTGGAGAAAATAAGTGTACTCCAGTAAGAAGAGAATTAGAAAAACGCCAGTCATCAAGATAATGGGTTATAAGTTTTCCCTACTTTTTTGTGATTTTTCTCTTTTTAGAAGAGTTAGAATAATCTCTACAATATCCGAGGAGGTGTTATCAGGCGAGAGTGTGACCGCACCAGTAGAGTCAGTCATCTGCCCAGCTGAAGAAAGACCTGAAGTCTCGTTTGGGTCACTCATTTTTCAAATCTCTCCTAACAATTATTAGGAACTCCACATTTAAATACTATTGTCTTCAACCCACGATTCGCTTAATATTCTTTCTTGATAACCAATGCCAGGTACAGGAACTCCTGGCTGCGTGACCTCTACCCGTCTGATATCTTTCTTAGTCCGAAATATGTGCGTGAGATTGTCAGATTCGATTATGCCTCGATCAAATTGACCAACTGCTCGGTCTTGTGAGCTTAGGACTTCTTCCGGGTTGTACGGAATATTCATATTGAATAGGCTGTTGTATTCATTAAAAAGGCTTACAATTTTTTCTTCCAGACTTTCTGGAACATCAAGTACATTTAATTCAACTATTTCCTTGGCCTCTCTACGCCCTATCATGTATTCGTGCGAAAATCTCTCTCTTGTTATTACACTAACGATTTTCTCTATCTTTTGTTCGTCTTTCATATGATATGACAACAAAGTTTTAGCCAAGAATCTTATCTGTTCTCTTGCTCTGTTAACTGCTCCCAAAGTGAGGGGAGGAACGTTAGTTGACAATTTGTCGAAAACCTTAGCTAGACTTTCCTCATCCTTCAGCCCCGCTTCCTTCTTTGCCAAATCTAGATAACTCATTGCATCTTCAACATTCACGGGAACAAGAACCTCTACTCCGGGTATGTCCGGTCTAGGAACTCTTGGACCATATGGAGAAGTAACCGATGGATCAATTGGGCTGAGCAAACCCATCTTACTCATGATCACTTCATCTCCTCCAAAAGCAATTAAAGTGGCACAACTTAATGCTTTGAAGGGAACAATAACACTAAATGAACGACAAAACTCTCTGATCAAGTTCACTAATCCATATCCTGCCATAGTTGCGCCACCAGGGCTGTACAAGTAGAGATCAATTTTCTCTTGATAACCCATCCTTGAAAGATGGGTAAAAACGAAGGGGAAGGCATCCATAGCAATTCTGGTTTCAAGACCTCTGCGATCACCGGTTATATAGACTAATAGTCTTGAACCTCTTACTTCTTCAATTGTCTTTATAAGTTCCTGTCTCTCTGTTCTGCCCATGACTTATGCACCATTCTATTTGGAGGTCGGATTAACAATATATAAACTTATACGCTAAACGAACATGGTTTTGGGTTAAAAACTTGGTTTATCGCCCGATGCTAGACTCACTGGATTATTCGTTCCTGGTGCACTACAAGCAAAGAGCGCTGGGTTATGGGTGCTTAGGTGCGCCTCAAAGCGGATTGCACCTTGGGATACCTTGTGAAGTGCCGTCTATGCCTTCGATAGTTGTCCCTTGATTTGGCTCTATGCTTCTCAGGGTTCTTCCAGTAGTGGCTCTTAGAAGGCATGTTATCGTAACTCCACCGTATAGTTGCCAAGTTGAAACTACTAAGCCCCAAGAGAGAATAGTGAAACTAAGCTTTTGCTATGGAATGGAAACTGGTCGACGAAGGCTTAACGCCGAAAGAAGTGAGGAAAGCTCTCTCACTCGCAAGAGCCAAACAGGAAGTAGGAATGCTCTACCCACCAAAGAGAGAACTCTGCTACCAACTACTCACAGAAGAAGAAAGAAAACTCCAAAACCGACTCATAACCGCAGTAAAACAAGTATTCAACAAAACAAAGAAGCAATTCTGCAAAGTAGACGAAATGAAACAACTACTAATCGAAGAAAACCTAACACCAGAAGAAGCAGAACAAGCAATCTCACTCGCACAAGCCAATGACGTAATGCGGAAGGTCTTCCCATACACACACGAGATAGACGGAGAACCCAGCTACGAACTACTCACAGAAGAAGAACTAGTGGCGCAGGAAAAAGAAGAGCTAGAAGAACTCGAAAAAGAGTACCAAAGAAGAAAAAAGAAGGAACGAACAGACAAGAAAACCAAAAAGGAGAGAAGGTAGCCTCCTAACCCTCAATTCTAATTCTGGGAAAGGAAATAAATAGGGCACCATCTCACACAGAGTTTTCAAAGCTATCTCACGTCGACAGCCTTACCTAAATCTTCTCAGCGAGTCCACCCACTACCGTCGGACCAATTGTCACACATCCAGGGTAACAAGCTCTGCCATCTTGGCGTGCGATGGGGAAGCATGTTGACTTTTTTAGGATGGTACCTATCTGGCCCGCTTCATTCTCAAGAGCGTTTTAGAACTTGTTTGACCTTGACTCCATAGTGCGTTGAACTTGCTTCTCTAGCCTTATATTCTAGGCGTCATTGACAAGAGAGCATGACTGAAATAGGCGAAGTGGAATCTTCGCTTAAATCCATTTATGGCGAGAAATGGAGAGAGGCGCTACTCGTGCACCTTCTCATTGGGCTGGGGAGAAATATTACAAGAAGAAGCCGAACTACCCGCTCGCGGCGCGAGGAACTAGTCGCTCGCCATAGGCCCGCTGACGAGGGTGGAACGCTCACCACTCCTCAAGGCAGAGAACTAAGATTCTACTACATGAACAAGGATGCAGAACAAAGAAACAGAGTCGCAGAATCACTAACAAACGCATTCGGCAAAACAAACACGAAATACGTACATCATAGAGAATACGGGAAGGACAGGTTTGTGACAGGCACGTTACCAGAGGTCACTGGACATGCGCTACGAGGAGCAGGAGCAACAACTCACGAGGTCGCAAGACAAGACCCGGAGGCACCCGCATTCATACTGCAAGGATCAAAGGAGATGAATCGAGAGTACTTGAAATAAGCCTTCAGCGCCGAGGGATCACCTGAGACTATGTCGAGGTTAGTGAAGATGCCGAGAGCCAAGGATGAGACCCACAGGGTATCGGACGAGCAGAGAGATCGAGTTGACACACTAGGCGAAGAATGGACGGGAACAACCCACTCACAGGGAGCAGAACAGAAGCATTGTGAGTTCCACAGACTACCTAAAGACATCCAAGAAATGTTGAGGTCTGAGCGCCCACGAATATTGGAGTCAGAGGCAAAAATGCTCCGTGAAGATTTTGGCATAAAAACTAAGATGTACCCACAGGAGATCTATACGCGAGGAGACGGCTACAGCGTCAAATGGGTCATCCAGACAGATTCGAAGGAAGACACCAGAACATTCTACAACGAGATAGGGTTCCCCCAGCGCAGGAAACAGGAAAAACTCGCTGACATACTCATGAACGAAGGAGGGAAATGAACCATGAGCGAAAACCAACTCATATCCGCAGTCAAACAAGCATTCGCCGAAAACAAGAGCAAATACATCAACACGAACGAAATGGAACGGACACTAATCGAAAAAGGCCTAACGCCGAAAGAGACGATCCAGGCGCTCTCACTCGCCCGAGCCAAACAAGAAGTAGGAATGGTTTACCCGCCAAAAAGGGAACTTTGCTACCAACTACTCATAGAGGAAGATAGAAACCTCCAAGACCGACTCATACCTGTCGTAAAATAGGTGTTCGACAAACACAAAAGCAAATACGTCAAAGAAGACGAAATGAAACAACGACTAATCGAAGAAAACCTAACACAAGAAGAGGCGGAGCAAGCAATCTCACTAGCAGAAGCCAACGAAGTAATACGATGGTGTCTCCCATACGTGGGCGAAATACGCGGAGAACCCAGCTACGAACTACTCACGGAAGAAGAAATAAAGTGGCAGGAAGAAGAAGAATTACAGGACCTCGAAGAAGACACACAAATAAGGATGAAAAAGAGACGAATACCGAAGAAAACCAAGAAAGGGGAGAAGGAAGCCAGATAACACCCTAGATTTTCTCTGCAATCCCGCCAACTTCCGTCGGACCAATCGACACACCCTGATGACTCTTAACCCACATATCCGTCGGAACACCAAGAGCCTTCTCCACACCCGCACGATGAATCGAATTCATAGAACAAAACGGAATAATGGGACCTCGCACACCAGCCTTAGCAGGAACGCCGTAGTGTATACAACATCTTTCTAATCTCTGCAGATCCATGTTATAGCTATCTTGGAAGTGCATGGAGCCAATGAGTATGGATGATCTGCTGTATTTTCCTAGGGCTTCGTATGATGGTTCTGTGAATAGTGTTGTTATCATGTCGATGATGGTTTCGTCTTTGACGAATTTTTCTACGACATCAAGGAGCTGGCCTTCTAGTGTTCCTTCTTTTTGGCGTTTTGCCAGTTCCTTTATTAGTCCGTGGTAGTCGACGTAGTGTGTAATAGCGTTTACTGTGCCGTCTTCTTCTATGAAGAGGTATGTTGCGGCTCCGCATGCTGGGTGACATGAGAACTCAACTCCAGGCTTACCTGTTAGGGGTCCGAGAACCCTACTCAACGGAACTGTTGAGCAGCATGCGTAGAAGTCGCTCTCCTTGACCATTCCATCCGTCTGCTGTTCTAGAAGCTTGGTTATGTCTGGTATGGTTATCCTCATTTTTTCCCGTTCTTCCTTGTTGATTCGTCCTGTTATCGAGACCGGTTGGAAGTTTATTCCTCTCACTATGTCCTTGTTTTTGATGGCGAAACGCAGTATGTCTCCTAGCTGGTTGTCGTTTACTCCCTTCACAACTGTTGGAACTAGAACAATGCTGTGAAGTCCCGCTTTCCTGCAGTTCTCCAATGTCTGAAGTTTGAGTGAGAATAGATCTCTGCCTCTCGCAATCTTGTATGGTTCCGCTGTTACACCATCGAATTGCAGGTAGAGTGTGCTCAACCCGGCTTCTTTCACAGCCTTGGCGAAATTGAGGTCTCTGGCGATCCTTATCCCGTTAGTCGCGACCTCGACATGTGTAAATCCAACTTTCCTTGCAGTACGAACAATATCTGGGAAGTCTTTCCTTACGGTAGGTTCTCCACCAGCGAATTGAACAGCTGGCGCCGGTACGGGTTTGTTACTCTTAAAGTTGACTAGAATCCCACGTATTTCATCCAGTGAAGGTTCATAGACGTATCCCGCAGTCGCAGCATTTGCAAAACAGATCGGACAATGAAGGTTGCACCTGTTTGTCACATCTATCAGAGCTAAAGCCGTGTGAGATTTGTGGTTTGGACACAAGCCACAGTCGTAGGGACAACCGTGCTTAGTTTCAGTTCTGGGGTTCTTAATCCCCGTCCCAGGGAAGTCGTCCTGCACCGCCCTTTTGAAGAACTCTACGTCTGACCAGTATGTATCAGTGAATGTCCCGTGTTTCTCACAGGTTTTCTCAATTATGACCTTTCCTCCTTTTACCTTGACCTTCGCGTCAATAGTCTTGAGACATTCAGGGCATAGGCTCTTCGTAGCATACGGTGTCTTGTAGTTTCCTATGCATGATGACATGTAAATTCATCTCACTGCCATTTGATTAATTGTATTCCAACATCCTTGGTTGCTAACAAATTGCAGTAGTACGTCAGCTCGCTCTCAACGCGAGAAAATCCGTATCCACTGGGACTGTGAATTCATTTTACGGATATAAATCAATTTCCATATTTATCATACTCGGTGTGCGAAACGAAAATCGCGTAACTTTCCAGTTGGAAACAAGGGATTGCTTGGTTAGATGCTAGCCTTGCTCTCCGGCTTTTTCAGGGGGTTTCACCTTTATCTTTAGCAAGTCAATTCCTTCGCCTGTGATAGTGAAGGCAACCCAGTTGGAGTCATGATGAACACCTTTCAATTTCCTAATCCTAAATTGCTTGACTAGTAAGCCAACCTTCATCAGATTGGGTTCATACCGCAAGTCAATGATTCCATCAACAACGTACTCCAAGAGTTCCTCGTATATCTCGAAGATCTTGAGACCATAGTGGTGGGAACAGAAGATGGGAACAAGACGCTCCTTGGAGCACTCCGCTCTCCACGTTTTCACATACTCAACTGTTCTGTAGGGTTCCTTGAGGTTGAGAAACCAGAGTTCGGTGACGGAGTCAATGAAAATCGCGCCACGGTTGTGTAGTCCCAACTTATCAACCAGACTAGTTATTCTCTCCGTGAGGTCATCAAGATCAGTGGGAGACTTAATGACCGTTATATATTCAGGTACAGATGATTCAGATACTTTCCTTCTGAATGAAAAACAGTCAACGAAATGCAGCAGGTTCTTTTTTGTGTACGGTTCGGGGAACCAACCGAAGCTCGTCAATTGCTGCATGAATCCACGTGGCGAATCATCAAGGGAAACAACGATACAAGGCTCTCCAGCTTGGAGACGCTCGTAAATCAACTGAGCAACAAGAACAGATTTCCCGGTACCGCCCTCTCCAGAAACTAGAGTGAAGCTGTTGCGTGGGATACCCTCGGGGAGAGAAAGGTCTAGGGCCTTTATGCCAGTCTTGAAGTAGCCTACTTCCTCAGAAAAGTCTTCTGTCATTCAATCTGCCCCTTCCCAGTACCTGTATTTCAGCCGGTGGTGAACGTGATGCGTCTCAATCCAGTATTCTAATGTGACTTCCCTGCTTATTTCAACATTGGGTTAAAGTTCAGCACAATTCTTCATCATGAGCAGTGCTGGCTAGAAAATCTTAATTATCAGTTAAGGATAACCATATAGTGTGTTACCCAGATAATACCGCATCCTGTTCACTATCTAGTAAAGGTGACGCCCCCATGAAGTTAATAACGGTTAAGCTACCAGAGGCCTACCTTAGCGGCATCGATGAACTCGTCGCAGCAGGAGTCTATCCAAATCGTAGTGAGGCAATAAGGGTCGCCATAAGGGATATGTTGAAAAGAGAGGTCTGGGTCACAGGCAAACCCAAGGGAACATGACAAGTTTTGCGTTGCACTATGTCTGGGTTTGGCGGAAATGTTCTCTTCTATATGTTCTCTTCTATATGTTCTCTTCTATTGGTGATGAGCGGCGGGCAGAGCATATTTATCTGCTACTGACCTGAAAGCTTCAGCCACCCACTCAACCTGATCCCATGTCAGTAGGTAAGTGCTCAAGTGAAAATGCCTTGACATTCCTGGCTCCAGTCCCACGATGCCTCGGCTCTTCAGTTCATCATAGAGGAAGAATCCTCTTCTCTTATGTTTCTCAGCAATCTTTGCGAATAATGGCGAATTGTAGAATGTGATGTCATGGTTGTGGGGTTTATCGCCAAGTTGTTCGATTCCCTCAATTTCCTCCAATTGGGCTGCAAACCACCTTGCCTTCTTGACTTCCTCATCCCATGCCTTAACCCTTTGAACTACGTGAGGGAAACTGGTCATCATCGAAACTGTTGGAAGGCCCCGCAGAGTGCAACCTAGGAGTTCGACTTCTTTCTTGCTGAACTTCTTACCAGACCATGAGCCTTCTAAGGTCGATGTCTTGAAGACCAACTCTTTGTACCGAGACGTACTTGCTAGCAGACCTGCTGGTCCACATGTCGCCATGGATTTATGGGCTGATGCCACGAGAAAGTCTGCAAGCAGCCGTCGACCAGACACAGGCATCCTTCCAACAGTATAAGCACAGTTCAGAAGAAACGGAATTTCATATTGCTTCGCTACTCTTGCAACCCCCACAGCATCCGACAAGTTTCCGAATTCGTAGTCGACGTGAGAAAGCACTATCAAGGATGGCATTTTACCAGTGTTTCTCTTGACTTCCTCAACCTTCTCAGCGAAGCTCTCAGGTGTAAGTTGGTAGGATGGGTAGCCTTTGTTTGGAACCTCAACAATACTTAAACCTGCATTCTCAGCCGCTACATACGTAGTATAGTGAGAAAGACTATCGACGATCACGGTACTTCCGGGTTTGGCGACAGAATGCATGACGGTGAAAATTCCTTCTCTTGCTCCATGAACGAGCCGAACATCATCCATGTCCACGAACTTAGCTAAGTCTCCAATGAAGTTATTTACTGGAGGGTCTTTGATTAAATCCAATCTCCCGCAATCTGGAACCACACAAAAATCACATATACTATAACCGTTTCCAAACTCTTGTAGCACATGTCGCGCTTCAGGAGGGATAACCCCGCCAGTTTGGATCGGGTTAACATTGATTAGGTTCTCAGTGGTTCTCCTATGGATATTCTTATATGGATCCAGATTAATCGAGTCGAACCACATCAGTTGGCACTTCCTGCTAGTATCTACCAGGAGATAGCTTATACCGATTATTAGTCTAGTAGTGTATCTGCTCGGATTCTGGTGAATTCAAGTCAATAGAGAAAAGTTTAAAGAATGAAGTATTGCTATTTGCTCAATACTGTAACCAGAAAAAGGATTTCGTTTTGACGTGCTAGGGTAGCCTAGTAGTTAGGCAGCGGGCTGCAGAACTAGAATTAAGGGTGAGAAGCTGAAACCCGTTCACGCAGGTTCAAGTCCTGCCCCTAGCTCCAGGGCAACCTATACTATAGTTCTCGAAGCACTTCGTTTATCTTCTCTTTCATTTCACTTGCAGACTTGGCTGGGTCTTCCGAGTCGTATATAGATCGACCTACTATCGCAAACGTGCATCCTGCCTTGAACGCTTTCTTTATCTCTCCGCCTTGGGCTCCAATGCCAGGCGAGTAAATTGGAACCTTGCCTCCTATTACTCCGTGGATTTCTTTGATCTTCTCAGGGTAAGTTGCACCGACGACTATTCCATCGGCGCCCCATCTGACGGCTTTCTCGGCAAACACGAGATATTGTGGCAGCGGATTCTCTGAGTGTTCTGGTAACACTTTCTGTCCGTATCCTTCGGTAGCCCCTTTGTGGGACATGTAGGTCAGTAGTATCACTCCTTTGCCCTGTTCTCTTGATTCGCTCATTATGGGTTCTATGCCGCCTTCCCACCCAACAAAGGGATTCGCTATAATAGCGTCAAATCCCGCGTCGAAGTAGTGCCTGGCGATCCATCTGTTTGTATGTTCAACATCATTTGCCTTACAATCCATTATCAAAGGAAGAGAATACGACTTTGCCTTCTTGATGATGACTTGCATGAGGTCGTAGAGACCTAAGGGTAAGAGGAGTTGATGATTAATCTTTAGGGCAGCTATGTGATCGCTAGTGCGTTCAAGGATTGAGAGGGCCTCTCCAAGTAGCTCATTGCGGGCCTTCTCCATGCCGCTCTGCGGTAGCTTAGCTGAGATGTCCAAGGCCAATACTAGTCTGGTTTCACGAGACGAGGAACTTGAGTCCATCAATTCCTTGAAGCTACTTGTTCTATTGTTCATATGAAGCCCCTCACTCTGCTGTATGGTGTTTGAGTATAAATAAGTGTAGTAGTTCCTGATCACTAGTGGTGAATAGAATAGTTCATCAGCTCATTCTCCCTTGGTTGCCTGTCATGTTCATATGGAACGCGAGGCGGTTGGTCTTCTATGGCTGATTGGATTTGGTTGCCAGTTTTCAAAGAAGTTGCTCAAGCTGTTAGGGAGGCTGTTATGCCTCTCGTCGGAACCGAGCTGGCCGGTGAACTCGTCAAAATAAAACCTGAGGGTGATGTGACTACTAAGGTGGATGCTGCAGCTGAAGAGGCAGCGACTAAGGTTCTCGAAGAGAGTGGTATGTCCTTTACCTTGATAAGCGAAGAATCAGGAAGAAAGGAGTTTGGCAAGGAGAAAGGTGGAACCATAGTTCTAGACCCTCTGGACGGTAGTGCTAACGCTATACGCGGAATACCAGCATTCTCCGTTTCAATAGCGTTTTCAAAAGGTAACCGGCTAAGCGAAGTGTGCGAAGCCTTGGTAGTCGATCTTGTGAATGGAGTACTCTTCGAATCTGAGCTACACAAGGGGGCGAAGCGCAACGGTAGTCCCATATCTTCTTCCAAGGTAATCCGCAAGCTTTCGGAAAGCATGATAGGAGTTGATTTGAACTTGGTCGACTTGCGAATCTACTCAAAGAAGATCATGGGCATTCTAAACATAGCGAGAAGAAAAAGGTACTTGGGGTCAAATGCTTTGGAGGTATGTCTCGTGGCTTGCGGAAAATATGATGCGTTCATAGATCTGAGGGGAATGAGTAGGGTCACCGATACAGCAGCAGCATGCTTGATTTTGAAAGAAGCCGGGGGAGTGATGGTTAATGAAAGAGGAGTTGAAGTTGACGTAGAGTTGCTTCCCACATCGAGGTTATCATTTGTCGCTGTCGCCAACGGCCAACTCTGCAAAAACATACTGGCGAATCTTCAAAGAGGCTAAAGAACACGTGAGTCAACTACGGCCTCAAAGTGTCTGTTCTTTCTCCATCGTTTCACCTAACTCTTGCCCCTGCTGGAATCGAGGGATCGGCGAAGATCACATAGGGTCTTCCGTTCACGTCGGCTGCGAGTATCATCCCCTGACTTTGTACGCCCATGATTTTCTTAGGTTCCAAGTTAACTACCAAGATCAGGTTCTTGCTTTCTAGATCCTGTGGACCGTAAAACTCTGCCACGCCCGCAACCACCTCTCTTGTCTCGATGCCTATGTCAACTTTCAGCTTGATCAGTTTCTTCGAAGAAGGAAGCCTTTCCGCTACCTTAACCGTACAGACTCGCATCTCGAGTCTCTGAAACTCATCAAAAGTGACAATATGCGACATCACAGTCGTACACCTCAACTTCACATATGGCCAGTTTTGCTCAGAATACAACTAAGCTAGGTGTCATTTTAATGTTAATGAAGGTTCATGTAGATCAGTAGAGATATAAAATAGTTGACCATAACAATTGAATAAGAACAACTCACGTAGACCTACCATTATCTTGGACGTATTAGTGGAGCAGGAAGGAGACGCATAGGGGTTTGGACTACTCAAGATTAGGCATCGTACTTGGAATCATAGTGATCCCAGTATACTTCTGGATCCTTGCTGGGATCCTTGACCTTTGGAAGATCGATCTTGCCATTCAGGACGCTACACTGGCTCTACTGGCCCGCTACCTAGTTGCGCCATTGTTTTTCTCGATACCATGGATTCTTTTCATTTACCTAAACAAAGATAGAATGACTGAGGCAATCAAACATATGACGGCAACGACGACAGCCATACCCGTCAGATGGAGAATCTTCTACGGGTTTAACACGCTGATCGTCCTGCTATTCTTTGCGCTCCCATTCTTCTCTCCAGTCTTGGCTATTGTCGGCGCGGCTATACTCGCAGGGAGAATCTATTTTGCGGCTGAATTCATTAAGGGGAAAAGGCGACGCGTAAAGGTACTATTCTTGTTCTTGCTCCTTTTTGTGTGTGGCGCGTTGCCGACTGTTCTTCTGTACAACCTTGTCGAGACTTACGTTGGTGTTCTGGGATCTATTTGGGGAGCTTGGGTGGATTATGTGCCGTATATCTATGCCTTCTCACTGTGTCTTGGGGACGCTTTGTCAGTTGGCTCTCTATTGTGGTTCATCTATGCTGGAGCGGCTGAGTTTGAATTTGAAGCCTACGGCACGTATGTTACTAAGCCTCCCGCTAAGATTATAAGGTTATTCGAAGCAGCGGTCTTTTCTCTATTTCTTTATGTTGGTTTGCTGCCCTACATTCAGATTCCTCAGATTGGATGGACGCCAGTTGTAACGGATTTCAACTCCTCATTGCTTTTCTTCCCAATCAATCCAATCTGTCTGGCAATCGTAGGTATCATATTCCTCATATCGACTTTCAAGGGACTTAGAAGGGGTGGCGAGAGAAACTCAGCTTGGGGACTGATTTTCCTTATAGGGTTCTTTTCAATTGAGTTATTCATCCATCTTAGCTGGGCTTACCTGACGATTGCTTTACTTGGTGCTACCCTTCTGTTTTTGCTGATCTTCTTCATTAGTTTCCGAAAGGTTGGACGAACTTGGTAATCCGAAAGAAACAAGATAAAGAGCAAGACGTTGAGCGACGTGAACAGTCGTCTCGCACAAGTGTTGGCATGCGCTTGCTTGACCCTCCAAGGGGAGAACCCAAGATGAATAGAAAGACCGTAATAGGTATCGGGAACATACTTCTCGGAGATGAGGGAGTGGGAGTTCATGTCATAAACAGGTTAAGATCTGAGAGACTTCCAGCAGAAGTTGAGCTAATTGAGGGAGGCGTTGGAGGTCTCTCCCTTCTCAACTTCATAAGGGGAGTGGATTGTGTTGTTTTCATTGACGCCGTAGCCGGTGAGAAGCCGGGCAGAATCCACCGATTCAGTGACAGTGATTTGGATAGCAAGGTTAGGAGCCTGCTTCATCCCGCCTCCCTACATGACCTCGGCCTGGTGGAGACAATCAAGGTAGGAAAAGCGGTCTACCCAGATGAAATACCAAAGAAGATTGTCGTCTACGGCGTTGAGGTCAGGGAACCGAAAGGATTCTC
>Ga0315309_1000565_pt1 | contig 22604 bp, 21 predicted proteins | sample TDP4_MG_FD_203080 | JGI IMG/M metagenome (GOLD analysis project Ga0315309, IMG submission 203080) | Freshwater sediment microbial communities from Lake Towuti, South Sulawesi, Indonesia - TDP4 | ecosystem: Environmental > Aquatic > Freshwater > Lake > Sediment | place: Indonesia: South Sulawesi...
CGTAGGGTCCTGATATGTAGGCATCCGCAGCAGGTTTGTTCTGTTCGCAGGCCGACTAAGGAGCCCATCTGGCTCCAAGCCATCTCCAACGTTTCCGCTAGTAGCTTCGGAGCGTCATGATGCTGGAATGTGCTCAAAGCTGTGACATACAATCTCCAGTCTTCGTCCCTGTTGCCTGGATTGTGTATGTCCTCGCGATACAGCACCTCACGAAACTGCCTAACAATCTCCTCTTGAACTTTCCTCCTGAGAGGATCCGAAAGCGAATTCATCTTCCTATTGATAGCCCAAAACGGACCATACCGAAGATTGTCCATCACTTCTTCCATCGTCTCTCCTAGCTCCCGCTTCCACTTAATTCTTGATCTCACAGCCATTCCACTCTTCGGACTATGTATCTTTGGCCATAGGCGAAAATTTAAATTTTATGGCTCCGATCTGGCAGATCCCAGCACTCTATCTTCGCTAAGAGCTATCGAATGGAGTTGGGAATTCCTCAAGCCTTTTTCTGCGATCTTTATGTCATAGCCCCTGCCACTGAGACGCTTTACCAGCTTAAGGCTAACATTCTCATCCGCTAGTAGTCTAAGTGATGGGTGCAATTCTTTCATCAGCGAGCCTCTGAGCAGCTAGCCTTAAAGCGGCCTTGATGTGTTCCCTAGTCAAGGAAGGATAGCTCTCCAAGATCCCCTCGATGGTTTCACCAGCCTCTAGCATCTCCAAGACCTGCCATACCATTATCCTAGTCCCTTTGAATGTGGGTTTCCCATGACAGATATCGGTATCGGCTACAATGAACTCGCTGATCTCGACCCTCAAGTTATATCATTGATGGTGGTTAAGGATACTTAAGGGTTGTTCTATTCGGAAGATTCCGGTCATACTCTATATAAAGATCGGCATCCCATAGAGGTATGTTCTCGCCCGCGACTCATCGTAATTGCATTGCATCGTTTAACATGATTGCGCCATGAATGTGAGAAGGGGGCGCTGTGAAATTCATGGGAGCTTATAAGTCGTAAGGGGATGGCCTAGCGGTGCTAATCTATTGCCTGCAAGAGCGCTGCAGGAGGGATTCAGCGGGGATTTTTATTTAATAGCTTGGCTGAGGCGGCATTCGCTTTTCACCTTTTCGCCCTGACCTTCGGAATAGATGCCACACGCCCTTACCTCATCTCGTCACTGCCCTCGCTGTGTCATGCCTCACCATATGTCTTGGCCATTGTCATCACCCTCATCATCATGTTTTGTGGCGGTCCAACTCTATCTAGCATAACGCTCACTGGCATCTTGGGGGGCAGAAGTGGCCTTTGGCGATTGCTTCGCAGTTTAAATGATGAAGAGATCCTGAGGGTAATAGTAGAGTCCGAAAGAGACCATGTTCTTGACTTTTATGTCGAAACCTTTGGGCCTGATAATACTCCAATCGATGGATGTAGTTGGATACCCCCTGAAGAACGTCAGAGAGAAGCTGAGGCTGAGAAAGAGAGTAGGAGGTTTTCAGAGAAGTGGCATGAAAAGAAAACCATGCAAGAAAATATCAGTGATGAATAATTCACGATGTTCATAGTCCACCGCGATGACCAAGCCGTCCTTACCGACCAGCCCCGCAAGACATATCGCCAACGACGCTGCTAGACCTGTTCCGGCATCGAGGATAATATGCCCAATGCTGATGCCTGCCTTCTTGGCTACTTGAATATGGATGTCATGGTAACTTTTCATGCTACTTCCCCGTTCATCCCCATAACTTTGTATACAGGGGAGATCGGGATTGTGACGCTGCAAGCCGCATTGAGGCACCCATGCCTTGGGGAACGGCCAGACCGATGGTTCTCCTCAAGGCACGGCTGCCCAAAATTCCATGTGGTCCTCTACGTACTTATCCATGTCATTCAAGGTATGAGGACTCCAGGTTTGTTGGTTTTGTCGTCAATCCCTTGCATTACGCCTCCTATCCATCTCGTGGCGACGCTTACTTCATCCAAATCGCATGATTCACGAAATGGCCACGCTAGATGATGTATTGGAGGGCCAACTAGAGCTTCATGAAATATTCGACATTTCGAAAGACCTGCTTGAATCCCAGCTTCTCATATGCCCCGCGCGCTGGGATGTGTGCATCGTCAAGTCCTGTCCCAACCTTCGCATAAAGCATGCCGCATTCCCGGAACCGCCTCAGGGCCTCACGATGCATCGCCTCGCCCATTCCCCTTCCCTGATGGTCTGGGTGAACGGCATTATTCCCTATCTCGCCGATCTTTTTCTCCTCGTCCAAGGAATACGTAAGAAATCCAACGACCTCATGGCCTTCCTCGATGACAAACGCCCATTGAGGGTGTCTCTTGAAGTGAGACGAGACCTGGGAGCCCTTCTCCGCCTTCCAATCTGGGTAGAGTATGTTGAACAATTGTCGCCCCATTAGGTGCTCATACAAGGCATAGATTGGGCTCCACGCCATGATGGCGATCTCCTGCATCCTCGGCAGGTCCTCAGCATTCGCCTGTCTGATGCTCGTCATCTCTGTCGACCCCTAATCTCCTCGAGTATGCCGATGTATCGTTCTTAACTTTTTGGGGGCTCATTGCTGCGAATGGCCCGTAATTACGACGCGCGATAGACGGAAAGCTTTTCACAATGCATCGTGATTCGTATGGGGCGATCAAGCGGTGAGGGTCGTCATTATCGGCAACGGCGTGGCTGGGATCTGGACCGCGAGCACTCTCGTTGGATACCCCGATGTGAAGGTCGAAGTGCTCACCGAGGAGGATTATCCCTATTACAATAGGCCCCACCTCCTCGAATATATCGCCGGGAGGATCGAATTCGAGAAGATCTTCGTTTACCCCGATGAGTGGTACTCCAAGAGGGGGATAAGGGTGAGGCTCGGCGAGAAAGTACTCGCCATAGATCCTGCCAAAAAGGACGTGGCCCTCAAAAGCGGCAAAGTGTCTTATGATAGGTTGCTGTTGTCCACTGGTGGCGGGCCGATCCTCCCCCCAATCAAGGGAGTTGCGAAAAAGGGGGTCTTCACGCTCCGTTCGGCTCGTGACGCGATATCGATCCGGGAATATGCCCGGAGTGCGAGGAGGGCCGTGGTCATCGGGGGAGGCCTCCTTGGCCTTGAGGCCGCCGGGGCCTTGTGCGAACTGGGCCTCGACGTCACCGTCGTGGAGTTCCTGAAGAGGTTGCTCCCGAGGCAGATCGACGAACAGGCATCACAGATGCTGACGTCGATGATCGAGAAAATGGGCATGAGGGTGATGGTCGGAGGGGAAGTCGATGCCATGCTCGGGGAGGATAGGTTGGAACGGGTCGCCCTGAAGGACGACACAAGCCTAGAGGCCGACCTTTCGGTGATCTCGGTCGGCATTAGGCCTCGCGTGGAACTGGCCACGTCGTCATCGCTGAAGGTGGGCAGGGGGATCGTCGTTGACGACCGGATGCAGACGAGCGTTCCGGATATATACGCCTGCGGGGATGTGGCCGAGGTCGACGGGAAGATCGGCGGGATAATTCCGGTTGCGCTCGATCAGTCGAAGGTCGCTGCGCTGAATATCCTCGGGGGATCCGTCGCATATCATGGCACGTCGCACCCGCTCATATTGAGGGTCAGGGGCGTAAAGCTCGCATCGATCGGGGATGCGAATGCGACCGGCGGTGATTACGAGGAGAGGGTGGCCGTCGATATCGATCGCGGCATCTACAAGAAGTTGGTCTTCAATGAGGGCATTCTGGTCGGTGCCATACTTCTGGGCGATACATCGAAACTTCGAACGGTACAGGAACTCATCGCGCAGCGGCAAGATCTATCGAAGATCAAAGATACGCTACTCGAACGAGACTTCGGCACATTGGTGTGAGGGAACGGCGCGATCGATCGATCATTTTCGCAAGTCGCCATCGAACCCACTCGATTTGCCGCCAGTTCCCACCTAGATCATCTTGTGGGTCATGGCGATTTCGATCCCCTCAGGTCCGCTTCCTCATGGCATTGAGCAACTTGTTGTACTCCACCGCCTTTGCATTCGGATCGTCTGAGTATATGATCTCCCTTCCGACGTTGATGAGCAGGAATTGCCCACCGGCCCTCAGCGCCTTCCGCGGATCGCCTTTTTGCGCCCCGATGCCCGGAATCAAGAGCACCTTATCCTCGCCAACTATCTCCCTTACCGCTCTCATCTCATCTTCGGTCACGTGCCCTGTTGCCCCCACGACGCACCCATCGGCGTCATGCCTTTTCACGTCAAGCGCTATGTCCTGATACAACGGTTTCCTGCCGATGGTCGCCTCCTTCTGGTACTTCGTGGACTCCGGATTGGATGTCAAGGTTAAAACGATTAGGCCGATCTGTGGGCTGAGCCCATGGGCGATCGTCACGGCCTTTTCCACATTCCCAAGAAATGGATTGAACGTGAGGGCGTCGTAACCCCATCTGCTAATGTGGAAAAACGCCGATTCCATCGTATCCCCTATGTCGTTCAACTTGTAGTCCAAGATCGATATGGCATTGGAATCCCGTATCGCGCCCGTCAGCTCCAGGTGGTCCTTCGTCGTGAAGCCGGCGATGTACTGCTGGTTTGGCTTATATGCACAGCAGGAATCCTTGGTTTCGCTGATCACGTCCAAACAGAAAGCCAAGCGTGCCTCGTTCTCGCCCTTCCCAACAATATACCTTTGAGGGACGGTTTGTCCCTCCCGTTGTTCGGGCAAGGCCGGATCCAAACCGACGCATAAAACAGTGCCCTTCCCATCGATCAATCCCGCTAGGCGGCTAGCGAAATGGGTGACCATATTCGGCCATCTTCGTCGGATGCCCCCTCCCCATATTTATCACTTAGGTCCCACTTTAGATCCTTCACGTGCGCTCGCCTTTCCCATCAGCTCTACAACTTCAAGCTCAGTCAGTATTTCGGAATCCACCACCGCGGTGTGGTCGATCAGCTTCACCCGCAGTTCCCGATTGGTCAACCATTCCATGCCCCACTCCATTGAGGAATTCGGATGTGGACGAACGTCATTGGGTTGTATGGCTTCGTCAATGCGATAGAGGAAACCCGGAACCGAACCATTGTGCTTGATAACCCCGTCATCCGATATCGAAACGAGTGTCGGTTTGTGAGAGAATATCCGAGCCAGATTGCGATCTTGTGTGATAGTGCTTCCCCTTAAAATGGAGTTGAGCTTAATGGGAGTGCCATGATACCAAGGCTTATCGTGGTCCCAATTTATCAAATGCTTCTCACATGGGCGGAACGGTTACTTAAGTAATTAAGTAATTAGGGATTCACTGATGAAAATCGATAAAAACTAGACAGAGTGATGAATCCATTAAGGCGTTAGGACCAAGCTATCGATGAATTGTATGAATGCGTATCTCGGCTTTTAGTGTCAGCAAGGTTGATGAGGGTACCTCCGCGAAGGTGGGCAGGACCATTGGGGAAATCATTCGAAATCAGAAAACTGATGCCGTCGTCGGAAGCCAAGCCCTCAGAATGTGTTCAGAAGTGAATTTATAGCCCGGGAGAGATTCGAATTCGAGCTCACCCCTCTCGTCGCGGGGTATCTTCGGCCTCATCGCCACCAAAGCCCCATATTCAAGAGCGTTTGCTTTGCTTGACCGCTGTGCGCCGCTGACACTACACCACCGGGCTATGAATGTCCATTCCCACGCATTGGCTTTATTTGTGTTTATTCGCCCTCTTGTGGCATGGATGGCTTGCGGGCTAAGGCCGATCTGTTGGCCCTGCTCAGGGTCGCGAGGAGGGTGGGGAGGGTAGGCGCGCCGAGGAGCTTTGGCCTCGGACACCTCTTATTGGCCCTCTACTACATCGATGAAAATGCCCGCGTGTCGCGCGAAAGGCTCGGAATGCAACTTGGCCTGGGTGGCGGGGCCGTGAAGAGCCTCATATCCAAGCTTCGCGAATCCTCCCTCATCAGGACCTCAAAGGGCGGAAATGTCCTGAGCGACGATGGCCTGAAGATCGTTCGGGGCCTGAGGGCGGTGGTGCCGACCATCTCGGTGATATCCGTGCGCAGCCTCTCCACCGGAAAGGAGAGCGTTGCGGCCATCATCAGGGGCGTCGATGTGAAGGGCCTTGACCCGATCTCGATGAGGGACGAGGTGATAAGGGCCGGTGGAACTGGGGCGACGACGCTGCTCTTCGATGGAAATTCCATCAGGGTCCCAGGCGTCTACGACGACCTAGCCGCGATATCCGGCTCCGACGTGGAGGCCTTAACGAGGCTGAACCTCCGGAGGGGCGACATCGTGTTGATCGCGGGAGGCAACGATAGACGAGCTGCCGGCATCGCCTGTGCAGCTGCCATCGCCGGCTTCTTATCCGGATGCCTGCGTCAAAAGGTCGTGCCACGATCATAGCTCGTAAATGCGCTTCTTCTCATCATACTGCTCCCTTGTGCAGTAGAACTTCGCCGGCGCTCCCTTGACGACCACGCCCCTCGGCACGTCCTTCGTCACTATCGAGCCTGCGGCGATCATCGAGCCGTCGCCCAGCGTGATCGGGGCCATGAGGACGGAGTTGGCCCCGACGATGCATTCGTCCCCGATCTTCACCCCAACCAACCTCCTCGATGGCGGATACCTGTCGTTCGTGACGACGGCGTGTGGGCCGATGAAGACGTGTGAGCCCACCTCGGTCATCCCGGGGAGATAGACGAGCGATTGGATGCTGCAGTCATCGCCTATGGAGACCCTCCCGTCCAGCTGCGTCCCGGTTCCAAGGGTGGTGCCCCTTCCGACCGAGCTATCCTCTCGCACAAGGATATTGTGGCCCGTGCTGACGCCATCGCCCAAGATCGCCCCCTCATAGATCGTCGTGCCGGACCTGAGCACGCACCCTTCGCCTATCCTCGAGCCCCCCGACAGGGAGTCCAATAATTCGATGGATCCGGGCGTCGGTTTAAGTCCTTGGAATTTCGATTTCCTGGGATATCCAACGACGACGTTGAATCCAAGCCTTGTCCCCGAACCTACACGAGATGGGCCAAGGACTATGAATTCGCCTTCACAGAAACAATCCCCCTCATTCATGGTGGATTTCGGCGATATGAAGCGCAATATCTCTATCACCAGACTTGTGGCCGTGCTTAGGGATAAAGGCTTGCCTTCGGTATCGGAGTCCCTGGCGAGGGCTATGCATTACTGAAGCGAATCACGTTCACATCCACACCCCAGCGAGGTTCGAGTTCAGTCCTTTCGTCGAAATGCCCTTTCGTATAGTCTCGAATAACCTCCCGCCAGAAGCCTATAGCGGGGGAGTTCTGAACGAGTTGTTGGACCCTCCACATGCCCTGGAATTCATCGAATAGCTGGGTTGCCACTCTCCTGCCAACGCCCTTCCTGCGGAACTTCCTCAGGATGAAGAACTCCTGCACAAGACATTCGTTGCGCTCGTCTCGTTTGACGCCCGCGAAGCCGGCCAGTTCCCCATCGACCCTTATCACGTATGGCGAGTTCCTGCCATTTCTCCAGTCCTCGAGGAATTCATCGCACCCGCCAAACAATCCGCTCTCCGGGCAGGGCCACCCCATGAATTCGGACAGGTCGTAGATGTAGAATCTGGACATGTTCTGCACTATTGGCAGATCCCCTTTCCCGGCCGGGATGAGCTCGATCTTAAAGGGACTCACCGCTGCTCACTGGCTCTAGGGGGGTTAGCCCTTCTTGCTGATCCTCTCAGGTCCCCTTGGCCGCCCTCGCCACGACATAATCGGTGTAGGAGGCATACGGTGGCTCAGAGTCCATCTGCCACATCAGGCAGATGAGTTCACCCCTGTGGTGTATCTCCTCCTCCACGACGTGCATCAGCACATCCTCGACCCGATGCTTGCCTTTGCCGATCGGGAATTCCTTGTCCAGGTCACCAGGCTTCAGGTTCGAGAGATATTTCCGGCTCCCTGCCTCGACCTCGTCCATGTAGTTCCTCATCGCCTCGATGTCCTTAAAGTCCCGGTCGTAGTCGTGGCTCGGCCACTCGCCCATCTTCCCACGGGCCAGGTGCCCCAACCAGCCCTGTTCGGCCCCCAAGCTATGGAGGAAGATGTCCCGCATCGAGTTGAAACTCGCCCCGCGGTCCGCGACGACTTCCCGCCAGGGCAGACTCGCCATGGCCTTGAGGAACTTGCGCCTGCAATACCAATTATACTCGAAAAGGGCCTTGATATCCAACCGTTCTCACGCCCAGGCCCCGCTGGGGCGGAATATGAAGTTGACGGGGTTCACTTTCACGCCTGGGCCGTGCCGAAGCCCCCGGAGGCCCGCCCATTGCGCGAGTTATCGAGGCGATCGGCCGAATCGGGCCCGGAGATAAAGGCTTAATTCAGCTGCCGAGGCGTTAAGACCTCTGCTGTAAAGGTCGGCTATTCGCGGAGCTGGTCGATGTGAGGAAGGCGGCTTTGTCGGTAATGCTGTCGCTGATCATGCTAGTTGTAGTTTCGACCACGCCCCCGGGGATCCTCGGTCAGGCGGCCGATTATGCCGTCTCAGCCAAGAGGGTCATGACCCTCCATGAGGGCTACATCGTGATCAACGACACATTCACCCTGTTGCCGGTTCAGGCATTTATGGTCGGGATCCCGAAGAACCTCTCGGCACATGCCGTGAAATCGTACCTCTATCCCTACTCCGTCTCGGGCACTGGCGAGAGACTGGCCATCGAATGGTCGAACGCGAGCGGGGAATTCGACTGGATCACGATCAGGCTGCCGGCGGCATCTGGCAGCCTCACCTTCAGCGTCGTACAGGCCTACTACGACGTATTCTCGTCAACATCTTATGGGGAGCCCCTGGAATTGGAGCTCCCGGTCATACCCGCGATCAAATCCGAGTTGAACTCATGCTACACGGAGATCCGGTTCGATAGATGGTGGAAGGTCGACAACCAGACGGTCCCATCTGGCTACAGCCAGACGAAGGTCGGCAACGTGACGGCCCTCTCGCACACATATGGGGCGCAGCCGGCGAAGTCCAACCTGACCATCCAACTCGGTTTCAATTCGTTGAGGAATGAGCGCTACGTTGTGACGCAGGCCTCGCGCGTAATCGAACTGAACCCGTTCACAGGACTCACCGTAACGGATCGTTTCAGCGTGAAGGCCCTGACCTATAACACGGGCGGGTCCATAACGTTCTACATCCTGGTTAAGGCCTCCGACGTGTCCGTTGGGGATTCCATCGGGGCCTTCTTGCCAGAGGGTGAGAGCGCGACCCAGATGTCGATGTTCAAGGTCACACAAAATCCCAATAGCTCCACGACAACCGTCGGGGTCTACCCGAGGTATACCGTCTACCCGGATCAAAACTATAGCTTCTATGTGATGTATCACATTCCGATTGAGAACTCCAGCGCCACCTCCCCCTTCGGTGGGACGGTGTCGTTCGCCCTGTCCCCCTCGACCAATTTCACATCCTATGCAGGTAATTTCACGCTGAAGGTACTGCTCCCAGTTGGCGCGAAGCTGGCGCACGTCAGGCTTGGGGATCATGAATTGGCGAATGAGTTGAGCGAACCGGCCTCATTCAGTGCCACGATCGGGGGGGCTACGGAGGAGGTATTCGATTCGCCCATAGCCCTCGCTTACAGCTTCGACACATTATGGGCGGGCTACGTCCCATCGATCGCTGTTGGATCCGTATTCGCGGTAGGGCTCGCATACACACTCACCCGACGCGAGAGGGTGCTGGAGGCGAGGGCCGCGCCAGTTGAATTTGAGGCCGTTGTGAAGTTCGTCGATAGACAGAGGGAGAAGATGAGGCTCGAGCAGGCCGTTGAGAGGCTCCAAGAGGACCTCAGGAACAACAGGATCACGAGGCAGGAGTATAAGGCGCGGAGCAGGATACAGACGCAGAGGCTCGAAGAGGTCACGAGGTCGATACCGCCCCTCAAGAACCAGGCGACGAAGGCGAACAGGGCAGTGGCCGACATCATAACCGGAATAGAGGTCTCCGAGGCAGAGATAATGTCGATGAACTCCGTAATCAGGGACCTCCAATCGCAGTTCGCCCAGAAGAGGATATCGAGGGCGGCATACGCGAAGCTCCTCGACAACTACGTCAAGAGGGTCCACAACGAGAGGACGTCCATCGGGGCGGCCCTGAACGAGCTCGATAACCTGAGCAGGGCATGACGGGCGGCGGGACATCTCCGCGCGAGGTCATTCAACTTTAAATGCCTTCCCCACCACAAGTGGGCGGCGCGAGCATTGTCATGAAGTTCGCAGTGCTTGGGAACCTGACGGTCGACATCATCCGAACCCCCGAGGGGACGATGCGAACGATCGGGGGAAGCGCATGCTATTGCGGGTTGACTGCCAACAAACTGAATTACGAAGCCCACATACTCACGAGGATTGGCAGGGACTATGATGCGGGTTGGCTCGATCAACTGAGGACGCCCGGCGTGAAGCTGAACATCGAATACTCGCGGAGCACGACCGCCTTCGAAAACGTTTACACGAGGGCGGGCAGAACCCAGTTGATAAGGGGGGATGCTGGCGCCATCCGCAAATTGCCAAGCGAGATACTCGGGTGCGACATAATACACGTGGGCCCAGTCTTCTCCGAGGTCCCCCTCAGCATCCTCAGGAAGTTGAGTGGGAAGTTCGTATCGCTCGACGTCCAGGGATTCATAAGGAGTGGGAAGGGGAACAGGGTGCAGCACAAGTTCTGGTCCCGCAGAGGCGAATTCCTCGAGCACGTGAAGATCATGCACGTCGGGGCCGACGAGGCGAGGTTTGTGGTTAGGAGGCGTTGCAGGGAGCTCATGGATCTGGGGCCCGAGGTGATCGCCATCACGGATTCCAGGAGGGGCTCGTACCTCCTCTTCGAGGGCTCGTCGGAGTATGTGCCGGCCTTCCCCGCGAAGACCGTAGACCAAACTGGGGCTGGGGACGTGTATACAACGGCCCTGGCGATAAGGTACTTGGAGACCGGAGATCCCGTCGAGTCCGGATATTTCGCCTCGGCGGCTGCGAGCTTCGTCGTCGAGGACTGGGGGCCTGCGAGATTGGGAACGAGGGAGGAGGTCGAGGGGAGGAAGGAGTTATTGGAGAAGGGGGTTCGCGTGAGGGGGCGTTTCCACCTGCCGCCTCCGCTGAGGATAGATTAACATCGTGAGGAAATTCGCGTCGTAACCGCGGGCAAAGCATATCTATCTTCCTTCATTCCATTGAAGATCGCCATGGCCTATCCCATCGTGCCGAGCAGGGCTTTTTTAACGAAGGGCGTCGGCAAACACAGGGAGAAGCTCGAGAGCTTCGAGCTCGCCCTGCGCAGCGCTGGCATTGCGAAATGCAATTTGGTGGGCGTCTCCAGCATCTTCCCCCCAAGATGTGAGTTGGTCGAGAGGGAGGAGGGCCTCCAGTATATCCAGGCAGGGCAGATCCTCTTCTCGGTATTCTGCAGCAACTCCACAAATGAGCCCAACCGGTTGATCGCCGCGTCCGTCGGCCTCGCGATACCACAGGACCGGACGATGTACGGGTATCTCTCGGAGCACACCTCGTATGGGCAGACATCCAAGAGGGCGGGAGACTATGCGGAGGACTTGGCCGCCACGATGCTGGCCACGACGCTGGGCATCCGATTTGACGTTGATGACAGCTATGATGAGAAGAGGGAGCAGTGGCGGATCTCGGGGAAGATCGTTAAGACGACGAATGTGACCCAATCCGCAGAGGGGGACAAGAACGGCCTCTGGACGACGGTTGTCGCGGCCGCGGTATTCATCTGAGCGAGCCCAGTAAGTAAGCACTAGAATCCAATATGGGGAGAGGCGTTACGTGCGTGCGCATGCACGTTGGCCGTCAACCGATCCCATGATGTGGGAAGATCGCCTTCTTGACATCGTCGACGGTGTGCTCGATCGCCTCTGCGATCGCCCTTTCCTTTGGGAGCTGGATCCCATCTGACAGCTTTGCCAGCTCGCTCTCCGGAGCCGCGCCTGCAACTGTTAAGAAGGCCAGTGCCCAGCATCTGGCAGTGTTCTCGGGTTCGTAGCCTCCGCCGCCGAAGAGCAAGTACCTGCCTTCGCACAGCTCGTGCGCGAGGGCGTGCATCGCGGACGCGATGGCGCCGTATGTCCTTGTCGTCAATGAGAGGCCTACCAATGGGTCCAGGTAATGGCCATCGACTCCGAACTGGTTCAACAAGATCTGTGGCCTGTAGGACCGTAACAGCGGCGGAACCACCTCATCGAAGGCATACAGATAGGCGTCATCATCGGTCCCACGCGGAAGCGGTATGTTGACCGAGTATCCCTTCCCTTCGCCCTCGCCGATCTCGTCCACGAAGCCCGTCCCCGGGAAGAAGAAGGGGCCAATCCTGTGAAGCGAGATCTTCAATATCGGTTCCGAGTATAATATCTCCTGCGTCCCATCTGCATGATGCCCATCTATGTCCAGTATGGCGATCCGCTTAATGCCATCCCTCTGCAGGACCCTGGTCGCCACAGCTATGTCGTTGAAGACGCAGAACCCGGCCGCCGAATCGACCTTGGCGTGATGCCAGCCGCCACCCGGGTTGAAGGCGTGCATGGCCTCTCCATTCAACAGGAGCTTGGCGCCGAGTATCGAACCCCCGACGGCGGAACGCGCACCCTCATAGATGCCCTTCATGGCCGGGGTGTCACCGCCGTCAAGCGAGATCCCCCCCGAGGCGCTCGCCCTTTTCACGAATTCGACGTATTCCTTGCTGTGGACCAGTTGGAGGTCCTCCTCACTGGCGAGCGTTGGTTCGTAGATCTTGGCCTTTTCACCGAAGGCACCCATCCTCCGTAGGAGATCCAATGTGTACCTCAACCTTATCGGCTGGAGGGGGTGAGCCGGACCGAATTGATATTTCATGTACTCGTTCGAGTAGATGAATGCCGAAAGTCCCGACATTGGCATTCTGAAGGCTCAGGTGCTGTTTAAGATTAACTGCGGCGCATTTTGATTACGCTTTATCGGAGCTTACTCAGATGAGGGAGCCTTCGGCGAGAGCGGCAAAAAGGAAATTCACGCCGCATAGCATGAGGGCGATCCGTAGATCGCGAGCAATGCCCTGTAGCACTTCGAGCCGATGAGCCTCCTCCCCTTCATGGCCAGGATGACGAGCCAGGTGATATCGATCAGGATGTGGAGGACGTACATCATCGGGATTGCCGCGAACGACCCATAGGACAGGGTATCCAGGATCAGCTTGGCTCCGATCGTAAGTCACCAGATGATGAAGAAGGGATTCAGAGCGTTGAACGCCAAGCCCGTGATGAAGAGGCTGCCCTGGTTCGGCCTATTCGGCCCTTGCTCGGGCGATACGGGCCTAATGGCGCCTCTGGCCGGCGGGAAGCCGAAGAGGAGCAGGCAATTCCGCCGAGGATCCCAACGACGACCTTGATGACCTGCTGATTTAAGGATACGAGCCCGAGCGCCAAGAGGGTGACTAGGGGGAATTCGACGAGCGCGTGGGCGATGGAGAACATCATACCCGCCCTCGTCCCGTGCCTCGAGCCCTCCAGAACCGTCGCGAAGACGACGGGCCCAGGCGCAAGGGCCCCCGATGCCATCACCAGAACGACCGAGATGATCAGGTCGAACGGGGACATGGAATGTCACTTTCCGCACATAAGTATGGCCCATCCTTCCATCATCGCGCGGAGCGCCACCACGGGAGGACAGAGGCCTTTCGCGAGTTAAATGATAAAAGGGCCTGCCTGTCGGAAGGCGGTGAACGACATGGCCGATAGACTTGCGATAGATGGTGGCATACCGATCAGGACGAAGCCATTCCCCCCGAGGATCCAAATGGGCATCGAGGAGGAGCGGGCCGTCGTCGAGGTCATAAGGAGCAACGCCCTTTGCAGACTAGATGGGACGAAGGTGAAGGAACTCGAGCAGAAGTTCCCGGAGCACATGGGGGTCAAACATGGTGCTGCCTCAACCTCCGGGACCTCAGCCATCCACGTGGCCCTCGGGGCCGTTCGGCTCAACCCCGGCTGTGAGGTGATAACGACCCCGCTGACGGATGTTGGCACGATCATCCCCATCTTGATGCAGAACCTCATCCCGGTATTTGCGGACGTCGATCCCCTGACCTGTAACATAACGGCCGATACGATACGGGATGTAATCACGGACAAGACGGCCGCGATCATACCCGTCCACCTCTGGGGGCAGCCCTGCGACATGGACCCGATACTGGAATTGGCCGAGAGCAGGGACCTGTGGGTAATCGAGGACTGTTCCCAAACCCATGATGCGATGTATAAGGGCAAGAAGGTCGGCACCATCGGGGACACGGGTTGCTTCAGCTTCCAACAATCGAAACACATGACCACCGGCGACGGAGGGATGACCATTACGGACGACGACGAATTGGCTTCCGCTGAGGCGGCATTCGCCCTCAAGGGCAACTACTTCAACATGTTCGTCGGGATGAACTACAGGATGACTGAGCTTCAGGGCGCCGTTGCCCTTGAGCAGCTGAAGAAGCTCAACGGGATCGTCGAGAGGAGACAGAGGAACGCCAAAAGGTTGAACGAACGGATCTCGGGCCTGGAGGGCGCCCATCCGCCCCACATTATCGATGGGGTCACGCACGTCTATTGGCTCTACCCCCTCTTCCTCAGGCCTGAGAAACTGACGGCCACGCCGAGGCGATTTTCAGAGGCCCTTTCGGCCGAAGGCGTGCCCTTCGTGTGGCCAAGGTCTTCCGAGGAGCTCGTCTACACGAGGCCCGCCTTGATCCAGAAGAGGGTCTTCGGCGACTCGAAGTGCCCCTGGGACTGCCACGCGTACGGGAGGGAGCGAAATTACGGTCCGGGACTCTGCCCGACCGCTGAAGCCACCTTGCCGAATATCCTGACCGTCGCGATGCACGAATGCCTCACATCCGATGACATCGATGACATGGCAGATGCGATAATTAAGGTCGAGGCGAATTATAGGAAATAAAATAAAATCATCCTCCCGATCTCGATCGTGTGTTCGATGGTTTCATTCGGTCGATTGTGAGCCAGCTATGCCTACGTTGAGATCGGAATGATCATCCCCTCGGCCATCGATCTGCGAAGGGAAAGCTTAAGCTCCAACGACTGCATCAAACGGGCCGCATAAACATGCGTAGGGCTTTGAGCATAACACTCATTGCTGCCTTTGCGGCCATATACGCTGTGCTGGGCCTCATCCCGGCCTTCAAGATCCTAGGCGGCAGCGGGTCCATCCCCGCCTCCAGGTTGATCAGTCCACTTGTCGGCATCGTTTTGGGGCCGATCTTGGGCGCGGCATCGGTGACCATAGGGGCGTTAGTCGGCACAATGATGAATCCCATGGCGGGTTTGGGATTTTACTCGTTCATACCCGGAGCGTGCTGTGCATTCAGCGCAGGCATGATCCGAAGGGGCAAGGCATGGATCGCCGCGGCGATCCTAAGCGGGCTTGTGATCATCTTCCTCATCGATCCGATCAACAACGTCCAACCCATCTTCCCATATTATGTCTGGTTGCATCTCGTAGCCCTCTTGGTGCTCGTCTCCCCGATTAGGAAGCAGGCGGCTGAGCTCTTCCAAAGGACGAAAGCGAATGAGGCCATTACGGCGATGGCGTTGATCATCTTCCCATCTACGATGATCGAGCAGCTCACCGGGAGCATCATCTATGTAACGCTCTATGGTCCTGCGGTCTGGAGCGCCGGGATGCTCATCATGACGGTCTTCCCGATCGAGAGGACGATCATCACGGTCGGCTCCTCCATCATCGGGGCCGCACTTCTGAAATCGCTCAGTGCAGCTGGCATCGAGATAACGGGATGATCTTGCTCAGAAGATAGGGGAATCCTTATAAAAAAAGATGTCGACTTCGGATTCATGGAGCCAGACGAAGCATATCAAAAGGTATTCTCGCTCCTCAGACAGCATCACGACTGGTTCCGCAACAGCATACCCTTGGTCGCGAGCGAGAACGTCGTCAGCCCTGCCGTCAGGGAGGCCATTGTGACGGACTTCATGCACAGGTACGCGGAGGGGTGGCCGGGCGAGAGGGTCTATGCCGGATGCAAGTTCATAGATCAGGTTGAGCTGCTGGCCATCGATCTGGCCAAAAAACTCTTCAGGGCGGATTTCGCGGACGTGAGGCCGATATCGGGCGTCGTGGCGAACCTCGTTGTGTATTCAACCCTCACCCAGCCCGGCGACACGATGTTGGCACTTCCGATACCTTCGGGCGGCCACATATCGATGGGACCGTTGAGGGCCAAGACGGGCGACTACCTCGGGGGGACGGCGGGCGCGGTGAGGGGTCTGAACGTGGATTACTTCAAACTGGACGAGAAGGAGATGAACCTAGACGTGGCGGAGTCCGCGAGGAAGATAAGGGAAGTGAAGCCAAAGCTCCTGATGTTCGGCGCAAGCGTTTTCCTCTTCCCACATCCCATCAAGGAGCTGGTGGAGGTCGCGAAGGAGGTTGGCGCGCACATAGCCTTCGATGCGGCCCATGTCTCCGGTTTGATAGCCGGCGGGCACTTCCAAGATCCCCTCAGGGAAGGGGCTGAGATGATGTCGATGAGCACTCACAAGACCCTGCCGGGCCCACAGCACGGCACCGTGGTCGCGAGGGGCGAACTCGGGGAGACGATAAAGAGGGTGACATTCCCGGGGCTGGTCAGCAACCACCACCTGCACAACGTCGCAGGGCTAGCCGTGGCCCTGGTCGAGATGCTCAAGTTCGGAGGGGAGTACACCGGCAAGATAGTTGAGAATGCCAAGAGGCTGGGACAGGAACTCCACGAGAGGGGCTTCGACGTGCTATGTCCCCACAAGGGATTCACGCAGTCGCACACGATCATCGTCGATGTATCGAAGTTGGGAGATGGCGCCACCATAGAACAGAAGCTGGAGGCGGCCAACGTCATAGCCAACAGGAACCTCCTGCCATGGGACAAGAGGCTTGGACGCGACTTCAGGAAGCCCGGCGGCCTCAGGCTGGGGACTTCGGAGGTGACGAGGCTCGGGATGGGCGGGTCGGAGATGGAGGAGATCGCGGATCTGATAAAGAGGGTCGTGATCGACGACGAAGGCCCGCAATCGGTCACAAAGGACGTCGCGGAACTGAGGTCCGGATTCCAGAAAGTCCATTACTGCTTTGATTCAGCGCGTAAGGCATATGACTACATAGAGATCAGATAAATGGATAGATAGAGTGAGCCCGAATCCTGCCAGCGACCACCATCCATCGCACCAAAACAGATAAGAGTCGTCTTTGGCTCATTCAGTCCCAGTGAGGCTCAGTCTCTGAGGGGTAATGGTTTGAGCCACGCCCAATATCTATACACGAAGGAACACGAGTGGATCAATGTTAGGGACGATGTCGGCACGGTCGGGATAACGGATTACGCGCAGGATCAGCTTGGGGACGTGGTGGCGCTGGAGCTCCCGCAGATCGGGATGGAGGTGAGGCAGTCCGAGAGCGTCGCGATCGTCGACTCCTTGAAGACGACATCCGATATCTATGCTCCGGCTTCAGGCCATGTGATCGAGGTCAACAAGGAACTCCATGAGCATCCGGAGCTGATCAACCAAGACCCATATGATAGAGGTTGGATTTTCAAACTCAAGCTTTCCAACGAGGACGAGCTGGGATCACTCATGACCCTGGAACTGTATGAGGCTCACGTAGAGAAGGAAAGGCAGAAGACAACGGCCCATGGCTGAAGGCCCGTCATCTCATTGAGGTGAGATTGGTGAGATACGTCGTCAACACGGATAAAGAACGACGGGAGATGATGGATTCGATCGGGATCGAGTCCATCGGGGATCTCTTCAGGGACATAGATGAGAGGATCCTCTTGAGGCGGCCGCTCAGGCTCCGCCATTCGCTCTCCGAGCAGGAACTCATGGATGAGCTGAGGGGGATCAGCAGGAAAAAAGCAGACGCCAATGGCTACGCGCGTTTCCTCGGTGCAGGGGCCTACGACCACTTCATCCCGAGCATAGTTCCCCATCTTACGGGCAGATCCGAGTTCTATACCTCATATACGCCATACCAGCCTGAGATAAGCCAAGGGATTCTTCAGGCCATCTACGAGTTCCAGAGCTTCATCTGCCAACTGACGGGGATGGATATCGCCAACGCATCGATGTATGATGGCGCATCGGCCCTCGCCGAGGCCGCGGTTATGGCCTCGAACGTCACCAGGAGGAGGGAGGTGGTCGTCTCCTCGACGATCCACCCGGAGTACAGGGAGGTCATCAGGACGTATGCCGAGGCCCATGGACTCGAGGTGAAGGAGGTCGGCTTTGATGACGGCGCGACCTCCGCGAGCGAACTCGCTAGGGGAATGTCGGAGAGGACGGCCGCCGTCCTCGTGCAGAATCCGAACTTCTTCGGCATCGTTGAGGACCTGTGCGAGATCGAGCGGGTCGTCCACGGAAGGGGGGCCCTCCTGGTCGCCTGCGTGGTCGAGCCCACGTCGCTGGGCCTCCTCAAATCTCCAGGGGGATGCGGGGCTGACATCGTCGCGGGAGAGGGGCAGAGCCTGGGCAACGCCATCAACTTCGGCGGCCCTCACCTCGGCTTCCTGGCCGCCAGGCAATCCTTCCTGCAGAAGATGCCCGGAAGGCTCGTGGGCATGACGGCGGACACGAAGGGAAGGAGGTGCTTCGTGATGACGCTCCAGGCCAGGGAGCAGCACGTGAGGCGCGAGAAGGCCACATCCAACGTCTGCACGAACCAGGCCTTGAACGCCCTGGCCGCCACGATCTTCCTCGCCGCTCTCGGGAAGGGGGGATTCACAAGGCTCTCGAACCTGAACGCCCAGAAGGCAAGGTACTTGCGTTCTAGAATACTTGAGCTGGATGGCTTCGAGCCCGCATTCTCGAGGCCCTTCTACAATGAGTTCGTTGTGGAATGCCCAGCCGATCCGGCGATGATAAACAAGAGGCTCGAGGGCGATCGTATAATCGGCGGCCTCCCGCTGCGCAGTCACTATTGTAGATTCGAGCGGGGCTGGCTCCTCTGCGCGACGGAGAGGAATTCCAGAGCGGAAATCGATCACCTCGTAGAGGCCCTGAGGGGGATCTCCGGATGAAGCTCATCTTCGAACTGTCGGTCCAGGGCCGCGAGGGGGCGTCCTTGCCCGAGCTCGATGTCCCTGAGCTGAAGCTCGACATTCCCGCTTCGCAGCTGAGGGGCGAAGTCCCGCTGCCGGAGGTCTCCGAGGTCGACGTCGTGAGGCATTACACGGCATTGTCAAGGATGAACTTCGGCGTCGACACGGGCTTCTATCCCCTCGGATCCTGCACGATGAAGTACAATCCGAAGGTCAATGAGGCCATCGCCGGCCTCCCGGGTTTCACTTCGGCCCATCCCTATCAGCCCGAGGGGCTGAGCCAGGGCTGCCTCCAGATACTCAATGAGCTCTCGGCGGATCTGGCAGAGATAACGGGAATGGACGCGTTCACCCTCCAGCCCGCGGCTGGCGCCCAGGGGGAGCTCGTCGGCCTCATGATGGCCAAGGCGTACTTCAGGAAGAGGGGGGAGAGGAGGACGAAGGTCCTCGTCCCGGATTCGGCACACGGCACGAATCCAGCGAGCGCGGCCGTCTGCGGGTATGAGGTCGTCGAACTTCCATCGGATTCACGCGGGTGCGTCGACATGTCGGCGCTGAGGGAAAAGGCAACTGATGATGTGGCCGTGCTCATGCTCACGAACCCCAACACCCTCGGCCTCTTCGAGGAGAACATGATCGAGATCTCGGAGATCATCCACGATGAGGGGGGGCTGATGTACTGCGATGGCGCGAACATGAATGCGATCCTCGGGATCGCGAGGCCGGGCGATATGGGGTTCGACATCACGCACCTCAACCTCCACAAGACGTTCTCGACCCCTCATGGGGGCGGGGGGCCAGGGTCGGGCCCGGTTGGCGTGAAGGCGCCGCTGGCGCCGTTTCTGCCCAAGCCGATGATCGAGAGGGATGGGGGAAGGTACTTCTTGAATTATGATCGCCCGGACTCGATAGGGCGGGTGAAGGCCTTCTATGGCAACTTCGCCGTCCTCGTCAAAGCATACGCCTACATCAGAGCCCTCGGCCCAGATGGCCTGAGGGAAGTCGCGGAGAACGCGGTCCTGAACGCGAACTACTTGATGCGTAAGCTCAAGGGCGCATATGAACTGCCCTACGACAGGACCTGCAAGCACGAGTTCGTCCTGTCCGGAAGCAAGCAATTGGCCCATGGCGTTCACACGATGGATATCGCGAAGAGGCTCATGGACTTCGGTTTTCACCCCCCGACGATCTACTTCCCGCTCATAGTCAAGGAGGCGCTGATGATAGAGCCGACCGAGACCGAGGGAAAGGAGACCCTCGATGCCTTCGCGGACGCGATGCTGCGGATAGCCGAGGAGGCCGTGAAAGATCCGGACCTGCTCAAGGCAGCTCCTCAGGCCTCTCCCGTTACGAGGCCCGACGCGTTGACGGCAGCCAGGAGGCCGAATTTGAGGTGGCGCGCGGCAGATGACGTGCCGCAATAAGGGGATAGAGTTCGTTTATCCGACGAGGACGGCGGAGATCAGCGTTACCGGCAAGGAGTGCGCACTCAGATGCGCGCATTGCAATGGCGTCTTCCTCAGGGACATCAAGAGGGGAGAGCCCAGGAGCTACCTCATCACGGGCGGGTGCAATGGCGAAGGGGAGGTCCCCCTCACGGAGCACCTCGACATCATCCGTGAACTCGCCAAGGATCACACGCTCATAGCCCACACCGGACTGATCGGGGAGGAGGCCGTCGAGGAGATAGCGCCATTCGTGGAGGCCGTGTCCTTCAACTTCCTGTCAGACGATGATACGATACGCGAGGTGTATGGCTTGAAGAAGTTCGCCGAGGACTACATCGAATCCTATAGGGCCCTGCGCAGGCACACCAAGGTATATCCCCACATAACCATAGGCCTCAACGGGGGAAAGATAGTCGGGGAGAGGGGGGCCATCGAGACCCTGAGATCCATCGGGGCTCCCGCGGTGATCTTCAACATCATGAGGCCGACACGTGGGACGAGATATGAGAACCTGCGGCCGCCGGCCGTGGAGGAGGTGGCGGACATCATCGGGGAGGCCAAGGAGGTGCTTCGGGATGCGCCGATCTATCTCGGCTGCATGAGGCCGGGAGGGGAATATAGGGAGGCCGTCGATCGAGAGGCGATGGGGCTTGAGGTGGACAGGATCGTGATGCCCTCACGAGGTGCCGTCAGACTCGCGAAGGCCAATGGCCTCCCGATAAGATATAGGGACGAATGCTGCATATTGTAATGGGTTCAGATCGACGGCTAATAACATGATTATGGCCGTTGATGTCGATCCGATCCATCCATTTGAGGGGTGCCTAGAAAATCATATTTAATTGAGATCGCATTATGGGCCCTCTGTCGATCGTGGTGAAAAACGGGATCGCGTTGGGCGTGGCCGCTGGCACGGCGAGCGCCCTGGGCCTCATGAACTTCAGGTCGGATGTGATGCCGACGACGGCGCACCTCGTGACCCCTGGCAGATGTCAGTTCAGGTGCGGCTATTGTACGCGTGCCCAGGATGGCGATGGGATGGAGTTCCTCTCGAGGATACGATGGCCATCCTTTGGGGAAGAGGTCGTCTACAGGGCAATTTCGGAGAGGCGGGCCGCCTTCGAGAGGGCCTGCGTACAGATAACCCAGACGGGCGATTGGATCGAGAAGGCCCTTCATGTGATCGAAAGACTGAAGCATGTCGCCCTCCCCATAAGCTTAGCAACCAGGCCGATCCCAGTGGATCTGGTTGGGAAATTATTCGACGCGGGCGCAAACAGGATCGGCCTTCCGATCGATGTCGCGAGCGAAAGGCTCTATTGTGAATTAAGGGGTGGGGACTTTAACTGGGACGTGAGGCTGATCGAAGAGGCGGCCCGAAAGTTCAGCGGGCGGATATCGACTCACATCATAGTGGGCGTGGGAGAGAGGGAAGATGAGCTCGTCGATACCATGGTGAGGCTGCACAGGTCAGGGGCCCTTATCGCGCTCTTCGCCTTCACCCCATGTCCCGGAACGAAGATGGCGGCGATGGCGCCCCCCGACCCCTCGAAGTACAGGAGGGCGCAGGTGGCGCATTACCTGATAGAACTCGGGATGGATGCCGATTTCGCGTATAATTCCGAAGGTGAGATCGCCGATTTCGGGCGCAGCTGGGAGGAGCTGATGCGCGTCCTCAAACCCTCGGCCTTCAGGACGTCCGGATGCCCTGGATGTAACAGGCCGTTCTACAACGAGAGGCCCAGCGGCCCGATGTACAATTACCCGAGGCCGTTGACGGAGGGGGAGTACGAGGAGGGCCTGCACCTGATCGAGAGGGGGAGAGAGGCATAAGAACCCGGCAGGTCCCCATGCTAGGGAAGGCGTGTTGGTCGATATCTCTAGGCCGGGGTGGCGCCTCCTCCTCACGGGATCCGGCAACCCATACATGAACATGGGGATCGACGAATCGATCCTCATTCACAGGAGCAGGGGCGAGAACGCCCCCACGATTCGGCTTTACGGATGGTCAACGCCGACCGTCTCGATCGGTTATTTCCAAAGGCTCGGCGAGG